>JAEEGL015742202.1_pt1 | contig 16753 bp, 5 predicted proteins | sample 9134231 | NCBI WGS metagenome assembly JAEEGL01 (sample SAMN16246548, study PRJNA631951) | gut metagenome | biome: gut microbiome; feature: rumen; material: fiber-attached | host: Bos | place: Iran: Karaj | collected 2018-10
CGCCCAGCTTCACCTCAATCGCCGCCCAACGGCCATCGGACAATTCAACTACGGCATCAATCTCATGGTTCTCATAGTCCTGGTAGTGATATAGCTCCGCGCCCAACGATTCCGCGTATGTCCGCAAATCACGCTCGGCCGGCGTCTTAATGGCGTATTTGAATGGCATTTCGAGCGTCCCCGGCCAGCCGCCACGAAGAATGAGTTCGATGATGCCCATGTCGAAGAACACCTGCGCGATTAACTTGTTGCGCGGCCGCGACGGATGCGTGGGTTTCATGAGAAAATCCATCGGCATGTCGAATGGCAGCTGCCCCGGACTGGAAATGAACAACGAATCCTCGAATATCTTCACCTGTATGTCATACGGCGCGCCGTAGTCGCGATGGCACCAAAACAAGTATATCACATTCGGAGCAAATCAAACCGCCGTTACAGTCGCTCCGCCATGTTTTGTGACTCTCGGTCGAGTTATGATTTTGACTGGCCGGGTCTCAATTTGCCTATCTGTAGATTTGTTAGCCCAAAGGAAAGCCTCTCCCGGAGAGAGTGCCGCCATTTCCGTATCTTGAACATGCGAAAGCGAGGTAATCGACTTCTGAATGTGCTTCAGCCAAGACGGGCTATTGAATTTATGCATCAATACAACGCTACTCAGTTCAATGATCTCGGACGGCAAGCTCGGCGGGTCCTGACTGGCAATCATCAACGATACACCTTTATGCCGCATCTCGCGAATCGCGGTGACGATGTTGTTCGTCAAATCCTTATTATCCATGTACTTATGCGCCTCGTCAAACACAATGAACTTATTGAAGCGCCGGCCCTCATTCTCGGTGACGCTGGAGAAAATGTTCAACATCACCACAAACAGTCCCAGGGCCTCATCCTTCTGGATAAACTCATCGCGTAAATCCACAACAACAAGTCGACCAGGCTTAAGCACCGAACTTAATTCCGCCGTATCGTCGATGTATTCTTCAGCAAACTGGAAACGTTGTTCAGCCAAAGCTTTTTGGGTGTTAGTAAGCAAGGGCGAATTCTGCACGGCGATCCTTAACGTTTTAAGGGAAAGATCATTGCGGATATTACGCATAATCGAGTTGATCTGCTTGATATACATCGAATCATTCCCGATCGCACCTAACAAGAACTGCCAGTCCTTGACATTCAGCTCAGACGACTTGAATGCGATTGGGCGGACCTCAATCTCTGGATACTGCGACTTGCGCTCTTGCAGTTTGGCCTTGGGAGTCAACAATACGATGTCATCAATCGATGTTGGCGATGCCTTATATTGCTCCATCAGTTTTTGGACGTCCGAAACCTTGTCATTCGGGCGATTCATCGAGGTGAATTCCGGCGCATAATCCATACTTTCGCTATAGTGAAAAATTACCCCGGCCAATGGCGACGGCAACTGGTTTACATTTGGAATCTGTTTGAGCACCATCTCCGCGATTGTCCCTATCGTATAGCTCTTCCCTGCGCCCTGAACACCAAACAGGCTAATCGTCATGGTCTCCGATAAATCCAACGCGATTCTACGCTTATTGGCCTTTTGCAGACCTAGCAAGCCAAACTGACAAGAAGCAGAATTTCCACCAACCAAGGTATCAAATCCAAGAGATGGAATCTGACCGCCATCAGAAGTTCCTTGTCCGCTGGTGGATGCTCCTGTCCTTTCTGTATCTCCAGCTACTTCCACTTCAGGCGACGTAGGCTGCGTAGCGCTTACTGACACACCCGCCATTGGAGCCTGTATCTCTGGACACGTATTCTGCCCAACGTCCATTGAATGCGGTACCGGCACCTCGCCGCCCCGACAGTCCGGCCGAGGACACGGCGGCACGGGATCCATTCGACGCAGCGTTTCTTCAAGCCGCAACGTATCCAAGTCGGACTGCTGATCCATTATGTCATCAATCAGCAATTTGCCAATCGTATAACGAGTGTACTGTTCTGTGACATCCTTCTTGTGCGCATGAGGCGCCGAGAAATTATAGATTATCTCAAGCGGATCAAATGACATCGTATAGCCAGAATCAAGAGACGCACAGAATGCAAGATAATCGCGGCGTACCTGCGCATCCAATTGCCCGAAACGAGACGCACGCTCAATATAGAACTCCAAAAGCCTGCGCAGTTCCAGATTCTTTACTGCGCGGTCAATTCTATCGGAACCGGACAGATACCCAATTTCAAAATGCGTTCTGAAAGCCTTGATCGAATGTTCTATCTGCCCAAGAATCTTCTCTTCCAGGATCTCCTCTGTCACGCCAGACAAACTGGTTCTACACTTAACCTCGACGACATCAAAATGAATGTCACGATGCTCCGTATCGAAACGAACCAGCATCAGGTCCGCGCGCTCCCTAGACTCATCGTCCTCAATGTCGAACAAATCCTTATGCAAATCAATCGGGACGAGAAAAGCCCCGCGCAAGTACCCCTTCTTTTCAAGCATCCGCTTGGTTAGAGAAAGCCCAAGGACCTCAAATGCCTTATTGTCTGTCGCTATCGCCTGCATAAGCAACGATCCGCTGATCGTTCTTATATCTTCAAGCATGCGAAGCATATTATCGCATGTAGCCAAAGACTGGAGTCCTACCTCATTCAGATATGGCTCCAGGAAACGATACGCTTCAATCCCCGGACGTGTCGTCAGAAAAGCGGACACACCCGATAACTCTCCCCCGGGGACATAATCAAGTAAATATGGGCAGGCATCCTCGTTGTTCTGTGAATCAAATATTTCAGGCCCGATACACTTGTCAAATGTAACAACCCAGTCAGAACAGGTATGTATCTGTGCAATTAATGACTTCTCTGCCACTCCTACCCGAACCGCCGTCCCGGGAATCACATCCGATGCAACTGGATTTATCACCAGCGCCGTCAATCGCTGCCATTCGTTGAGCAAACGATTCGCTTCGTGATAGAAAGCACGCTCGCCCTCTCTTCCTTCATTGCAAAATATTGATTTGCTCCATAACAAATCGCCAGTCGATTTCTCAAATGTCGAGACACTTTTTACAATGACACCGTTCAATGAATCAGAACAATGGCCTTTGTCGGGCAAGACCAACAGACACCGCGAAGTAAAAGGATTCACCAAAAATGACAGATTTGCCGTGTAATCCTCTGCGCGCTCCGAAAAGTCAGAGATACGGTTCAGCGAGAAACGCATTTTGGGGAAAAGGCGATTCGCCGCTGCCTCGGAAAAGGACTCCGCCTTTTCCGAAATAACGCTCTCTGGATTCATCAGGTCTCTAAATGCCTCACCCGGCACGACGAAATCGTCTTCACAGTAAAGCCTGAATTCATACTGATATCGATCTGGACACTTTTGCTCCAAATCAATCAACGATCTTACGAAGGAAGCTCCATCACCTGGATTAAAAACATTGATGACGAGCTTGTCGGCGTAAGGGTGCTGTTTCAGGTAACTTCGAATGTAACGAACGATCAGCTCCTCGCTGACGTCCGTATCTATGCGGACTTCGCAGGGAAGATTCAGCTGTTCGGCAATGTGAATTTTGACTTGCCTTTCATTGGAAAGGTTCACCGCCTTGTAGACCTCGTCATTCTGCACCCAGGCCCCCCAGCCAAACACCATCTCGCCTGAATACTGATAATACCTGGAAATGGACTGCGCAAGTATCAATGGATTGTTAGATGGAAACACGCCACCAAGGAAAATCGACGCCGTCTCCGCCGTCCATTCCCGAAGATGCGATGTATCGGCAATCGTCTTCTGTTCCCAGTCCGAGTACAGCTCAAACAAATCAATGAACCACGCCAGCCGCAATGGATGAAGCGGCGTCATCAATTTCACCGAACAAATACGCTTGCCGCCAACAGGAGACTCAAGATAGACCGTGTCCAGGTTCTGGATTTCGACCAGCCGCTCCAGTGCAGAGGCATCCTTCGTGCTGCTGCGCAGTTCAGCAATAATGTCGCTGACGGCATCCTGATAGGCAACGACGTAATCCTTGACGAGTTCAATGTTCTCACTCCGACACATGTCAAGCCATGTCTCAAAAATGCCGGTGTTGTTCCTTGCCGAAGCTCGAATCAGGTCGAACAGTTTCTTGCGTTTGTCCGCGAGGCCAAGGAGACGCTCGTTAGTGCAAGGAACAAATTCAAGCTCGTCAAACGCCGCGTGATTAGGGTTGGCAAACGTTCGGCACTTGATGCTCCCGAATGCATCTCCATTCTTTAACAGTTCCGTTTCAAGAAGGAACAACTTGTTGGAAACGCATATCTGGTAATTCTCCACTGCTCCCAACTTAAGATGATAGACCTTCTGCAGCCCGCTTCCCTTTGGTTCCATCCATCCAGTCGCCCGATCATCTGGGTCAGGGAATCTCAATTCCTCATCGCTCTTCAACAAGCCCAGGCGATATTTGAAATAGGCTTGATACGCCGCATCTATCTTGTTTTTGCGCAATATCTTTTCACTCTCGCCCTGCTCATCGTCATCCTCCCGGTCGTCCGTGCTGAAGCTGAAATATACGTCTTCCGTCTCATTTACCGTCTTGGCCGCCGTCTCTGACTTGAAGGTCGCATAATCGGCGCCACCATCTTCTCTTCGACGTGCCAACCAAGCCTCTTGTACTTCAGGGCTCCTGAAGTCATCTTCCCTGTTGAGAACGTTCCCCGCCTCGTCTTCTCCATACACGCGAAGATAATACGTACCCTCCTCGAACAACTCCGACGACACTTTGATGGACATGTCACGGTAGGCTCGCGAATTGCTGGTGACCTTGGCACGTTTTGCCTCCTGGACTTCGACGTTGCCGTCTGTCGACACAAGCATCACACGGAACATCTTCAGCTCGGGGAAATCCTTCGGTGGAGGCGTCATTGTAAGTCGAAGCTTCAATGTCGCTGTCTGACCTTGTCGTAAAGAAAGCGTCTTGTCACCATCTTGCACCTGAATATGCGGCGATGCTATCTCGCCAACGGCGATCCGCAGATTCAGCTGACGGCTGTCTTCGATTTCAGGTATCTGCCATTTTGCAAAGTCCAATTCGGCAAAGTTATCGGCCTCGCGGAAGGCGCACATGATTCCGACTTTCTGCCGTGCCTGACACTCCCGCAGGAAATGGACGATTGCCGACTGGTTGGTCTCCGGCCTGATCGGAAGTTTAGCAACCCGATCAGGTGCCAAGAGGGAGAAATCCCCTATTATGCCAGAGCACATCCTGTTGTAATACAGCCGGGTCCGCCATTTCGACGCATCGGCTGGAACGGCGGTGTCAGGAATCAGCCCAATCCAGTTCATCTCTTCGCCGACACCAGCCCGATCCCACCCACGATGCCTTAACGCAAGCAAATAATTGACAGTGTCAACTTCTGAAGCTTCGTGGGCGAATTCGCGCACCTCTTTGACCAACGCCGCCGTCTCCTTCGGCATTTCCGCTTCCAATTTGGACAGCATCCGATCGTCGATTCTGGCGATTGAGAGATCTTTGAAAGTGGCATTCCCGTAGGAGTCTTCCGCAGGGGTCTGCAAAGCGGACGGAATCAGGACGAGAATCGGCTTCCGCCCCATATTTCGGAGTTCTATCAACTTTGTCGCAGTCACTGCATAATCAGCGGAAAAACCACCGTCTGTAAGCACGACAACCTGTAGCTGAGGATATTTTCCGACAATCATCTCCCTCAAGGCAACCAAATCCTCTATCGGAAGCCCGGTCAGTTTCATGCACGTCCCTGTAGCGGCTTCGCCAAAGTCACCTGCAAACTCTTCGAGAATCGCGAGCCTTAGTTCATCGTGGTATAATTGCTGAATGTTCTGCATGACTTATGCCTTGTTGTAGCGAGGACGAATCTTCTGGAGTGTTCCCGCATCGCTCAAATCGGTGTAGAACCCAATCTGGCGCAGCTTGTCTTTGAATGCCTCGACATTCGATCTGAATGCGAGCTGGGTCTGGACATCTGATTGGGCAAACCGCGCCTCATGGGTTCCGTCGATGATCAGCCCGTAGCGTTCTCTAATTGCCCGAACCAATTCCGTCACAGACAGTGCCTTCGCCTCAAAGCCACCGGTATCCGTCCGCGCCTTGAGGACAAGCAACTGCACGAGAAGTTCCGTGAGCTTCGCGCCCAACACGCCTCGCCTGGCATGCTTGGTGCTCCTACCGCCAGACATGAAGGCACTGTCCGTATTCTTCATGGATACGTTGTCGAGGAACTTCTGGTAGAACTTGTATTGATACGGCCCCTTTATTCGCGTCAAGATCGAGACGTATTTGGACACATCGTCTGTTTCATACTGGATATGCCTACGGAGATCCGCAGCGTCTTCTTCTTCCCCGTCCGAAAAACGCCGAAACACGTCGTCGGCACGCATTTTCGCATACGCCTGCAGGTCCGCAGGACGTTGCCGAAGCTCGTTAAGAATGTAATCGACGTCGTCCTCATGCCCTGAATTCCGTAGCTTGCTTTGCGCCACATTCACGGCAAACGTCGCCCTGAAATAATCATTCAGTCCATTGATGCTTCTCTCCACATCCGCGCACGCAACCGCTTCCAGCGGACTGTCGAGCCGACCACTTGCGTCAACGACCATATTCCAGTCGTCAGTCACATTCCGACTGCCCTCAGCCACCATTCTTGGTAGCAGAGCAATCAACTTGTACGTGTAGAGGGCTAGGTGAAATCCAACCAACACCCGGAGGTATTCGATCATCACCGACCTCGGTATCACATCTTGATACCAGAGAAGCCGCAGGACGTCATCGCAGAACAGCCCGGCCTGCTTCTTCAGGAACGGAGTCGTCTGCCTGAGTTTGGTCGTAGACCGAACATCCATCTTCACATTCTTCACCAGGTGAAGGATCGCCACGGTGTCGATGTCCAGCTGCTGCCCCTGCGTAATGAAATTCGTCACCACGTCAAACCCCTTGGCGAGATACTCCTTCAGGCGAGCCAGTATCTCAGGACAGGACTTCAGCATCTGATACACCTGATCGGAAGTCAAGTAGTCCCGACTGTGTTTCTGATTACGAATCCTGAACGTCTCAAGATGCATCGGCCGAAGTGCCGAGACTTTCTCCTTCGAAAGGTTGCCGCGAAACACCAGATTGGCCAAGTTGCAGCGAAGCCAGGCCTCTACCGCCTCTTTGTTTTCCGCGACGCCGGTAATTTCGCCGTTTCGTTCGGACGCGCACATGTAGGCATAAAGCGAATCAAGCGTATGTTCGGTGCGCACCTTTGATTTGACGCGATTTCCGTCATAGCGTATCTGCATGAACAGATTGGTAAGCGTGTTCTCAAGATTGACCGCCTTTGCATCGGGCGTGAAAATCAGCTCGTTCCGGAAAACCGACTCTTCCCTGTTAAGATGCACAGCCATGACCTACGCCTCCTCCGTCAATGGGTTGACATCAATCCTGTTTGTCGCTGAATCAAGCGAGATCAGATAGAAATCCCTGTCGTTCCTCGTGACCAGTATCTCGTCGTAGCGCTTGTTCTCAAGCAGCGTCTTGAAGACCTTGAGCTCGATGAAATGCCCCTGAAGATCGTTAACAGAAGGCGAGTATCCGTGCTTGATGTATTCAAGCATTTCGTACAGGTCAAGTGTAACTGCCAGCCGGACGCCATGATCGGCCTTGCTGCGGAACAGGATGCTGTCATTCTCGTATTCGATGAACGAGACAAGATGTCCGGGTTTCTCGATGATCAGTTCAAAGTCGTCAAGCTTGAAGCGCCGATAGGTCCGGGCTCGTGGATCCGACACGTGGGAAGACGCCAGCAGGAGGTATTTCTTCGCGAACATCCCCGTCTTGCACCCTTCGCTCAGCGAGACTGCCGCCGCGAGAGCAGACTTCGACTCCGCCATCTTCGTTTCGTCTGTATTAGACAGAAGATCGCGGAAATCCGAAAGCGACCTGTAGGGCAACCGCGCGAAGAACCCTTGTCGAGTTCCATACGCATCGAAATTCCCCTCGAAGAAATGGTGCCGTATCTGGATGCGGTGCCTGATCTTCAACTTTTTCAACAGACGCTCATCCGCGCCGCGCACGGAGTTCTCGCGCTTGAACTTGTTGAAATCTTCAATAAGATCATAGTCCCTGACATCAAAGCCATTGAAGTTCTTCTTGTCGTGCAGATTGAAATACAGGTCACGGTCGATGTTCGGAATCGCCACACGCGCGACATCGGTCTCACGTACCAGCCGCACCAACCGATCCTGCGACGGCAGACCGTCACTCGCCAGGATGTTGAAGTATAAATGCATCCAGTATTTTTCAGGCGAAACCCCCATCGTCTGGAAGTACAGCCTCTGCACATTTTCACACCGCTCGTCTGACGTGATGAGGAACGAGATGAAGCTTCTGAGGTCACGTATGGTAAGATGCAGTTCCCGACGGTAGCTGACCATCCTCAGCAGCCATTCAAGTCGGGTGACAACGGAATCGCCAGACGCCGGATCCGTCAATGTCTGCACATTGTAGCGAATGAAGCAGTATTTGCGGAACTGACACCCGGAACAGCGAGTCCAGAACCGCGGATCGCAGAACGAACGAAGTTGCCTGCGGAACAGCGACTCTCCGCTTTCGTCGGGGGCCGTGACACTTCGCAGGTTAAGGTTGATCACCATCAGCCCTTTCGGCAGCTCAACTTTCCCCTCGGCATTGAAGTACCTGTCAATCACGTCTCCGAGCGCTGCCAGCGACCTCTCCTTGGAGAGAAAATCAGCGAGCTTGCCTTCGTTGATGGCGATCACCCGCCCTTCGCTCGCGGCCGAAAAGTCATTGATATTCGCAAACGGCTTGAAAAATTCCCTGAGGACGTCATCGTTCACCCTCGCGTCTTCATCCTGCGAACCGTCGTAGTTGCTTTCAAAAGGGATGCCGGCGATTGAGAACGTCGCGCCATTGGAATGTTCAAGACGTTTGACATCGGCAGCTCCAGCCTCTATCTTGCGAATGAACGCCGTCTTGCCGTCACCCGCGTTGCCGGTAATGATCACGAGCTTGTAGGTCCCGTCGCAGATTGCAGTCAGGAGCTTGGTGTCAAGCTTTGTCTGGATGTATGTCGCATCGTCAAGAGGATTCGCCTCAACAGCGCATCGCGTTCCACGGTTCCCGAACTTGCTCTGACTGTAAAGAGTATTGAGATACTGGACGAACTGTTCTGTATCGACCGCATCTCCCGAACCGTTGGCAGCCGGAGCCTGTGCATTCGCCCATATCCCCTCGGGACCGATGGCCTTCAGAGCCTCCCACATCTCCTTGGCGTCCGCGAAACGCTCTGCCCGCGTGCATCCGATACTTTTCAGGAGAAAAGCGGCAAACGCCGCGCTGACCTTCGGGTTGTTCGTTCTCGGATCCACCGGCTTTGACCCAAGTTGCGGCATCCGAACGCCAGACCACGGATAAGCGCGACAGACAAGTTCATAGAGCGTGACGCCGAAGGCAAAGGGATCTGCGCTCTTGTCCCAGTTCACTTTCGTCCCGTCATGGATCAGATCCGGCGGGATATACGGCTGAGTTCCAACAAAATCCCGGTCTGCCTCTGCAACCGCCGAGATGTTGAAATCTGTCAGCACGAACCGATCCGACGCCTCGTCGCACAGGATGTTCTGCGGCTTGATGTCCCGGTGGAACACAGGCACCTTCAGTCCCTGCAGGTATGTAAGAGCGTCAAGGATGTTGTCGGCCAGCCGATAGACGTCCCGAAGTGGTAGATGCAGTTCGCCCTGGCTCGTGAACTTCGAGAGGTTCGGTCCCTTTACAAGTTCCATCATCGTGTAGAACCGCCCGTTGTTAGTCATCCCGTTATAGACGAACTTCACGATGTTGTTATGGCTGAGTCCGCACAGGACGCGATACTCGTCCATCGCGCTTCGCACGGACACGCTCTCGTTGTATATCTTGAGGGCAAAATCGCGTTCCTGCAACCGGTGATGCGCCTTGAACACCTTTGAATACCCGCCCGCCCCCAGTTGCTCCACAAGATAGAGCTCCGGCGTGGCCATCATCCCGACCTCCAGCTCCTGTGGCGCCGCCGCCGTTGCCGCCTCCCGCGCGCCAGGAGTCACCGAGGCGCTGATTTCGCCCCGGATGTAATCGTGAATCTCGGAAACATCCCGCCAGCGGCTGTTGGGATCCAGCACGATCGCCTTTTGTACAACCGTATCAAGCCACGGCGGCAGCATCGCGTTGACGCTTGTCGGCAACAGGTTTTCCGGCAGCTTGCCCCCCATCTGGTTCAATTGGTAGAAGTTCGCCACCGGAACCTTTCCGAGAAACAGCTCGTACAGAAGCACGCCGAACGAATAGATGTCGCTTGCAGCCGTCATCTTGTGCTCGGCAAGTTCTGGGGCGTCGTATGCCGATACCGTTTGTTCGTTCACCGCTCGCTGGATTGTGAATCCGGCCTGCACGTGTTCGTCAAAGAACGCGCTGGCGAAATTCGCGAGCCGCGCCACACGTGAACTGTAAACCACGTTCTCGGGGCGTACTGCACGATGGATGACTTTCGCCTCGTGCGCCGCCTTAAGCGCCGCGCAAAGACCAAAGGTGATCTCCAGCTTTTCTTCGTGGGTCAGCTCGCGCTTCTTCCAGACGTCCCGCAGCGACGACTCTGGCAGATAGTCGAATATCTCGAAGAACTGCTGCGCGCTCTCGATGATGCGCGAGTCGGTTGGGAAGATGTTCGGATGCGCACCGATCTTCTCCAGCGCATAGCTCTGATTTCGAATCTGCTCCGTCCGGATCCGACGCTCGTTTTCCGTAAGCGAAGGCGGGTCAAGACGATAGGCGCGAATCACCTTCGGCGTCTTGATCAAGCCCTGAGTCTCCGCAATATACTCCCGGTAGGGCAGGTCGTCCGTCTCGTCATGCACCAGCGTCTTGATGGAAAACTCAAGGATGTTCGACTGGCTCTCGCCGGACGGCAGTTCGCGTTCTTCCCAGACGAGACAGTTCATCAGCTTGTTAGTCAGATGGAGGATGCAATTTTCGGTCTTGCCGATTCTGGACGGATCAGTCAGATGCGCAATAAGGTCGTCGTTGAGGATGAAGATGCGATCATACGAACGGCTGGAAGGACTGAATCCGTGCTTGTCGGTCTGATGCGGATTGGAGAGCGTCACGAGGGAATCCACCCACACGGCTTTCAGCGAAGGGTCGTATTCTTTCAGCAATCCGACAAGCACCGCCGTCTTGTGCCGACATGTCTTGAGCGGATTGTTTCGCCTCACCCCATTGTGCCACCAGACCTGATCCGTCCCCCCGACATCACCTCGCCAGTCTTTGTTCTCTATATTGTAAACACCATGCGGCGTGACCACGATGCAGTCATATTCCCAGCACTGCACGACGCCGCAGAAATTGCTCGGATACTCCGCGTTCGGAATGATTGTATAGGTATCGGGAAGCTTCTCCTTAAGAAACTTCACCAACCTGCGCTCGCCAATTTGCGCCGCATCACGGTCTACGAAAGACGGATAAATCACCTGTGCCATCAGTTCACTCCTCGCCGTTTGTCATAGCGCGAAATAGCCTCCCGTCTTCTTGCTGCCGCGATGCTCAATCTTACCAGCAACCTTCAGCCTTGCAATTGCCTCGGCGACAACGGATCTCCGTCTACCAACCGCCTCCGTAACCCCAGCTCTGTTTATCCCAGGTGACATTCTAATCACTTCAATGACAACATCATCTAATGTCCGGTTTATTGTCCGATTATTGTCCAGCTTATTGTCCGGACGAACATTATCCACAGTCGTTATTCCCTCATTTGCGGCATCATGACCCGTTATTCCCTCATTTATCCCATCTCCTAATCTGCCATTTTCAGCATATATTCTGCTATTTTCCACAATATTCACGCTCTTTTTCGCCGCATTGACATTGGATTGTGCATTTTGTGCATTTATTGTGCATTTCTGAAGAACGTATGTTGCACCGCGTCCTGCGCCAACGCGCTTGACCACACCCACCTTCGCCAGCGCAACAAGGTCCGCCGTTGCCGTGTTTCGCGTGACCCCAGTGAGTTCCATGTACTCTGCAACGGCCATTTCATGCTTCGTCTTGAGCCTTGGCATCGCAAGCATCTGACGGTCCGTCACGCCGACTTCGCGCAGCCGAGCCGTCGTCCATGTGTCTTTCCAGATGGTCACGACAAATGAGCTGCCGTTCTGCTCCCAGGTCGGATCGGGGAGTCCTTCTTTGCGACACGTCTCTATCATGCGCTGGATGCCCGTTCCGAGGGATTCGATGACACCCGCGAAATCGAACACCTTCAGAACAAGTTCGTTCACCGGATACGAGGAATGCGTCTCATAGAGCTGCGGGATCGTGATGCCCTCGGGCAACGCACCAGGATTCCAGATTTCAACACGGTCAGCGAAGAGACGTATTTCGACGGATGCCGACAGTCGCCAGTTGCGATGGACGAGCGCATTGACCAACGCCTCCTCCACGACCTCGCGCGGCAGCTCGAAACGCATCGGAGCCTGAAAGCTTTCGGTGCGAAGACCTCTTGACTGGGCGATGTGCGCCATCACGAAATCGACGCCCTGCCGCATGAGTTCAAAGAGATTGCCCTCAAACTTGTCCGTGTCAAGAAAGGGCCGACCGAACTCCACGCCCTCGTTCCATGAGCATTTGAGCGTAGTACGGTAGCTCCACTGCTGGGGATTCCTCGAAAAGCACAGCGCCGCGGCCCATGTGTAGCGGTTGCCCTTCATCAGGCCAAGACGCGTGAACAGCTCGTCGGCCGTCGTGGTTATCGGCAATGCGGCCTTCCGCTTGCGGTACGCCATCTCGCGCAGATACCATGTGACCGTCTCATCCGAAATGTCCGAGGACTGCATTTCGCGGCAGACAGACTTGTCGAATTCGCCGACCTCAATCAGCTCGCGTCGGTCAAGGAACGCCACGAAGCTCGAATACACCGCCGACTTCAGATCATCAAAGGTCACGAACAACGTGCGCGTGACATCGCGGTTCACGCGCGACACAAATGCCGTCGCCTTTGCATCGCGTTTATCGACAGCCTTCAAATAGACCCACCGTTCGCAATCAGACGCTCCCGCCGCGTCGTATTCCTGCTCGGTCGCCGAGACCCCGCGCTTCGCGCTCGTCTTTCCGTAGTATTGGCTGCCAATGAGTCCGATGTAGATGTCCGCCGCCTTCACCTCGTCAAGAAAGACATCCTGCGGCGGCTTGCCGCGCGATGGCACGTCTTCGAAGAGGAACACATCCTCGACAAAACGCGAGACGAAGAGATCGGTTGTCAACCACTGCTTGAGACGCCGCCGTTCCTCGGCGAATTCGTCCTGTACGGAAGAGATGAACACCCGAAACTTCATGACGCCTACACCTCCTGCCACGATTCGATTTCGCGCTCGACCATGTCGATCGCTTCGTTCTCATGAGAAGCGGCTCGAGCATACATCTCTTTATATGACCTACTTAGCTCCACAACCTGTTGCATGGCATGTTTTGGCAAAATCGGTATTAAGAGCCCCCCAACTAATGGCTCGTTTATGTGTAATATTGCAGACCCATAAGCTAGATGTTCCAGATTTGACTTTGCCAATTTCGTTCTTAAGTAAGCATATACATAGTATGGAGAAATTCTTCTTGAATCAATCACAACACGAATTGCGTCATCCGACACAGCCGTTTCAGCGATATCATCTCCAACAATAGAAACGTGGCCAACCGTATCCACCGTCCCTGATCGTGAAATCAGTATGTCATCTCGATGAACAATAAAAGATTCTAAACCGGGATTTCTCCTACTAATTGTTCTCGCAGAGCGCATTGGATTTGCCTGAAGAGCAGCCGATGTCGTTAAAAAAGCGATTCCTTTCTTTGTATAAATTCTTTTACCACGATTACCGATGAAAATTGACGTCGTAAAATCAACCAGTGGGCGGAAGCTGACTTTTTCGCGTTCAAATTCTTCGCGTAACTTTTTTGTACCAAGAACGAACTGTGCGTCAAACCGAATATTCCGAGACTCTATTCCACTGGCACTATCACCACCAATCATCATGACCCGTGGTAATGGTTTGGCCTTAAGATATGAGTTAAAGATTTCCAGAGCAGCCGTTATTGCCGCATCTCCACTTTCTCTTAACGTAACCGCCTTATCAATCAACTCTGATACACGTTCTTGAATTTCGTCTGGGAAAACTGGGACTCGTATTGATTGTACTTGTTCAGGGTTCGTGTGAAGTATCACGGATCCATACTGGGAATGTGTCAATGTCGCATAGCCATACTTTGATGCGAGAAATGCAAACAATGCCTCAGGTGACAAATGCCTTCTACGAGGTACTATTCTTATTAAATCATGCGTCCCTATTAATTTTTCAAACCTCGCATCTGAGAAAACACAGCTTCCCAACGAACCTGAACAAGTTACTAAAATCCACCCCTTCTTTAACTGTAGGTTCGATAATTCGTTTGCCTGTTCTTTCGCTAGATACAAATTGCCATCACATAAATCTGCCTTCTGAATTTCTGATGCTCTTAAATAAGGCATCCCATGATCACTAGTTGCAACAAATCTTCGCGAGAATATATTTCCAAAGAAAACACGTTCGCTCTCATCCCTAACATTTGTTACATCATACGGGCACTTCTCAAGGCCAGCATAGTAAGCAACCGCCTCATTAAGATAATATGGCGCATCCATCCGGCTAGAAGCCGAGAACATGGCGGCTGATTTCACAGAAGTCGTCTTCACCTGCGCCCTCCCTTGAGGAACTTGCCGTATGCGACGGCAATGTTTGGGAGGTCGTCATCGAGATGCTTGACGGTCACACGCTTGCGGATAATGCGCTCATGCCCGTTCTGGTCAACAAGCAACGTCTTCTTCTCTTCCTCAAACGTCAGTTCCGCGCCGTCGTCGTCGCGCACGTAGATGGGCTGTCCTCGGCGATCCTTCCCGACGGCCTCCGCGATCGCCATAAAGACATCGTAGTCCTCCCGTCCGTTGGCTGCGGCCAGTATTTCCGCTTCGGTCTTTTTCTGGAGGAACAGAAACGACGGCTGCACTCCTACCTGCGGAAGGAACATCTCCACCGGCAGATCGACGGACGCCAGCAGCTTGAAATGCTGGAGAATCCAATGGCGGATCGCCTCGGAGTCGGGATTGCCGAGAATGCCATCAGGAAGCACGATCGCCAGCCTTCCGCCCGGCTTGAGGAAGCGTTCGCATTGTTCGATGAAAAGCACTTCCGGCGCTTCGCTCGAAGAAGACTCGGAGGATGAGAACGTTCCATCCGCCTCTTTCTTCCAGTTCCTGCCCAATTTGTACTTGCGCGAAATCGCGAGGTCCACCTTCACTTTCGCGCCGAAAGGCGGATTGGTGAAGATGAGGTCGAACTTGCCAAGCGCGTTGTCAAGCGCCTTGTCCGTCTCGCAGCTCGCCTTGTCCCCGGCTTTCTGCACGCTTGACTTGACCTTCGGGCCGACCTTGGCGACGTCCGGCTTGTCGCCTTGCGGATATTCCAGCGAATTGATGTTGAAGATGTTGGCGTGGCCGTCGCCGGCCATCACCATGTTCATCCGCGCGGCCTTCTTGAGGTCCGGGTCGAAGTCGAAGCCGAAGAGCATGTTCTCGGCGTACTTCTTCACCCGCGCGTTGACCTGGCTGGAATTGTATCTCTGTTCGAGATGCAGCTCGTCAAGTTCAGGATACATCTCCTTCGCAATTTTCCGGCGGACATGATCCAGCACCATCACGAGGAAGCCGCCGGAGCCGCAGGCTGGATCCAACACGCGGCATTTCTCGTCGGGGTCCATCATCTGCACCATGCACCGGATTGCATTCCGGGGCGTGAAGAACTGTCCGGCCTCCTGCTTGAGCGTATTCGAGACAATCGTTTCGTAGGCCGTTCCCTTCACATCGACGGTCGCATCCAGAAACGAATACTTGGCCAGTTCGCCCGCCACAAAAGCAAGACCGCGCTCCGACAGGTTGATGCGCTCATTGCCGTCAAACACCTCGGAGAACACGCCATCGCTCTTCAGCTCGTCGAACAGCGAATTGATGCGCTTCCAGATCGCCTTAAGTCCCTCCTCGGAATTCTTCTCCCTCACGCCAACCCAGAACCTGCGCCGGTATGACTCACCGGTGTTCGTCATGAAACGGCGCTTCTCGTCATAGATCTTGCAGAAGATTAGGTTCAACAGTTCCCAGAAGGCAGTCTTCTTCATGCCTTCGTTTGCGTAGATGTAGTCGTGGCAGCGCTTGAATGTGCGGATAAGGGAGTCGTTCGCGGGCTTGCGCGGCGGCACGCGATCGCCAGCATTCTCCAAGTCCTCAATTGTCTGGCCCCGCGCAGGGAAGTCCGCGATGTCCTCCGCCTCGACATTGCCGTAATCGTCCTCGACCCGCTGCTTGAAGTGGTACTCCTCGCCGTTCGACCAAAGGCCGAATTCGCACTCGGTATGCTCCAGGACATTTGCCAGCGTCGCCTCGACGCCCTTTTTCTTGTCCTCGGCCTTGACTTTCTCGTCATTGACGACAATCGCCCGGATCAGGTTGTCCTGTTCATGGTCGGAGTCCTGGTCGAAGATGGCGAGGTCTATCTTCGTGCGCCTTGTCTTCCCGTCCTCATCCTCGAACGCGACAGACCAATCCCGTTCCATATCCCGAAGCTCGAAGCCGTATTCCTCGTTCATCATCCCGATGACGGACTGAAGATTAAGCTCCTTTTGCGTTGCCTTCACCACATTGCCGGACAAGACGCAGATCAACTGATCTTCGCCAA
>JAEEGL017364940.1_pt1 | contig 16753 bp, 15 predicted proteins | sample 9134231 | NCBI WGS metagenome assembly JAEEGL01 (sample SAMN16246548, study PRJNA631951) | gut metagenome | biome: gut microbiome; feature: rumen; material: fiber-attached | host: Bos | place: Iran: Karaj | collected 2018-10
AATCACCTTACCCGTAGCATAATCTTTCTTGGTCATATTTCCATAAAGGATATCAGCAGCATTCTTCTGCTTTCCAAGTGCAGCCAGCATCCGCTCCGTAACATCGGATGAAGCTAAAATATCACCTGAATTCAAAATCTGAATATACTCGCCAGTAGCCATGCGAAGACCTTTGTTCATCGCATTATAAATGCCTGTGTCGTGTTCCGAAACCCATTTCAAGCATGCAAAATCGCTTTCATGTGCCTTGATAACTTTTACACTATCATCAGTTGATGCACCATCAATGACTATGTACTCAAACTCCTTGAAAGTTTGAGTGGCTACGCTTTGCAAGGTTTTCTCAAGCCCTAAAGCATTGTTGCGGTTAATGGTGATGACAGAGAGTTTCATTCGAGTATTTCTTTAGCGATATTGACAGGCAAAAGACATTCAGGGGTCACGTAATCATGTGAACGATTATGCAGCATTTGCAAAGCTGATGTAATTGATTCTGGAGTATTGTCACATACCTCAAAACGATTAAATGATTCAAAATATTGACACATTTCATCATGCAGCTCTCTTTCTACCGCAATTAAAATATGCTTATCAGAAGATGCTTTATATAAAATTTTTCCTGGAATTTGAGTACCCCGCATATTACACACGCAAAAAATCACATCCACATCATTCTCGATCTCCGATGCTTTATTTTGTGAAACACGTGGAAGAATTGTAATATTTGCAAGTGTTGGGTATTTTGGTCCATGACCTGCAATTGTTAGATAGATATTATTCATATTAGCACACGCATCATACAATGGTCGCAGATTACGGAACGCAGGATTATAATCGCCCAAATATGCTACGCGAAGCAGATTTTCCTGTGACTCTGTTTTAGTGGCATACATATCAGCAGGAAGAGGAACAAATGTGATCTTATGCGAAATTTTTGCATGCTCTATTTTCTGAGTATCGCGTGTGAATGGTGTGACATACACTATGGAATCCGCCTTTCGAAGAATATTCCACTCATAAAGCTTAACGCACCAACGCGGCCACCAAAAATTGCGAGTTATATCATCTAACAAAGGGTCTCCCCAATGCTGAATCCACCTACCATAATGAATGTGTCGTAATAGACGCGATGCAAATACATGTGATGCCTTGGGATCTGATGTAGAGATGACTATATCATAGTACTCGTTTGGCACTTGCGTATTCTTCAATTGGTGCAAATAGGAACGAGTAAAATCAAGCATGTCAAAATGAGAATACATCTTATTACGAAAGAAACCAGCATCACGCTTTCTGTCATTGCCTGGAATTCGAACAATCCTCACCTTCGAGGAATCAAACATTGTTTCACAACGGAACCAATGGGGCATCACCCATGTAAGTTTATGACCTAATGCCAAGAGTCCATTGGTGATACTGATATTACTTATTGAAACAGAGGTATTGCGCTCAAGTGAAAACAAAGACACTAGTAATATGTTCATTTCTTTAAAGGAAAGATACCATAATAATTTATCAAATCTGCGAACTGTCTATCATTCGCTCCGTTAATTTCATTTATATAATATAAGCTTCCTTTCCGATTAGGATCCCAAATATCTATCCTATTAACTGCTTCATGCAGACCATATCTTGCATTTTTAATAATCCTGACAGGAATATTTTGGCGCTTTTCCATCACCCAAAACCAAAGGTCGTCGGCGGTAGGAGCTAATTTCATAAACACTTCATCCTTCAGCACCTCGTCATCAAATATACGCGATGGATACAGAATGCCTCCACAACCTATAACCGAATACTCACCAGTCTGAGTTTCAGCATTCCCTTTTTTCCATTCAGAATAAGGCAGATATCTCTCTCCAATTGCTTTTGCCCTATAGGCCCATGTGCCAAACACAGAACATTTGTCAGACTCTTTGTAAGCATCGGTCAGCCATTCAATAGTATGATGATTGTAATACAAATCGTCATCAACCGTAATAATCACATTATCAGGAAACATCTTCAAAGCTGGAATCAACTTTTTATAGGAACGCAAATCCTCAACAAAGTAGAATTCAACTCCAAGAGATTGCAATTTCTTCAGAATATCGGGAAGTTTCTCGTCACTCCAATTGACATTGTCAAGCCATACCACAATCCGGTTAGGCAAGCGGGTCTGCTGAAGCAAAGAATAAAGTGTGTAAGGAAGTGTGTCTACAACCCTGACGCCATAACTAGTCAATGAAACGATTATGTCTGAAGCATCGTCACTTTTCTTCAGTTGTGTTCCATGCATCGCTTCAATAGCTTCCCTCACCTCTTGTTTGCGTCTTGCATCTTCTTTCTGCAACTTCCTGCAAAAAACGCGGTGTTTCACTTTTTGTTTTACGCGATAGTATCCAACAAAATCCAAAATCTTATATGCCATAGTTTTTCAACGTTTGAAGATTGAAAAAGGCTTCAAAATAAGCTTTCCCACTTTGTATGCCTTCGAAGACAAGGCTTGTTCGTTTTGCGACATTCTTAAATCCTCCTTCATTTTGATATAATCCTTGAAATCCTTGAAGGCAAACTTTTCCACTGGCAACCCTCTTCGCAAACAAGTGTTGTGACGGATAATCAGGTTCCAATACATCATCTTGTCAACATTGGCTGTAATCGCATGAGGTTGTCTGCGGTATTTGTAAGTGAATTCGTCTATGATGGCAATCTTTCCCTGCTCCTCCAAACGGAAATACAAATCGGCATCGACTCCCGCCAAATTGGAAACATCAAGCCCTCCCGACTTAAAATAAGCGTCTTTGCGGAAGCCAGCGAACACCTCGGCCTGGTAGTCATGATGCTCAAAATAGGACTCATTCTCTTTTAGGACCAGAGGCCGACTCTCACGCTTCACATTAAGCTGCTCGTCGCAAAGATAATGCCTCGAGAAGGTCAATACGGTTTCTGGAGAAGTCAACAACACTTTCATCGTGACCTCTATGGCTTGGGGCAAAATCACGTCATCCGGGTCAAGATAACCGCAATACTCACCATTGGCATGAAGCATCAATTGATGCTTGGTGTAGGCACAACCTCTATTTTTGTCATTATAAAACACACGAACCCTGTCGTCCTTTTCCAATTGCTTATACAGTTCCTTAGAATTGTCGGTAGAAGCATCGTCCACAATGACAATTTCCCAATTCGCATAGGTTTGTGCTTTCACGCTATCTATGGCTTCCAGCAGGTAGGGGCCATTGTTGAAGTTAGCGATAAGAACAGAAAAAAGAGGGGCTTTGTTCATTTTCAGTATATCTGTTATTCCGTCCTGACATCAACCTTTCCAAATTTCCGATATGCCAATGATTGAAGCAATTCCATCCTATTCTTCAAGTATAGCATAGGTGCATACTTTCTGCATAGTTTTTTCCCCAATAGTGAAAACAGATAATTTCCCACTTGGGTAAAACCGACATTTTCCAGCACCAACCATCTTTTATCGAGGAGGGAGTAATCAAATTGCCGTATTTCTATTTCCATTTGACTGGTATTGGTATGCAATGTTTCAGCCACCAATTCATCAAACTGCAACGGTTGCATCATGGCGGCTTGCAACCTTCTTCCTTGCTTCTCTCTATATTCAGCATCAACTATCAACTTGGATGCTTCCTCCAAAAATTCGTCTTCAGAAGTATATGAAATACTATACTTTTCGTTGATACATATTGCCTGTTCGGTTTCATCGTCCGGGGTGCCGTCAGGATAATACTGAAGAATCGGCTTGGCATTAATGGCTGCCAATTGCGACATCAATGAACCACTGATAGGACTTGTACCCATGTAAATGTCACAATGGGCAAACACCTGATAAATATCCTGCCGATAATTAATATAAAACAACCTGTTTTCGAAGTGGTTATCAGATATAAACTTCATCAAGTTTATCCTACTCGACCCACGCTTTGCGGCAAACAAAAAGACCACTTCAGGATGCTTGTCAAGGATTTTCTTCACAAGACGCCAATAGGTACCACTTTCATCAAATGTCTTGTAATAATCACCGCCAGAAAAGATGACCAACTTGCCTTCGCAACCGGCAGGGAAACCTTGAAACGGACGGTTTTCATTGGCTGGATAGAAAGGAACCATCAACAACTGGTCTTTTCTGAATCCACGTCGTTGCACTGATACCGACGCACCAAACGGACGAAACTCAATGTTATAATCTACACACTTGGTGCCGAGCCAAAAGAATTGGTCGCCCAAATTGATGTTATAGACTTCCACTCCTTCAGGCAAAACACACAAAGGCAACTGTACCAACGAATTCATGGCTTTATGCAGGATAATCTTTGATGCCTTAAAGTTGATTATCGATTGGTACAATCGGTTTGCTCTATCGAAATCTTGTCCTTGAGGAATAACCTCAACAACAACATTGGGCATTTTCTCTATCTCTCCCAAAACACTAATATCCATACGTTTCTCAAATGTGTATTGGGATGTAATATATAGAATTTTCTTCCCTGTTTTTGATAGCGCATTCATCCACTGCAACGCCAACACGTATGAAGTGCAGTAGTCATCGAAGAATACCCAATGTGTTTCGTCTGGCTGATAATTGTCCTTAATAGAAGTTTCAATTACTGATTCAGCCACCTCAGCCAACAAGTTTTCCAAATCTTCATCAGCATAAATCCAATTCAACTGGGAAGCCACTTTCACACAATAGTCCACATACTTCATCGCCATGGCAAAGTCACCATCCTTGACACATTTCTGAGCCAATTTCTTCAGGCCACGATAACCATGCTTTATTCCCAATAAGTTGACTTTAAACATATTTCCAACTTTTTCACATGAGAGGGCAATTATTGATTGCCATCACATGGCAAATGAATCCAACTTCCCAAAATATAATCCCATTCTTCAGGACGCAACTCTTCTGAACCACCACCCGGATAAAAAGTGATTTCTCCAAACAAAATTTTTCCTCCCACTGAATAAAAGTCAACTCTGGTATAAACATTTCCAACAAACCGGGCAATTTTTTCCGCCATCGTTACCATTTCTTCGAATCCTTCTGGTTTTTGCATTTCCCAAGGAATTGTATTAAAACCGGGTTGATACGGAAGCTTGTTCCAATTCATATCATAGTAGTTCATGTATGCTTCGTGGTTCTTGTTCGAGAATCTTCCGACACAAACCAAAACACACTTTGCCTTCCCATTGCAACAATGAAACTTAAAATCCGGCAAATCACCCGTCTTGTCATCAGAAATATATTGTTCTGCAAAAATGCACCTGTCAATTCCCTTATATGCCCATTGGCGGTTCTCATACCTGTAATAATCCTGTTTCACGCACTCATTCAGTTTCCAAATGGCGTTACGGATATTCAATTTCGACTTATCTTTACAAACAATAACGCTGGCCGAGTCATGGTTGCATTTCAGCACAAATTGCTGAGGCAAGGCGTTCCAGTCTATTTCTTCGGCATTCTTCCATGGCCCGCCTATCGTGGGAATAATATGTTCCTCGCCAATCACGGGACCTATGATTTCTTTAACCTTTAATTTATCAACCAAAAACCGATAGTTCGGATTCCTGTCATACAACTTCAGCCATTGAAGCTTCTCGTTGAAGGATTTGGGATTTTTCAAATCCAGTCTTCTATGATGGTCTTTCCTGAACTTGATCTTCAAATACAGTTTGTCGGGCAAAAAATAATACCAAAAAAAATCATGAATATTTTTCTTCGTGGTATTATAGAACCGTTTAGGATGGATGAATCTCATAAATCAGTCAATTATTTCATCAATTGCCTTATACCCATAGTAACATGGGATTCCCGACTTGAGAGGTGCTCTCAAATCAGAACTTTCAAGAAGCAGTTTGTTGTTTTCGTCAATAATCCGCTCATTTCTGACGGTTTGGGCCCAATGGAGTATCAAATCAATGGTAGGTGTGACGATTCCAACTTGCTCCGCTATCCATTTTGCGATACAGTCGCCATAATATATGTCATCAAGGAAAAAGCGGTGGTTACGGTCAATCTCCCATAATCCATCCGCGTTTTGGACCGTAGGAGTGGCTATTGAAACCAATGTCTGGGACGTAACAAAAGACTCCTTGACATCAGTATTGTGTGACTGATAGGAAAAACGCTCCAATGCCAAATAATCAAGCATGTGCTTGAAGTTTTTCTGCGGGTACAATTCAATGATTCTATTCCTAATCTTGCTGAAATCATCATCCAAATCCTTCAGCAATTTGGCCGACAAATCGTCGTAGTCCTTGTAAAACCACGGCACATCTTCCTTGTGTTTCCATGTTTTTCCATACACTTTGTTTAGCCCGAGGCATCGCGACGTGTGGATAATTTGATTGTCAACCGAAAGGGTGAGCGAAAGAAAATTGTCGGACTGTTCCACTTTGCCCTTGCCAAACCAACGGTTACATATTTGCTCCATAAACTCTTCGTCGATCTGAGTGAAGTAATGATTCGGGTAGCAAGCGGCATAATTGGCAGCCTTACAGCCGTATGTGACACCGACATGGCCGTATTCAATGATACGACAAATCCACGGAATTAACCCAAAAGCAAAACTTACAATATTGACCAAACCATACTGCCGCTTTATTTCGTCCACCATCCAATTCCACCCCCCCTGACCATACATAGTACCAAGAAAGACCGTTTTTTCCTTGTTAAGGTAGGGAGCAATCTCATGGAGGCAGACACGATATTTATGCACAGGCATACAAAACACCACATAATCCGCATCGGGAAACAACTCTTTCGGGTCGTTGGAAGCCTTTTTCAAGTTGCCGCTATAACATCCAAGCACTTTTCCCGAAGGGTCGTGCCATTCTAAATCTATTGTGTTTGCCCATTGCTGCGGGCGCGAGGTGTACATCGACACTTCAAATATTGAATCCTTCAGAAAAGGAATCAATGTGTGTGCACTGCTGCCGCCACCGCATACAACAAGTTGTTTTTTCATAATTTCATTATCCAAAAAACACAATATTAAATATAGCAATAACCCCCATTCACCTCAATCAAACTACCATTGACAAAAGCATTATCAATACAAAAGCGGAAGGCTTCAACTATCTCATCAACCGATGCGAGACGGTGGATGGTCGTTTTCCAATAAATTCGATTTGTTTCACCTCGTCTATCGAAAGTTCTCACATCACATCGTCTTTTTTAACTGTGTCGTTTCCTGATTTAATACCTACGCAACTTTACATCCAACGCTTTCCCATGGTATTTGTAAAACCTCTCTCTTAAACCGCCATGGGTCACCTGATATACTGGTATCTCCCAATCTTCACCTGTTTCTGTAAATACAAATCCATTGGGGGTAATGGCAATATCCCATCCGATGGACGGAATACCATAGAAAAACTTATGGAATTCCTTTGCCGTTCCTAATAATTCGTCCCAATACGGAATCTTCATACCGCCAAACTTCACACCAGTATCAGGATGAATGCCAGATACAACAAGGTTTTTCTTTATACCAGGTTCATGATAACCTACTTCTTGAAGCGTTCCATCCTCTTCAATGCCAACAAACACTCCTCCTTGTGAGGCATTATCCACAAAACTCCCCTTTGCACCAAACCGCATCACAGAATCAAAAAAGTCAACCGTTCCATCGTCATTCAAGAATGTGATAAGTTTAATGGTGTTTAACGACTTGTCGTAAACAGCATCAATAGCCGGATGGTTTTTCAACTTTTCCTGGACTATGAAGGTGGCCTGCCCAAAACGTTCTTTCAACTCATCAATTGTAATCTCATTATCCCTATCATAAAGCCGACCATTCTCCACTTTTAATGGAAATGCGCCTCTACCACTTTCACCATTAACCTCTTTGCAGAATGCATCAAAGTTCTTCTCAAGGATTGATTCAAGAGGAGAGAACGTCATCCTTTCGCCGTCATACCAACTCACCTGTCCTTTCGACACCAATCCAATAGTAGGTGGATATGGCATCCCAAGACTCTTACAATACTGGTAAAACACAAACTTGTCTCTTGCCAATGCGAGGTAATTAAATATATAAAGTGTAGGAAGGTTTTCTCTTTGGCGGAAATTTAAAATATTCCTCAGAACACGAAATTCAGTATATGCAACATAGTCTTTCGGACTTCTTCCTTTCAAATCGAGACCATATAAGAAATAGTAACGGCAACATTCCTTATACTTGAAACACCAATCAAGGTTTTCCCATAACATACGAATTTTGCTTTTTCGAGGTCCAGGAAACTGTTGCGTATTATATTCAGAATTAAACGGGAAACAAACTGATTTCTTGAGAATTCTGATATTATTCTTGATTTCGAACCATACTCGATAGAGACATCCATCTTTTTTCAATGGTTCATAATAATACCTTTTGTATGATTTTTCGTTATGAATCAGAAAAAAAGTTTAATATTCATTTTTCAAAAACACGGACAATCAAAACCGATTCATCAATTCAACCACTCTTTCGACATCTTTCCTTGACAAACAAGGCCCCATCGGCAAGCTCAGCTCTTGTTTGGCCAACCTTTCTGTAACAGGCAGAGACAACCTATCCCATTCTCCGGCATAACACTCCTGCAAATGCGGAGGAATAGGATAATGGATCAAAGTCTGGATACCATTCTGCGACAAAAACTGTTGCAACTCATCGCGACGCTCACAAAAAACAGGGAACAGATGATAGACATTGTTTTCATCAGGCAACCTTGCTGGCAAAGTGATAAAAGGATTATTGATATTATCGTAATAATACGCCGCCACTTGTTGACGCAAGCGGTTGTCCTCGTCCAAATGCCTCAACTTCACATCCAGCACTGCGGCCTGAATCTCATCCAAACGGCTGTTGCGGCCACGATATTTGAACACATATTTCTTCTGGCTACCATAGTTAGCCAAGGCTCGAATACAGTCAGATAATTCCTTATTGTCAGTGGTTACAGCACCTCCATCGCCTAAGGCACCGAGGTTTTTGCCAGGATAAAAACTATGTCCAGCCACTTCTCCAATAGAACCCGTTTTTTTGCCGTTGTATGAGCAGCCATGCGCTTGCGCATTGTCTTCCACAAGATGCAAACCATATTTTGCGCAAATTTCTCCAATCTTTTGGGTGTAAGCGCACCGACCATAAAGATGAACTAACAAGATGGACTTGGTTCGAGGAGTGATGGCTTCCTCAATCTTGTTGTCGTCCAATTCCAAAGTCTTCGGATTGGGTTCCACAAGTACAGCTTTTAACCCGTTTTCTGTAATAGCCAAAACCGAGGCAATATAAGTATTTGCTGGCACGATGACCTCATCGCCCTTGTGCATGATACCAAACTCAATATAAGCACGGTAAATCCAAATCAGCGCATCTAAGCCATTACCGCATCCAATACAATACTTTGTACCGATGTAGTCGGTATAGTGCCTTTCAAACCGTTCGTTCTCACGGCCTTGCAAGCACCATCCGCTATCGATTACTCGGTTTACGGCCTCGTGGATTTCATCAGCATACTTTGCTGTGACATCTTTGAGGGAAAGGAAAGGTATCTGTGTCATCTTCTATATTTCAGAAATTCGTCAAAGTCGCGGATATAATCCGACGCGTCGTATTTTTCGGAAGCCAGTACAAGGCACACACTACCCGAAGAAAAATCGCTCAAGTCACGCCATATTCCCGGTTTGACGAGTAAGCCCTGGTAAGGACGGTTAAGCGTAAATGAGCGTTTTGCCTTGCCATCGTTAAGCGTCACCGTAAAAGCTCCGCTTACGGCCACAATAAATTGTGACAATGCCTTATGGGCATGACCTCCGCGCTCTACGCCTCCTGGCACATCATACAGGTAATACACCCGCTTGACATCGAAAGGCACCGTCTCGCCATTCTCCACTACCGAAATATCACCCTTGCGCTTCGAATGATGACGGTCTAACTCAATAATTGAGCAATCAAAAACGCTAAAACGGCCTTCGACTTCAACAGTTGGTGCCAAATGCAAGTCCATTTGCTCTAAGTCTTGCTTTCTGGTTGACAAGTCTATGAAATCTTGATAGTTGCGGATGGTATCATCAGGGTCATAATGCGTAGAAGCTGCGATGACTGCCACTGAATTAGTGGAAAAGTTGTCAATACTGCGCCATGTGCCTTTGGGAATATAAAGTCCCAAATAGGAGCGATTTAGAGAGAATTTCTGTTGCGTCACACCGTCGTCGACCGTTACATCGAAACTGCCAGACATGGCTACAACAAATTCTTCAGTTTCCATATATGCCAACCCACCCCGTGTTTCGCCACCTGGCACATCGTAAATCCAATGCACTCGTCTGATGGCGAAGGGCAATTGTGCCATGTTCTCAAAAAAAGAGAGGTTGCCTCGCTCATCAAAGAACTTCGGAAGTTGTATTAGTAATGCTTGGCTCACTTTCTAAGATTGTCGTGACTATACTCGTTCGTTATCATCGTTGGATAATACACTCCGACATAATGCCCGAAGAAGTCGTCTCTGCCGTTCAAAATCTCAAATCTATTGGCTTTACGGTGAAGATAATAGCATGTGTTACGGTTGCAATACATGTTATCAACCATATAATTGCCTGCACAAAACAAACCTCCCGGAACATGAAACACTGCCTTGTGATAGCCTTTGGAAAGGCTCTCCATTGATGTTTCAATATTGAAAAGGCACACTCCATGAGAATTGTATACATGTGGGTTTACAGACAATGTCAGACCGTCCTCATGAGTGTAGAATTCATACACCAAGTCGAAAGGCATGGCTGAGTTCAGGTTGTTACCTTTGTATTCGATTGCTGACTTAAGGATAGTGATGTTGCCATAACGAGGACCTGTCTCCAAAGTCCACTCATGGTTTTCCTCGCCTCGCAGCGTTTCCTGCTCAAGATATAAATCCACGATTTCATTAACTTCTCCAATAGCTTTGACACTACCGTTCTCAAGAAGAACACCATGTTTGCACAATTGCCTAATGCTTGCCATATTATGACTCACAAACAGCACCGTTCTACCTTCACCCTGCGATACATCCTGCATCTTTCCGATAGCCTTCTTCTGGAATTCGGCATCGCCAACGGCAAGCACCTCGTCGACCACAAGAATCTCTGGGTCAAGGTGCGCAGCAACCGCAAATCCGAGGCGCACGGTCATACCCGAGCTGTAACGTTTCACAGGCGTGTCAATATAACGCTCGCATCCTGAAAAATCAATAATCTCGTCAAGTTTCCGGTTAATCTCGGGTTTGGTCATACCAAGGATGGAACCGTTCATGAAAATGTTCTCGCGGCCTGTCATTTCAGGATGGAAACCCGTACCCACCTCAAGCAAGGAACCAATTCGACCCTTTGCCCTGATTGTCCCGGTGGTTGGTCCTGTCACACGCGAGAGCAATTTCAGCAAGGTGCTTTTCCCAGCTCCATTCTTGCCGATGATGCCCACCACATCGCCTTGTTCCACCTTGAAATCTATATCTTTCAAAGCCCATACATATTCGCTGTCGGCGGCAGTGGAACGGTCGTTCACCGATCCGATTTTCAAATAAGGGTCTTCCTTGTGCAATACAGCCGTTTGCCACCAACGGTTGAAGTCGTGGCTTAACGTCCGCGTAGAGACCAGACCTAAGCGGTACTGTTTGCTTATGTTGTTGAATTCTATTGCTGTAGGCATGATAATTACTCTATTATCTTTTATCATCACTTTTTAAATATTCCAGGAGATATGGCACCGCAAAAACAAGTTCACCCCTCCTTGGGGATTCTATCACACCAGCATCTATCAGCCGTTTGCGAAAACTGCCATTGTTAGTGACCCACTTGCTGCCCAAAATCTCTTTCAAGAGTTCGTTAAACTCATCTATATTAGGCATCAATTGTCACTATTTCCTGCTGTTCTTCCAAATCTTCAAATACAAATACCACCATCCCAATAAAGGCGGCAAGACATAGTAAAGATGCTTTTTCACCTGGGAAGCAGGCATCAGGCCGGCACGGAACAATTTCATCGGAGAATAATCCCAATGCTCTCTCACATACATATACAACGCTCTCATTCTTGCCTTGTTCCCAAAATCGCGCATCATATATTTCAGGAAAAATGAGTTTATGTAAGCCATCCTCTCCGGCTCATATCCTGTATTTTCCACAAATTCATGGTCAATAATTTGCTTTACAATAGCATATGATGAATCTGCTGTCTTTCCCAGATTCATTTTGATTTGCCCCATGATGCTTTGCCTTCTGATACGATAATGATATGTAACATCTTTTACCACACACATATTGCTTAAGCGCTGGACAACACAGTAATTCCACAACACATCCTCCATAAGAATCCCTTCAAAAAAAACCAGATTATGATGCCGAAGGAAACATAAACTATATAATTTGTTCCAAGCAGCTATATAGACTTCCTTGCTGAAACATGCTTTCCGAAGCCTGTCACCTTCATACACACCTCCTTGCTCCACCCACAAACGCGCGTTTGATTCCCCACCGAACGCCGCAAAGTTCCCAACCACCATATCGTATAATTTCTCATGCAATGGTCGAGCCAACACTTCCAGACAATCGTCCGAAAGATAGTCATCAGAATCAATATAAAGCAGATAATCGCCAGATGCCGCATCCATTCCAGTGTTTCTGGCCGCAGATATCCCCATATTATTTTCATGGCATAAAACCTTGAACTCAATCGGACCTTCGTATCCGGCAATCAGCTCTTTTGCAATCGTCATGCTATTGTCCGTGCAGGCATCATCAACAACAATGCACTCAATCGGACCTTGATAGGTCTGCCGCATTACCGATAGGAGGCAATCGGCGATATAAGGCTCCACATTATAAACGGGAATGACAATGGAAATTGACAGAAGTTTCTGCAAAACAAACAAAAAAAATATTAAACACTTTTTTTTTATATTGTAAACATCCCTATTTTGTTTTTTTCTTACCTGTATTCTCCGTATATCCACATCGAAAAAAGGATAAACAAACTCCATAGTTGCCACATTCACCAACTTATCATAGTCAGGACAAAGCGCATCTTTTCTTGACAAAACGCACAACCTTCTTCATAATCTTCTTCATATACCTCCAGAAAAAAAAATACGATTCTAATCTGGCATGACGCCCTCCCGGAATACGCCATTTTTTACCATAATGATAGACCAAAAGTTTTTCAAAATCTGCCGGAACAAGATGCTGTTCCCCTTGAAATTCCATCGTTTTCAAATTTTCAAAGTATGATCTTGGAACATGCTGTGACTGAATAAGACAATAACGATTATTAAACAGTCCTGACATATCCCAAATCACATCAACATCACATGTCACATCCCTATATTTGTAAGTGAATATCCAAGGTAAGACATAAGAATACAACATGATGCCATATTTTTCCAATTCTGTATGAAGATCCAAACCCTTTTGCATGTCCTTAGACCATACCATAGTGTCCATATCCGGATCATGACTTATAAAATCATGTTCACGGACAGCGCCTAGCAATGTTCCATAAGCAAGGATAAGCTCAATGCCATTTTGATGGTATACATCTCGCAATGTATTAAGCAAATACCGGGCATCCTCCTTATTCATTGCTCCCGAATGCTGATAATACCGTTCATTGCGGTAGCAAACCAGCGGTGATTTAAGCATATTCTTTATGGTAGCATGGTATGTGTGCCGCTTATGATTTATACTAAAATTTTGTTCAACAAACTTCAAATCAACCTCATTTTCAATTTTTTTCCATTTAAAATTACCCGATTTTAAGATATAAATGGAGCATACATCATTTGAAACCTTTTCAAACAAAGACTCATAATTGGAATGTTCGTTAGCTTTAATGTCCCTTTCAAATTCACGGCATACTTTCTTGAAAAACTTATTGCTTATTTTAAAGATACCTGTAGATTCTATACACGTATTCAATTCATCATTATATTTTGACCATTTAACCAAACGATGATTTTTGTCTTCGTCCACAAAAGTAGAATTCTGGATATAATTCTGGGAATTGCGAACAGGAGTGGCAAGAATAGCTGAACTATATGGGCATATAAGCAACGAAATTATGGCCTTAGGCTCGTAAATCAGGTCTGAATCCAGCAAAAGAAAGCCATCATTGCCAATCAGACCACGACAATTCCATAAGGTATACAGGCAATTGGTTTCGGCATAACGAGAATTATGACAACATACCACCTGGGAATATTCTTTTGTCAATTCCTCATATACTTCCTTATTGTATCCTGTCCCGATAATAATACGGTCAATTCCGCATGAAATTAATGTTTCTATAGACTGTACAACTATAGGTATGCCGTTTACTTTAACAAATCCATCCCGTATCAAATCAGCATTTATACCGAAATGAGCACCTATTCCATCTGCAATAATGACTGCTGTTTTAATCATATAATAATATTACTGGTGCGTTAATTTTTAACTCAAATAAAGTTAGTTGTTCATTGACATTTTGATTTGAATACAAGCAGGCAAGTTTATCTTTGGGCGAAGTAAGCAACTCATTTAGACTTGCTTTTTCAAACAAGGACACACTGGCAAGAGTCGCTATTTCTGTGATGCTATAGTCGCTTCGATAGAGTTTCTTGGTCCAAGCCAACAACAGATATGCATATATGGCCACCCACAGATGGGTCTTGACGGCGTTCGGGGTGTAGCCCCAAAGTTTCTTGATGACAATGTTCTGTTTTATCCACCGGAAGAACACTTCAATATCCCAGCGATGCCTATAGATGTTGGCGATTTCGAGTGACGATAGTTCAAAGTTGTTGGTTATGAAGTCTATTACCTCTTCCGTCTCAGTGTCAATTGCCCTCACGAATCTCAGTTCATCAGGATATAGCGTCTTCGCGCTCTTCCTCGCAAGCTCCACAATGTAATCTCCAACTATATTGGAATCCGTGCATACGGCTCTACCTTCAGCTTATCCAGCATGTTGCTGTCGTGCCACCGCCCATCGCTAATGTGAATCTGCACTGGAATACTTCCCCTTAGGTCAAGAAGCGCATGCATCTTTATATCACCTCGTTCATACTTCCCTAATGCCCACGCACATAGTTTCAGGCTGACGGAAATTGTGGTTGAATCCAATGCAAGCAAGCGGAGATCAGTGTCCACATCGTCCAGTTTCTCATTTGCGTACAGCGGTCTGATGGTCTCGATCAAGAAATACCCCAACTCTTCATAGATACGGTAGTCTCTTTTTCTCATTTGCTCTTGACAACGTGGTGTGGTCGACGGTGTTGCCAAATCCCATATGGAAAAGATTGGATTCATGAGCCTTTAGGCACAGACAGATGTCGCGTAACGAGGTACATGAAGACAGTTGGCCGAATAGCAGATGTAGAAAATGATTGTAACACGTCAACTCATGTGCCCTGTAATCGCCTTTGTACTTTTTGACCAGTTTGCGGAAGGGCGTCATCTATATCAAGTCGGCTATCTGGGTGAAAATGTATTTGCCAGAATTCATCTCTTACAGATTATAACATCTGTAAAAAACGAAAGAATATCAAATCGATTTTGTCAAGGAACGCTATAAATTATAAATTATCAATATATTATAAGAAAAATCAAAAAGTTAACGCACCAGTATTAATAAAACATTACTTATTAGGCAGGACCAACCATTCGCCCATTTTGTAATCCCATTCTCGTGGTTGGAATGGAATAATCCCCCCACCAGGATAAAATGTATATTCTCCAAAATAGATTTTACCATTAATATCATAAAGATCAACCCTAACAAATGCATTATTTATCAAAGAAGCAAGTTTTTTAGATATTAACAACATCTGATCCAAATTCTCAGGCTTAGGGACATCGTAGTCTGTATTATCGCCCCCTCTTGTAACGGGAAGCAATTTCCAATCCGTATCATAAAAGTTAAATCTCACATCTCCACCTGACCTTCCCGAACAATATAATATACATTTACATTCACCATTAAAATAATGGAATTTATAATCAACCAACCCATGGCTGCCATCTTCCATATATTTCTCAATAAAAAGTTGAGGCTTTATATCTTTGTAACCCCATTGTTTTCCCCAAAAATGATAATAGTTTCTTGCCAATGCACGTTCCATTTTCGCTTTGGCAAAATCATAGTCAAAATAGCATCGGTCATCGCAAACTATAATATTATGAGAATCATGATTACTTTTCAGCACAAACTGTTCAGGCAGGGTATCGAACGGAATATCATCAAAACGTGAAAACCCTCCAGCCAAAGTGGGTATAACATATTCCTCACCAAGTTCCCGAGCCACAAATTTCTTTACTTCAATCTTATCAGTAAGTTGAGGATAAAAAGGATTTCGATCGTGAAGTTTTATCCATTGAATCTTTTCATTAAAACTTCTCGGATTCTTCAAATCACATGAATAACCAACTTTTTTCTTGAAGCGGTATCGGATTTCCCATTCATCTGGAATAAGATAATAGAAAAACCAATCGTGTAAATTGTGGTAATAACGTCTAGGATGAATATATTTCATTAGTTCATTAGTTGACACCTTAAAAAGCCCCCTTTGCCCGTTCCATGGCTACAGCCGGTATCCGGTTCACAGGAAGCAAAACTAATAACATGTCACAAAGTGGCTGGAAAATCCCAGGCCGCAACAGGGCAAAAAGATGCCTCATGGCTCTTTTGAAGTTGAAAGCGGCAGCTGACAGCATCACATTGATGTTGTCACCAAACACCCTTGCATAGTAGTTCCG
>JAEEGL010186858.1_pt1 | contig 16752 bp, 12 predicted proteins | sample 9134231 | NCBI WGS metagenome assembly JAEEGL01 (sample SAMN16246548, study PRJNA631951) | gut metagenome | biome: gut microbiome; feature: rumen; material: fiber-attached | host: Bos | place: Iran: Karaj | collected 2018-10
AATGTTTTCTCGCTATTTTTAGAACGAAGCGGCTGCTTTCTTTTCAATAGACAACAACCGGTTATCTTATCGCGAATTGGTGAATTCGAGAAATCAAGGATGAAAATTAACAATTATGGCACTGACCGCGACAGTTTTGTCGCGTCAGACTATTGATTTTTTCGCAAAAATATGTTATACTTTATAAGTACAAATATGCTCTAAAGAAGGAGGAGCAACCATGGCAGAAAACAGCAACAAGATAAAGCTGCTGAAACTATACGAGTTACTCCAAAAAGATACAGACGAAGATCGACCTTTATCAAAGGCAGAAGTTTGCAAACGTCTTACAGAACAAGGTGTCCCAGTCAGTATAAGAACAATTGAAAGAGACATAGATGCCCTGACCGAATTCGGATTTGAAATAATCTCGTACAAGAAGGATCACGAACGGTATTATTATGTTCCGGAAAGGGAGTTCTCTATTCCAGAACTGAAGATACTTATGGACGCCGTTCAAGCAGCAAGTTTCGTTACTGAAAAGAAGACCAGAGATTTAATCGACAAGATAACTGCGCTCGGCGGATCTTATCGTGCTGAGTTGCTGAAAAGAAATATGGTCTGCTTCAATACGCGAAAACATAGTAACGAAAAAATACTTTATATTGTTGACAGCATTGAGGAAGCTATCCGTAAAAAGAAGAAAGTCGCGTTTTTCTATTTTTACCTTAATGAAAAGAAGGAACGCATCTATCAGTGCAAAGATAATGGTGAGAAGAAACGATACTATGTTGAACCGATCGCAATGATATTGAACGAAGACAATTACTATCTTATGACTTACAGCACAAGGCATCCAGATAAAACAGCAAATTACCGGCTTGATAGGATGGACCAGGTTGAGGTAGTTGAAGAATCAGTTCTATCTGATGCAGCACAGGAAAAAATTACCGGAGTTGCTGAGTTTACCGAGCAGGCATTCAAGATGTATGGCGGTGAACTTGTGGATGTACTGATTCAGTTTGACAAAACGCTAATTGGACCCGTGCTCGATAAGTTCGGTGAGGACACATCTATGATGACTGTCAACGAGATAACATGCGCAGCAACGGTACACGTTCAGATCAGTCCAACGTTCTTCGGCTGGGTGGCGCAGTTTGCCGAGAAGATGCGAATCATTTCACCAGACAGCGTAATAGAAGAATATAAGGAACACATTAACAAGATTCAAGGATAAGCGAGGGCTAAACATGTTAGGAGCAATTATCGGAGATATCGTTGGATCCAGATTCGAGTGGCATAACCACAGAAGTAAGGACTTCGAATTTCTTTCACACATAAGAGGATGCAAACCGACAGATGACAGCATAATGACTCTTGCCATTGCACAGGCGATTCTCGACTGCAATGGTGATGAAAACGTGCTTTTCATCAATACGGTCAAAAGAATGCAAGAGTTTGGTAGGCGCTATCCCGACGGCGGTTATGGTGGGCGGTTTCGTCATTGGTTGACAAGCAGCAATCCCCAACCGTATAGCAGCTGGGGTAACGGCGCTGCTATGCGTGTGAGCCCTTGCGCCTATGCAGCAAAGTCATTGAATGAAGCAAAGCAGCTTTCGATGATGGTTACTGCTACAACACATAATCATCCCGAAGGAATTAAGGGCGCAGAAGCAACCACCGTAGCCATTTTCATGGCGAGAAACGGCAGCAGTATGCTCGATATACAGGACTTCATCAACAGAAACTATTATAAAATAAATTTCAAACTCGATGATATCCGAGCAACTTTCCAGTTTGACGAATCATGCCAAGGAACAGTTCCGCAGGCAATGGAGGCGTTTTTCGAATCAACCAGCTTTGAAGACGCAATTAGAAACGCAATCTCCATCGGTGGCGACAGTGATACTATCGCTGCTATTACTGGAAGCATTGCAGAAGCATATTACGGGATTCCTGCCGATATCAGAAAACTCGCATTAACATTCCTCGATGCCGCGCAGTTGTCTACGCTCAATGCTTTTGAATCAAAGTATGGCATAATCCTAGAAAAAGATGCAGGAAAAGGTATTTCGAGACCAGTTGCTTTTGCAATCAAAACAGAAGACGCTCCATCAACACGAGCAGATGCAATGACTGATGCAATGCGCGTTACAGACGAAGCGATGCATTATGGCGAAAAAGAAGACAAAGAAACAACAGCAAACGCCCTTTATAACCACCTCTATGAAGCGTGCAACATTCTGCGTGGACCCATCGATCAGGACGATTACAAAGCCTACGTCATACCGATCTTGTTTTTTAAGCGGATTTCCGATGTTTACGACGAAGAAACGGCAGACAATGAACTGAAATACGGAGAGGACATCGACCTTTATCCGGAGGAGGAATTGCACACGTTTGTAATTCCGGAGGGCTGTCACTGGCGCGATGTGAGAAATACGAGCGAAGACGTCGGCAAAGCCATCGTTGACGCGATGATGGGTATCGAACACGCAAACCCCGATACAATGGCAGGGCTTTTCTCCTCGTTCGACGATGCCAACTGGACGGATAAAACAAAGTTGGACGACGAGAGGCTGAAAGACCTGATCGAACACATGTCGGCACTTCCCGTTGGAAACAAGAATTATTCTGCCGATGTGATGGGTGACGCATACGAATACCTCATCAAAAAATTCGCTGATATGAGCAAGAAAAACGCGGGTGAGTTTTACACGCCTCGCTCGGTTGTAAAGCTGATGGTGCGTATGCTCAGCCCGAAGTCCGGCGAATCCGTATATGACCCGGCGTGCGGTACTGGCGGTATGCTCATAGAAGCTATAAGAAACATGGATGATGAAAAGGCATCCTACGGTAAGATTTACGGTCAGGAAAAGAACCTTTCTACGTCTGCAATCGCCAGAATGAACTTGTTCCTGCATGGGGCTAAAGAGTTCAAAATTGTACGCGAAGACACGCTGCGCAAGCCAGTGTTTATTCACAACGGTCAGTTACAGCAATTTGACTGTGTCCTCGCAAATCCTCCTTTCGGGCTGGATCACTGGGGAGCAGAGATATTTGAAAACGATCAGTGGGGACGGAATATCTGGGGTAGCCCGACTGACTCAAATGCTGATTATGCATGGCTGCAGCACATGTACAAATCAATGCGTCCCGGCAAAGGCAGATGCGCTGTTGTTATGCCGCAAGGTGTGCTTTTCCACGGAGGACGCGAAGGCGAAATCCGCAGAAAGATGATCGAAACAGATGCAGTCGAATGCGTCGTGACGTTGGTTGGCAACCTGTTCTATGGTGCAGGCGTTTCAGCATGTATTCTGTTTTTGAACAACAACAAGCCACTCGCCCATCGTGGAAAGATCTGTATGATCGACGCGACAAACATCTACACAGCGCAGCGTGCCAAAAACGTGATGACAGAAGCTGATACGGATCAGGTGTATCAGCTCTGGCAAGGTTATGAAAACGTTATTGATAAGTGCGCGATCGTTGATCTCGATACAATAAAAGCAAAAGAATTCACTCTTTCTGTAAACACTTATATCGAGAAAAAAGCAGCACCGCCAATTGATCCAAAGAAAATTAGAGCAGAGTTCTTTGCAGCACTGAAAGAGGTTCAGAACAGCGAAGCGGAGCTCACACAACTTCTGAAAAACGGAGGATACATCGATGGCTGAAAGAATGACCACTGAGGAATTGAAGTCATATTTATGGCAATCAGCTGTTTTGCTTCGCACGAACATCGATGCAGGCGCGTATAAACAGTACATTTTTCCGCTGATGTTCTTCAAACGTATTTGCGACGTTTATGATGAAGAAACCGAAAAAGCCAAAGCTGAATACGGTGATGACATCGATCTTTACCCAGAGAACGAACTCCACACTTTCATTGTGCCGAAGGGGCACCATTGGAACGACGTCCGTCAAGTAACGGAAGATGTCGGAAAAGCGATCGTGTCCGCTTTCAAAGAAATTGAAAAAGCAAACGGCGAAAAGATGACCGGAATTTTCGGCGACGGAGCTTGGACGAATAAAAACCGTCTGCCGGATCGCCTCCTAAAGGATCTCCTGGATCATTTCTCGTCTAAAACGCTGTCATTGGCAAACTGTCCGGAGGATGAACTTGGCAACGGTTATGAATACCTAATTAAACAGTTCGCAGATGATAGCGGACACACTGCTCAAGAGTTTTATACCAACAGAACTGTCGTTCACTTGATGACAGAAATCCTTCAGCCGCAAAGCGGAGAGTCTGTTTACGACCCGACTTGTGGCAGCGCAGGTATGCTCATTTCATGCATAGCGCACTTGAAGTCAAAAGGCAAAGAGTGGAGAAATCTGCAGGTATATGGTCAAGAAATCAACCAGCTTACGAGTGCAATAGGACGAATGAACCTCTTCCTTCATGGAATAGAGGATTTTCATATCATAAACGATGACACGTTAAAATCTCCGTCTTTCATAGATGGAGGTAAATTGAAGCAATTTGATATTGTTCTCGCCAATCCGCCATATTCTATTAGCCAGTGGGATCGCGCTGCTTTTGAAACAGATAAGTATGGTCGAAATAGATTCGGTACTCCTCCGCAGTCGCGAGCTGACTATGCGTTTATTCAACACATTATTGCTTCGTTAAAACCGGTGTCAGGACGTGCAGCAATCCTCTTGCCCCATGGTGTCCTTAATCGGAACGAAGAAAAAGAGATACGACGCGCAATTATTGAAAGCGATTGTGTGGATGCGGTTATTGGATTAGGTAGGCATCTCTTTTATAATAGCGGACTAGAATCGTGTATTCTGATTTTGCGATCTCAAAAACCAGATATGCATAAACGGACAGTTCTTTTTATTGAAGCTGAAAAATGCACTCACAAAGTTCAGTCACAAAACTATCTGTTCGAAGAAGATATTAAAAGAATAACAGATGCTTACTTTGGAAATGCTGATATTTCTAACTTCTCGCGTCGTGTAACAATAGATGAAATCATAAGAAACGAAGGAAATCTAAACATAAAGCTATATGTTAACAGTGATGGAGAATCAGATGACGGTGATTTCTCCGATAATCTTGATGCATTCATTTCATCGTCTGCAGCAACGCATCGAGAATACAAAGCGTTCGATGAGGAAGCACAAGAAAATGTGGTTATTGAGCACGGTATCACCTATGAGGGTTACGATAAGACCAACTGGAAGCTAGTGAAGCTATCAGATGTTGCAGACGAGTATTCTGAAAGAGTGGATGATCCGTCAAATTCAGATTACGATTGGTATATCGGATCCGATTGCATAGACGGGTTTGCCTTCACTATTTCACGCAAACAGGATGCTAAAAAAATACATTCGGCGCAAAAGATTTTTAAAGCCGGAGACTATTTGCTTGTAAGAAGAAGCCTTTATGGTAGCGATTTTAGAGAGCGTGCGCCGAGAGCTGATTTTGAAGGAATCTGCTCTGCCGATATTCTGACGATTCGAGAAAAGCCCAATAAGATTGTCGATGGTTACCTGATTGCTGTTTTATATAGCAAAAAGCTGTGGAAATTCATTGTGTCAAATTCAACAGGATCATTAACAAGACGTATAAAGTGGAATCAGTTGAAGGACTTTGAATTCTTGCTTCCACCACCAGATATTCAAAAACAAATTGTCGATATTTTGTGGGCAATGGAACGAACAAAGGAAGCCTACAAGAACCTTATTGCTAAAACAGACGAACTCGTGAAATCGCAATTTATCGAGATGTTCGGAGAGCTTGAGAATAACACAAAAAAGTATCCCGTAAAAAAGCTCAGTGACATTGCAACCTATTGGAATGGCTTGACTTATAAACCGGCAGATGCAACACAAGATGGAACAGGAACACTCGTTTTGCGATCCAGCAATATTCAAAACGGCGAGCTTGCATTTGAAGACAATGTCAGGGTTACATGTCCAATAAAAGAAAAGCTGTTTGTGAGGGAAAATGACATCCTAATGTGCTCAAGAAATGGTAGTGCTGCGCTTGTCGGGAAAACGGCACTAATAAAAAACATAAACGAACCGATGACTTTCGGCGCATTTATGATGATTGTTAGGAGCGACTACTACCCGTTTCTGAAAACATTCTTTGATATGCCTGCGTTTAGAAGCCAAATATCAACAGGTACATCGACGATAAATCAGATTACGGGAAATATGCTTAACCAGATCAGTATTCCTGTTCCTGACATGGACTCAGTTAGGCAATTTTCCTCAATCGTTGAACAGAGCGATAAATCAAAATTTGAAGCCCAGCAAGCGTTAGGATATATAGCCAACGCACAAAAAACACTTATTCAGCAGGAGCTTGGATAATAATCAATCAATCTACATGGCGAAGGATGTTGGTAAAAAGGAGAAAACCAACATGACAAGTCAGATGATTACCAAAATTGAGCAGCAGATGCTCGCGCACCTTGATAACAGCCAGATGAAACAGCTGCATGCGGTCTTAATGACGTGCCTGCAAGAACCAAGCAAGCAACCGAATGTGGATCACATTCAGCTGTTTCTGGCGGCAAAGCGTGTAGAAGGCTGTTCGGAAAAGACTATTCGTTATTACGCATCCACCTTACGAAATGCTTTTGATGCGATCAAAAAAGAAGTCCTGCAGGTAACAACCGACGATCTTCGCTTGTACTTGGACGAATACCAATCGAATAGTGATGCTGGCAAAACAACGATCGACAACGTGCGGCGCATTCTTTCCAGCTTCTTTGCATGGCTCGAAGATGAGGATTACATCATAAAGAGCCCCGTCAGACGGATTCACAAAGTCAAGACTTGCAAAACGGTAAAAGAAACGTATTCAGATGAGGCACTAGAGATCATGCGTGACCACTGCGAGACAATACGCGATCTTGCGCTGATCGATTTCCTTGCGTCCACCGGAATGCGCGTCGGAGAGCTGGTGCTGTTGAACCGAGACGATATTGATTTTACCAATCGAGAATGTATTGTGCTCGGAAAAGGCAATAAGCAGCGGCGGGTATACTTCGACGCAAGAGCAAAAATCCATCTGCAGAATTACCTAAGCAGCAGGTCAGATGAAAATCCAGCGCTATTTGTTTCCTTGCAGAAACCACATAATCGGTTACAAATTCGGGGCGTGGAAATCAGATTGCATGAACTGGGTGAAAAGCTGAATCTATGCAGGATCCATCCGCACAAATTCAGAAGAACGCTTGCGACAATGGCGATAGACAAAGGCATGCCGATAGAGCAGGTGCAGCAGCTATTGGGACACCAAAACATCGACACAACACTGCAATACGCGATGGTAAATCAAGCGAATGTCAAGCAATCGCACAAGAGATACATCGGTTGATCAGTCGCAATTTATCGAGATGTTCAAGGGAAAGGGGTACCCTGAAAAAACCATCGGCGAGGTAATAGATAAGGATATAAAACGAGTAGCAAAAGTGTTTGAAGCGACTGATGAGATTCAGTATTTGGACATATCCTCCATAGATAACACGAGCAAAACAGTTACTGCATTAACCCCGTATATCCTAAAAGATGCCCCGTCTAGAGCGCAGTATGTGCTTAAGGCTGGAGATATAATGTATTCAACGGTTAGACCAAATCTTCAGAATATAGCTATAAATGAGTGTAGTGATAGTAATGTTGTGGGATCCACGGGATTTTGTGTACTGAGGTGTACTGGTGTACGAACCGGATATATGTGGGGCGTTGTAACCGGATCGGATTTCACAAATGCAATGGTGTCACAAGCCAGTGGTGCAAATTATCCTGCTGTTACCGAAAAGGTGGTGCATGCGTATACGATTCCAATACCGCCAGCAGAGCAGCAAATAGCTTTCGAAAGATTTGTTAGCCAGAGCGATAAATCAAAATTTGGCGTTTCAAATCGCAATTTATCGAGATGTTTGGAAATGAAGATTTTCCAACTTGTAGGCTTTCAGAAGAATGTGAGCTTATTACAAAAGGCACAACCCCTACTACCATTGGCTTTAACTTCACCGATATCGGTGTCAATTTCGTTAAGATCGAAAACATTACAGCCGAAGGAAAATTGGTGGACGATCAGATAATGTACATCAGTGAAGAATGCCATAAAGCAATGAAGCGATCGCAATTAGAAGACGGTGATCTACTATTCTCAATAGCCGGGGCGATTGGAAGATGCGCTATAGTTCCAAGTAGCATTCTCCCTGCCAATATCAATCAGGCGTTGGCGATCATTCGACTAAAAAAGACTTCGCTCCTCAGTAAAGGTTTTTTGCTTGAAGCATTAAGATCTGGATACGTTGAAAAACAGTACTTAGAGTTGAAGCGAGGGGTGGCGCAGCTAAATTTATCGTTAAAAGATGTAGGAAACCTTATAATACCAGTTCCACCACTTGATATGCAAGAACAGTTTGTAAGGTTTGCAGAACAGAGCGATAAATCAAAAAATGTCGCATTTCATACGACCCAAAACAAGAACAAATGCCTTATAATATAAACAGAAAATCACAGGAGGTCACAATTATGCCCGGCAATTTTACAGAACAGAATGTTGAGGATATGGTTATTCACGCTATAGAAGCAAGCGGTTGGAGCTATATTCCAGCAGAAGAATTACCCAGAGAGGAATCTGATGTGCTGGTCGAGAAGCACCTCCGCGAGGCGCTGATCCGGTTGAATCCTTGCATTGCGGAGACGCCTTCACATGCAGATACGGTTATTTATAAATTGAGAGCGCTCATTTCCACAGTGCGTCCTCATGATTTGGTCACGCAAAACGAGCGTTTCAAAAAACTGGTATTTGAAGAAAACAGCTTTCCGTTTGACAAGGATGGAAGGTCTATTAGCATAAAGTTTTTCGATTATGATACTCCCGAAAACAATTCTTTCGTCGTCACGAATCAGTGGGTATATCCTCAAAAAGTCGGCGGGAAGCGTCTTGACATAGTATTGCTGATCAACGGCTTCCCGGTCGCAATCGGCGAGATGAAATCGCCAGTCAGACCGTCCATTAGCTGGATGGATGGCGCAGGCGACATTCTTGATTACGAGAAGTCTATTCCGGAGATGTTTGTTACCAACATTCTGAACTTCGCAACAGAGGGCAAATGCTTCCGCTACGGTGCGATTAATGCACCGGTAACTTTGTGGGGACCTTGGTACTCGAACATTCCTCATGAAGAAGGCGATCTGTCAAAAGTTCAAAAAGCAGTTTCGTCGATTACTCGCCCGGAGGTATTCCTCGATTTATTCCGCTATTTCACGCTGTTCTCAACGGACAAACATAACCGGAAGATAAAAATCGTTTGCCGGTATCAGCAATATGAAGGTGCGAACTTGATCGTTGATCGAGTCAAAGCCGGTTATCCCAAGAAAGGGTTGATCTGGCACTTTCAAGGTAGCGGTAAATCCTTGCTGATGGTATTTGCGGCGCAGAAGTTACGCATGGTAAAAGAGCTGAACGCGCCGACAGTTATCATCGTGAATGACCGCATAGATTTAAGCGGACAGATTTTTGGCACATTCTCGATGGCAGATGTTCCGAACCTTGTACCGGCTGACACTAATGCAGAATTAATTCGTCTGTTGAAGGCGGACTCTCGCAAAGTCATTATTACGAAGATCTTCGAGTTTGCGCAGATCACGGAGCCGATCAATTACCGTGACAACATCATTCTTATGGTGGATGAAGCGCATCGCACGCAGGAAGGTGATCTGGGTGCAAGAATGCGCAATGCACTCCCGAACGCATTCTTCTTTGGTCTTACCGGAACACCGATCAATAAGCTGGATAGAAACACGTTTGCTACTTTCGGCGCTGTCGAGGACAGAACCGGTTATATGAGCAGATATTCCTTCGCGGATTCAGTAAATGACAAGGCGACACTTCCGCTCCATTTTGAGCCAGTACCGGTGAAGCTACATGTTGATCAAGCAGCCATAGATGAAGCTTTCAGTGCATTGGCAGATGAAGCTGGGCTTACGGAAGAAGAAAAATCAAAAGTTGCACAGCGTGTAAGGATGTCCGCTATTATGAAAGACCCGGATCGAATCAAAGCGGTCTGTGAACATATCGCTGAACACTTCATGACCAAAGTCAATCCGAATGGCTTCAAAGCTCAAGTCGTTTGTTACGACCGAGAATGCTGCGTTCTGTATAAAAAGGAATTGGATCGTTTGCTCGGCGAGGCGACATCTACGATCGTCATGGATACAAATAATGACAAAGCAGATGAGTATAAAGAGTGGCGTCGGACACGCGAAGAAGAAGCGAAAGTATTGGACGATTTCCGTGATCCGAATAATCCGCTTCAGATTGTCATTGTCACAAGCAAATTACTGACAGGATTTGATGCGCCGATTTTGCAGGTAATGTATCTTGATAAGCCGATGAAGGATCATACATTATTGCAGGCGATTTGCCGTACAAACCGTGTCTACGGGCAAGATAAGACATACGGACTGATCGTTGACTACGTGGGCATTTTCGACGATGTCGCAAAAGCCCTGTCGTTTGATTCGGAAGCAGTTGAGTTGATTATTTCAAATATTGAAAGTGTCAAAGCCAAAGTGCCGCAGTTGGTGGCGACGTGCATCGGTTTCTTCCCCGGAGTGGATCGCACTCGAGACGACTGGGAAGGACTCGTTGCTGCTCAAGATTGTCTGCCGACAGACGCAATGAAGGACAAGTTTGGTGCTCAGTATCGTGTACTAAACCGGGTTTGGAATGCGCTTTCGCCGGACAACTGCCTCAATCCTTTCAAGACAGACTATAAATGGCTTTCAAAGGTTTACGATTCCATCCGACCCACAGATGAACGCGGGAAACTGATCTGGGCGGCACTTGGTGCAAAAACGCTTCAACTCGTTCATGAGAATATTTCTGTTCAAGAAGTCGTGTCAGATGAAGATATACTTGCAATGGACGCAGAGATCATCGAGAAATTCATTCAGGGTGACACCTCTGTAAATAAGAAGCGTAGGAAAATGGAAATTGACCTTGCTGCTATAATTAGAAAACATCCTGATGATCCTCGATTTATTGCGCTTGGAGCAAGGATGGAAAAGCTGCGCGAAGAACATGAAGCTGGTCTCCTTACCAGCATGGAGTTCTTGAAAGCATTGCTTGAGCTGGCTAAAGATGTTGCTCAGGCTGAAAAAGAGGTTGTTCCTGAAGATGAAATTGACAAAGGTAAGGCGGCTTTGACTTCGCTTTTCCAGACTGTTAAGAATGACAACACTCCAGTTATCGTAGAGCGTATCGTCAATGATATTGACGGTATCGTAAAGATTGTTCGATTCCCGGGATGGCAGAACACTTCAACAGGAAGGAAAGAAGTCAGCAAGAATCTGCGTGACGTTATTATGAGAAAATATCGGATCAAAGATCAGGATGTTTTTGCAAGGGCATACAATTACGTAGAACAATATTATTGATAAAAAATGGGAAACAAAAATGAACACAGAGAATTTACACGAACTAATTAACCGATACGAGAATAATATCGACACACTCTATAACACTGAGCATGACGAGCTGTTCAAGTGGAGAGCAACGAAAGTCTGGCGGGACGAATGGTTTAAGCCGGATAATGCCTTCGCGAATTTTGCAGATCGGTACACAGCAGCAAAGCGAGAATTCTCTTTGTTCATCGATAACAGCAGAATGCACCCGAGCTCAGGTGTGATAAAGCTCTGGGAAAAAGAGCCGGAAATGGTTGAACACCTGTTCAGAGACATACTGTTTGCCGACGCTCACGGGAACGTGAATGCCGTGCAAGATAATATGGACAGATTCCTTGAAGAATACGAAAACCTGCGGCAAAAGTACTTCCCACGCAATTGGTCGTTTAAGATGGACAGGCACTCTGCCTCCGTGTTTATTGCAATGACCGACCCGGATTTCAACTACGTTTTCAAAGCCAGTGAAGCTCAGGCAATGGCAAAATACACGGATTTCGGGTCCGGCATCGGCTCCGGCATAGACTTCAATCTTTCACATTATTACAAGCTGTGCGAAGAAGTCGTTGCGGCGCTCAAAGAGCACCAGAGTCTGTTGGAGAAGCACTTTGCCCGACTGACAGATGAATTTTATCAGGACAAAACGCTGCACCTGTTGGCGTTTGACCTCATGTATTGCAGCCGTGCTTATAATTTTTACAGAGGGCTGATCGTACCGTCAACTCGCCGTATAACCCGAAAGAAGAACGGCGCCCCAGAGTTGACACCAGAGGAAATCGCACGGCGCGAGGAAAAACGACTCACACGAATTGATGAGATCGAGCAGGAGATCACAGAACTTGAAATCAGCTGTTCCGAATATGCAGACATTTCGTTGATTGGTGTTCAGGTAACGGCAAACATCTATGGAGAAGGAACGGTTATCGCACAAGAGATCAATAAGATCATAGTGAAGTTTGCCGACACAGAAAAGACATTTATACTCGACAAAAAATACCTGTCCCGTCCCCGCTTCGAAAATGATGAAGTCATCGTTGAAGCATTTACAGAGTACGGACAAAAGCAGGAACAGATAAAACGGTTGGAGCGCGAGCTCGCAACATTACAATAATAGGGAGATAATAGCATGAGCACGTCATATGATAAGTATACCGTCACCCAATATTCCGTGAGCTCGGTACTCGGATACATCGAAGCAGGTGACATTGCAATACCGGAGATTCAGCGACCTTTTGTGTGGAAAGGTCGTCAGGTGCGTGATCTTGTTGACTCCCTTTACAACGGCTATCCAACCGGATACTTAATTATCTGGCAGAATCCCGATGTTAAACTGAAAGACGGAAGATCTGCAGTCGGTAAGAAGGTGTTGATCGACGGTCAACAGCGTATCACTGCACTTATGACAGCAATCGCCGGTCATAAAATCCTTACCGAAGATTACGAAGAAAAGACGATTCGTATAGCGTTTAACCCAATAGCAAAGGATGACGAGGAACGTTTTGCAGTTACAACGCCCGCGCATGAAAACAGCTCTTTTTGGATTTCTGACATTTCAGAAGTATTTAAGCCCGACTTTGACAGCTACGAGTTTGTAGATAACTATGCTGAAAAGAATCCGGGCATATCCAAAAAAGAAGTTAACCAAAAGATCACGCAACTTCTTGGCATAAAAAGTTGCCAGATCGGTGCAATCCTGCTCGTGCCACAGCTGGATATTAGCGAAGTAACCGAGATTTTCGTTCGAATCAATTCGCAAGGCAAACGACTCAATGAGGCAGACTTTGCGATGTCGAAGATTGCAGCAGATGAAAAATACGGTGGTAACACACTTCGCAAAGCGATCGACTATTTCTGCCATCTCGCCGTGGATCCCGCATTTTATGGACAGCTGTCAAGCGGGGACAAAGAATTCATGACGACCGACTACGCAGCAAAACTGCGCTGGTTGAAGGATGATCATGAGGACATCTATGACCCAGACTATAACGATATGCTGCGCGTTTCCTTCATGCATATGTTCGGCAGGGGCAAGCTCGGCGATCTCGTCAGTTTGTTATCCGGTCGTGATTTTGTGGATCGTAGTTACAAAGAGGATATAGCAGAAGATAGCTTCTCAAAACTCACCCTCGGTGTAAAGAATTTTATGAACCAGTACAATTTCGAGCAATTTGTGCTTGCGATCAAATCGGCGGGATTCATCACCGCAAAACTCTTGAATTCGCAGATGACGCTGGATTTCGCTTATACGCTATTTCTCCTTCTGCAGCAAAGCGATGAAGTGCCGAAAATTGAAATCAAAAAGTGCATTCAAAAATGGTTTGTACTCACAACCCTTACCAGCCGTTACATCGGATCGCCGGAATCGCAGATGGACAGAGATCTCCGCAGCATCGCGACAAAAGGATTCAAGGCATTTCTTGAAGAAACTGAAAGAGCGCAATTATCTGACGCTTTCTGGAATGTCGGACTTGTGCAGAATCTGGAAACATCGTCGATTTCCAGCCCGTTCTTAAATACTTACCTTGCTGCACAGGTGTTCTTCGGAGACAGGTCACTGCTTTCCAACAGTTCAAAAGTGACGGATCTGATTACTGTTGCGGGCGATGTGCATCACATTTTCCCGAAGGAGTTTCTGAAGGATAACGATATTACTGATAAAACAAAATATAATCAGGTAGCTAACTATGCCTTCCTTGACACCGGCGTAAATATTTCGATAGGCAAAAAGGCACCGAACGTTTATTTTGCACAGGCGCTTGCACAGTGCGATACCGGAATTATTGAAGTTGGAACGATTACTGATAAAGAAGAATTCTGGAGTAACCTCGAAGCTAACTGCATTCCACGTGAAGTTATTGATATGACAGCGGATGATTACGCTGCTTTCCTTGCACAGAGGCGTGCATTGATGGCAACGAAGATCAAGAAGTATTATTATAGCTTATAAGCAGAAGGAGCCCTTTTACAGTGGATAGAATAGAATTAGAAAACGCGACATTCACAAAAGACATATTGGACAGTACCACATTCTTTCAGCTTGCCGAAGGTGGCGCAATGGGAGAACCGGGCGGAATTGTGTTTTTGACTGAAGACGGAAAAGTTTATCACGCGAATTGCTGCTTCGGAGATCTCACGAAGGAAACAATGGAAAAGGCATTTCCTGTACTTGCAGGATGCGAATTCGGACTGTTTGGATTTGAATCTAAAGTTCCAGACGGATGGATTTATGTGAATCTCGGTATGGGAAATCATCTTATAGTCCGCATGGATTATTTTAGAATGTTCGAGTCGTTAACCAGAGAATACAAAACACCTGGAGAACTATATCAACATTGGCTCGAGAAAGCGATTACAATATGTTCGAACAAATCATAGAATTCTTGCCAAAATTAAAAGGAAAACCATTCGGAGAGTGGATCATTGATCAAGAAAATGACGGAACACCGGAGCATCCTATTCAGCTTCCGTTTGTTAGCTATAGTCAGATCGTTCATGAGTTTGAGGAGGCGGTATATCGTTTTGTCGACGAACACCGAGAAATGCAACTCACTGATTATGCCGGCATCCTTAGAAAAGCAAATGTTCAGACGGGACTGGACTCATTGAAAGATGCCGATGTCAGTGATTATGACGGTACGACAGTAATGGCGCTCATTGTCGGCGCAATAAGAGCAGAACGCTTTTGCGACGGCGCACTTCTTGGCTGTTTCGAGAGCGGTTGCATCCAGAAATGGTTGGAACGTTTGGTCGAGATTGATAAAGCAAACTAATCTTATAGTATAAGTCACCCCCGCAATCAATAGATTGCGGGGTATCTTTTTACTACAAACACGACAGAATTGTCAAGTTTGAAGGACTTAACGGAAAATATCTTCCAAACCTCTTGACGAAATACGATTTCCTGAGTATAATAAAGGCGTAAACGGAAAATAACTTCCGTTATGGAGGAAACATATGAAAATTATGAGTGAGGCAAGATTTGCCGAAATTAAAAAGTGTATTAGCAGCTACATAGACAAGTTCGGATACTCCCCGTCGCTCGCGGAAATCTCTGAAGAAACAGGTATCGCGCAAACCAGCGTATACAGATATATAAATGCTTTAGTCGAACGCGGCGAGTTAGACATGCCAGCTCGCAGATGCGTTACTCCGACTAATGTCAAATCGCAGTCAATCCGAGTCCCCGTTCTCGGAGCTGTGTCATGCGGCATCCCAAAGTATGCTGAAGAAAACATCGAGGAGTATATCCGGCTTCCCGTTGCTCTGTTTGGAAAAGGCGAATTCTTCATCCTTCGCGCTTATGGCGATTCCATGATCGAAGTTGGGATCGAAGACGGCGACCTTGTCCTTATCAGGCATCAGGAAACAGCTGAAGCAGGTCAGATCGTTGTAGCTCTCATAGATAATGAAGACGCTACTCTTAAACGATACTACCCCGAACCTTCAAAGCACCGTGTACGCCTTCATCCGGAAAACAGCAATATGGATGACATTATTGTTCCGGACTGTGCCATTCAAGGTGTAGCTGTAAAAGTAATTAAAGATTTGGAGTAAAGAAAATGAAGTATTCACAGGAAGAATTTGAACGCCTTTTCGATGAAATGTTGATGAAGGAACCTACAGATGAAGGTGAGATCATCGAAACAGAAGACCTGATCGTCGGACAAGCATACAACGGACATATCCAGGTATATGAAAAGGCAACCGGCGAAATGCTGATGCATATGACATATCTCGAAATATTTACGCGAGAACGTATGCAAAAGATAGCTGACGATTTACAAAGCAGATATAGTAAACATGCCGCGGCAGTAGCGGCAGACTGAAGGAAAGAATCCCGGAGCGTAGAACTATGAGTGAAAAGCAGCGTACTTATTACTGCATCGACATGAAAACGTTTTATGCGTCAGTTGAGTGCGCTGAACGTCACCTTAACCCATTTGAGACAAATCTCGTCGTTGCAGATTTAACACGCGGATCAAATGCCCTGTGCCTTGCGATTACTCCTCGCATGAAAGCACAGGGTATCAAAAACCGCTGCCGCCTGTCAGATATTCCAAGAAGCGTAAAATATGAAGTCGCGCCACCGAGGATGGCGCTTTATATAGAATACGCGGCGAACATTTATTCGCTTTATCTGGACTATTTCGATCCCCAGGACATCCATGTCTACTCAATAGACGAGTCCTTTATCGACGTGACAGACTACCTGCCGTTATTCCACAAAGACAAATATGAGCTTGCAAAATTCCTGATGAATGAGATAGCGGACAGATATCACATTCCCTCCACTGCAGGAATCGGAACAAACCTCTACCTTGCCAA
>JAEEGL010908954.1_pt1 | contig 16752 bp, 16 predicted proteins | sample 9134231 | NCBI WGS metagenome assembly JAEEGL01 (sample SAMN16246548, study PRJNA631951) | gut metagenome | biome: gut microbiome; feature: rumen; material: fiber-attached | host: Bos | place: Iran: Karaj | collected 2018-10
AGTCCTGACCGGTGATGACCGGATATGCGCCGGTGTAGGAGGACTCAAGAGCGTTCTCAACGCCGCGGGCGGTGGAGTCGTTGGAGGCGAGAACCGCATCCAGCTGCGTGCCGTCAGCATAGTTGGAGCTCAGGATATTCTCGAAACGGGCCTGGGCAGCATCGGTTGCCCAGTTGGCAGTGGCAACGACAGCCTTCTCGACCTGACCGGACGGGCAGACGAGCTTGCCGCTGTCCAGATAGGGCTGCAGGACAGACATAGCACCGTCGAAGAAGAAGTTGATGTTGTTGTCGCCCGGGTCGCCGGTGATGAACTCAATGTTGAAGGGGCCTTCCGCATTGGCAAGGTCGAGAGCTTCCTCGATGTACTTGCCCTGGGTGACGCCGACCAGCCAGTTATCGAAGGTGGCATAGTAGGAAACAGCGTCGGAGTTCATGATCAGACGGTCATAGGCAATAACAGGGATATTGGCCTCCTTGGCCTGGGCCAGAACGGAGCCCAGGGAATCGCCGTCGATGGAGGCGATAACCAGAACCTGGCAGCCATTGGCGATCATGTTCTCAATCTGAGAGACCTGGGTGGCGATGTCATTGGCACCAAACTGAAGGTCGACTTCATAGCCGGCTTCTTCGAGCATGTTCTTCATGTTCTCGCCGTCCTGGTTCCAGCGCTGCAGATCCTTGGTGGGCATCGCAACGCCGACGAGATTGCTTGCAGCGGCCTCTTCTGCGGGCTCTTCAGCAACGGCCTCTTCAGCCGGGGCTTCTTCAGCAGGCTCTTCCTTGGCAGCAGGGGCAGGAGCAGCGCTCTGTCCGCAGGCAGCCAGGGCGAAGATCATGACCAGTGCAAGCAGCAATGCAAGTGTCTTTTTCATTGGGTTTCCTCCTTAAATTAATGGTTCCATGGACGCACTTTGCGTTCATGCGACAGTATTCGAAGCCTCCTTCAGGCTTCTATAAGGAGATTTTACAAATATCGTGTGTCAATGTCAAGTTATTTTTCCTCTTTCACAGAATTTTGGCCTGTATATACAAATTTTCCTCATTTAACTTGTGCATTTTGACAGCTCTCACAGCCCGCTTTTATAAAACGGCTTGTCAAAAGTTGCCCTTCACTCCTTGACTCTCTTGGAAATCATGCTATACTGAATACAATTGGTCAGGATCGGAAGGAGAATGGTCATGCCGCAGGTTTCATCATCGCCATTTGCCCTGCTGCCTGTTCGCAGCAGGATCTATCGTTTTATCTATTACGCCAACAGTTTTTGCTCCAAACAGGACATCGCCAAGAACTGTGATATCAGCATGCCTACCTTATATCAGAATCTGGCACAGCTGATGGATGCAGGGCTTGTGCGGTATTCTGGTGAAGAGCGCTCCACCGGCGGACGCAGGGCACAGGGGCTTGACATCATTCCGGAAGCAAGATGCGCGGTTGGGATTTCCGTCAGTGAGCATTATCTTCGGCTTGTTCTGACGGACCTTCGTCTGCGGGAGCTTTATTATCGTTCTGTTCCCTTCCATTTGAAAGACAGTATTTCCGGCGCAGCATCGAATCCTGCTTCCTCACCGCATTCACTGCCGGATATCCTTGAAGAATTCCTCCATGATCATCATGTGAACCGGAGCAGCCTTCTCGGTGTGGGCATCACCATCCCGGCCTTGATCACGCCGGATCACGCGCGGATTCACATCGCGCCGACGCTGAACCTGCGAGATGTCTCTCTGAGCAGCCTGACAGAGGGGATCCCCTACCCGGTTTACGTAGAGAACGATGCAACCGCCAGCGGGTATGCGGAAGGCTTCGTGCGGGGAGGGAGCCCGAATCTTGCCTATTTTTCTTTGGAATACGGCGTTGGCGGAGCAGTGCTGATGCAAGGGCTTCCCTATGGCGGTGACAATGCGCAGAGCGGTGAATTCGGTCATATGTGTCTGGAACCTGGCGGACTGCCGTGCAGCTGCGGGAAGTCCGGATGCATGGAGGCTTACTGTTCTCCTCTCCGGATTGAAAAAACCTTCGGGGTGTCTCTGGAGGAATTCTTCCAAGGTGTTGAAGCGCACGTCCCGGACTATGAGTCACTTCTCTACGACATGCTCCGGCATCTAGCTCTTGCCATCAACAATGTGCACATGCTTCTGGACTGTGATGTGGTTCTCGGCGGAATACTGGCGGAGTATCTCCGTCCATATTTTTCCATGTTGAAAAACTATGTGCTGGCTGGCGATCCTTTCCGCGACAATGCCGACTATGTAAAATTCAGCGCTCTACCGCGGCACAATGCTCCCCTGGGTGCTGCCCTGCATTTCGTTCAGGAGTTTGTCAACAGTATCTGAATCCTTCAAATCGGTTTCAGTCTGTTGAAGAATCCTGCATTTTCTGGTATATTCAAAACAAATCTCTTTCTGTTTTATCGAGGGCTGCTATGAATTTTTCAGAATTGATTACTTCATCCATTAAATACCTCTCGCCTTTTGATCGCAAACACTATCCCGATTATTTCCACAGCTTTGAAGAAGACGCGGCGCCGTTCTTCAATGATCTTATGGGAAAAGATCCCGTACTGGTGGTCCGGCAGGGAATCGATGAACTGGAATCGCGTCGGATGGCCCTTCCCCGCTCGGCAAGGAAGGAAGCCGCCGATGCGGAAAAGCGGGTTCTTGCGCTCTTTCTTGCTCCGGCTGCCAGAAAAAGGAAGGACGATGCCGCTGTACAGGCATTTCTGGAAGAACTCCATCGGCAATGGAATGCTCGGTATCCCAGGAACATCTTCCATCCCGGTGATTACGATACCATTGCGAACGGCTTTAACAGCACCATTCTGGGATTTCCTGTCCGCAGGTAGTCACGCGCGGTCATCAGGTAATCTTGAGAGCGGCGGAAGCAACAAATCAGATTAACAGCCGATGGTAATGGAACGGCATGGCTATCACACCATGCCGTTTTTTCTGTTCAGTTTTCGCTGTTAGGGGCAAACCGCGAAACCCTGCCCCCAAAGACAGCCTCCGCATGTTGGGCCGATTGATCCGACACAGTCAGCCTTGTTTTCCTTTAGCTGCTCACATCCGCCGCAGAAGAGACAAGGTGCATAATGAAACTCATGTACGCGTTCGCGGAAATTACGGTATTCCTCACTGTTCCATACTGCGCTGAGACTCTGCTCACAGATATTTCCAAATGAGTAGTGCCAGATTCGTCTCTTATGGTCGTTGAGATATGTGTCCGCCGTATGCAGCAATCCCATACAAGGGGAGACATCCCCGTCCCAGCGGATGAAGCAGTGGCCCTCTTCGATAAAACGGCACCAGTTGACACGGCGGGTAACCGGCTTTCCTTTCCAGGAAAACAGCTCCGCCTCCTGAAGGCTTCTTTCGTCCGGGAAAAGCAGATCTTTATAGCGCTGTGAGAATTTGAACATGGGGATTTCCGTTCCGAGATCGATCCCTTCAAAGCGCCAGATATAGCCGATTCTGTCGGTAACGGCTTTGATCGCGGCCACGTCGCACATGGGCCAGAGTGCCTGTTCAATATCCTCCGCACGGTTGGGAATGATATGGCTCAGGTTCAGGTCATCAGCCTCAAAGTGTTCGGCAAATTCGCGGATACGGCGGAGGCTTGCAATGTTGTCGCGCATGACGACAGCCGTCATGCCAAGCCGGACATTCGACCTTGCGCGCAGTTCATTGAAGGTCTTAAGATTTTCCTGAACCAAGCCGAAATCGCTGCCGATCTGAATCTTGCCGTAGTTTTCGTAAAGCTCGTCGATGGAGACCCAGACGCGCGTAACCCCTGCTTTCAGAAGCTCCCGGATTGTCTTTTCGGTCAGCAGCGTTCCGTTTGTAACCAGCTCAACCTTTTTCCCTCTTGCTGACGCGAGAGCAGCCATGTCTGCAATCGCGGGATGGACCAGCGGCTCGCCCATACCGCCAAAAAAGACTGTCTCTGTATCGGAAAGAACAGGATCATTCAGAACATCCATAAAAACCGCCGGATCAAGATCGCCGAAGCGTTCGCCGATCCATCCGTGACGAAAACACATCTTGCATGCAAGATTACAGCGGGAGGAGATCTCAACATAGAGCTTTCGAATCTGTCCTTCCATCCCTTACCTTCTTCCGCAGGCAGGACAGTCCGGATCGGGAGGCAGCTCGATGATTTCAAAGTCCATCTCCAGCGCATCGAAGTTCAGCAACCGACCGGTGAGCAGTTCTCCTGCTCCGGTCAGGTATTTGATCGCCTCCATCGCCTGCAGGCAGCCGATCACACCCGGTACCGCTCCGATCACGCCAAGTTTTTTCGGATCCGGTGCTTTCGCCGGATCGGGAGCCTGACGAAAAGCACAGCGATAGCACGGGCCTTTGTCCGGCAGATAAGTCATAATCTGACCGAAGAAACGAATCACGGCTCCATGACAGAACGGTTTTTCCAGACGGACGCAGGCATCGTTGATGAGATACTTGGCCTCAAAGCTGTCCGTGCACTCCACGACAAAATCATACGGAGAAATCAGCTCTTCAATATTATCCTCTCCCACAAACACAGGGCAGGACACAATTTGCACATCCGGATTCAGCGCATGCAGACGCTCGGCTGCGGATTCCACCTTCAGGACACCCAAACTTCCGGTGCTGTGAAGGATCTGCCGCTGCAGATTTGAAAGATCGACCACATCGCTGTCGGCAAGGCCGATCGTGCCGACGCCGGCCGCTGCAAGATAAAGCGCTGTGGGAGAACCAAGCCCACCTGCGCCGATGATAAGCACTTTTGATGACAACAGCTTTTCCTGCCCCTCCGGGCCAATCTCGGGGATGCAGAGCTGGCGGGAATAGCGTTTTTTCTGGTCTTCGGAAAAAAGCATCTCAGCCGCCTCCCACCGGAGGAAAGAGAGAGATAATGTCGCCGTCGTTCACCGGATCCTCCGGTTTGGAATGAAAGCCGTTGATCAGCAGAATATGTACTTCCTCTGCAGGGATCTCAAAGCGTCGGAGAATATCACCTGCCGTCGAAACCTCCTTTGCGGGGATCTCGGTGATTTTTCCCCTGCCATTCCTCAGAGTTGCAAAAAAACGTACTTCGATCATAGAAACACTCCCTTATAGTAGAAAAGGGAGAGGCGAGACGCCTCTCCCTTCGCTTACAGTATACTTACTTTCCGACACATTCGTCAAGACCAAGTCTCTTGAGGGTCTCATCCGTCGGGAAAGCGTTGACCCAGCCGCGGGCTTCGTAGTACTGCGGAAGCGTCAGCGGCAGCTTCGAGACCATGCCCTTGGAGGGGCCGTTGGAGATAGGCTCCTCAAGCAAACGCTTAGGCAGGCGGTCGTCTTCAGGCTTCATGCCGGCAGCCTTGTTGAACATACGCTCGATATTGAAGATGCGCTCACCAATCTCCAGCACCTGCTCAGGAGTCCAGTTCGTGCCGGTAGCGGCATTGAGCAGATCCGTGTACTCGGGTGCACCAAGTGCGAAGGACGTGAACAGGCAGTTGCCCATGGAATCAATGACGGCAGTCAGATCCTGGAAGGTCTTTGCCCAGACGGCCTTCTCGTCTGTGACAGTGCGGTCAAGCTGCACAGGAATGCCAACGACTTCGGGTGCGATTGTGTAGCCGCGGACATGGGCGGCACCGCAGTTCGCGGTGGCATAGTTGATGCCTATACCCTGGATGGCACGGGCGTCATAGGCGGGAATCTCCTGCTTTTTGACACTCATGGAGAACTCGGGATGGCCGTAGTGCTCGCACAGACGCGCAGAGCCGGAGGACATGAGCCAATCAAGCTCGGTCTTGGGATCACCCATACGCTTCGTCCACTCAACCAGCGCTTCCTTGCTTCCCCATTCAAGCGGAACACCGGCGCAGTCTTCTTCCTTGATGCAGCCATTCTGGTAGAGTTCCATGGCGGCGGCGATGGTGCAGGGCACGCCGATGGCATCGAGGCCGTACTCATTGCAGAGGCGGTTGGCCTCGTCAATGGTATAAAGGTCATCGTTGCCGCAGTCACTGCCGTAAGCCCACAGCGGTTCGTACTCGGGGCCGCCGACGATCTTGTCGTCGTGCTTGATAATACGGCCGCAGGCAATCGGGCAGTGGAAGCACGCGCCGGGCTTGACCAGGTACTTCTCGGCCAGAGTCTCACCGGAGAACTGGTCGGCGGTGGGGCAGTAGCTCTCCTGCCAGTTTTTGGTGGGCAGAGCGCCGATCCCGTTAATAACGTTGACGAGAGAAGCGGTGCCTAATGCACGCAGGCCTTCACCGGTTAGCGGGTTGCCGCGCATGATTTCAAGGCACTTCTTGTTAGCCTCCTTCAGGGCTTCCACATCGGCAATAACGTCGAGCTGTTTGCGGCTCGCCTTGACGACGATGGCCTTGAGCTTCTTGCTGCCCATGACGGCACCGGTGCCGGAACGGCCGGCAGCGCGATCCTTGTCGTTCATGACGCAGGAGAGCAAAACCTGTTTCTCACCGGCGGGACCGATGTTCAGCACGGAGCAGTCTGCACCGTGTTTTGCCTTGAGAAGATCATCAAACTCCTCACTCAGAATGCCGACATACTCTTTGGCGTCGAGAATCTCGATCTTGTCATCCTCAATGTACAGGTAGCTCCAATCGGAAGCAGCGCCCTCAACAATCAGAGCATCCCAGCCGGCGAATTTCAGCTTGGCGCCCCAGATACCGCCGGAGTTGGCACATGCAATCATGCCGGTCAGCGGGGATTTGGTCACGACCATGTAACGGCCTGAAGAGGGAGAGTTGGAACCGGTCATGGGGCCGGTGATAAAGACGAGCTTGTTTTCCGGAGACAGTGGATCGACAGGGGCAACACCCTCATCATAGAGGATCTTGGTGCCGAGACCACGGCCGCCGATAAACTTCTTGGCAAGCTCGAGACTCAGCGGTTCAGCCTTGATCTCGCCTGTGCTCAGGTTGATTCTGGCGATTTTTTCATAGTATGCGTCGCTCATAATGATTCCTCCTGTAATTGGTAGGTTGGATTGTGCACAAAAGTACTTTTCCTCTGCCTGTATTATAGCGGGCAGGACGCCTCCGCGGCTAAAACCTGTGTTTTTCCGCGTGAAATGATACCAAACTGAATGGATACAGAGGAAAACAAAAGCAAGGTTTGTGCGAATTGATATGAAACAGGTCGAAATAAGACAATAGAATCGTTTGATTATGACTTGTTAAGTCGAAAAACAACCGATATAATAAGCAAAGCTATAATAGAAAACCAGGGAATGGTGAAGAGCATGGCACAGAACAAATCGCTGTCCACACAGGAGGTCGCCCAGATCCTCCACGTGAGTAAATCTACAATCTATGAACTGATACGGCGCGGTGAAATCAACTCTTACAAGATCGGCCGGAAGGTCCGTTTTACACAGGACGATGTAGACGCCTATATCGCCCGCTCCCGGCATGAGCAGAGTGTACAGCCGGTTCGGCGCGTTGAGCTTCAAAGCGCGCTTCTGCATCCGGCTGAGGATAATCACACTTCGCTGGTCCTGTCCGGGCAGGATGTGGTCCTGGATATTCTTGCTAATTTTCTGCATCAGCGTTCCGTTTCGGCAAAGCGTGTGTATCTGAACAGCTTTGAAGGTCTTCTTGCCCTGTATGAGGGTCGGGTAGATGCTGCAGCCTGCCATCTCTATGACGCGGAGGAAAAAAGTTTCAATGTTCCCTTTGTAAAAAAACTCCTGCCAGGCGTGCCGGCTGCGCTGATCAACATCTCCTACCGGACGCAGGGCTTTTACGTAGCTGCGGGAAATCCCAAAGAAATACGCGGGTGGCGGGATCTGGCCAGACGTGATATTTCCGTACTTAACCGACGTCCCGGTTCCAGCGCGCGTGTTTTGCTGGATGAGCAGCTTCACCGAATGGGCCTTGACAAACGCATGGTTGCCGGTTATGAGAGGGAAATGAAGTCCCATCTGACTATGGCGGCAGCTATCGCGGCGGGTGAGGCGGATCTTGCCATTGGGACGGAGCGCATCTCCCGTCAGATCGAAGGTCTGGGCTTTATCCCCCTCTTACAGGAACGCTTCGATCTTGTTGTGCACCGCGAGATGCTGGAAACGGACGAGGGAGAAAAACTTCTGGAGATTCTGCGTTCTGACGTCTTCAAAAAAGAGATTCTGCCGTTTTCCGGAAATGACTACCGAGATCTCGGAAAAATCGTGGCGGAGGTTTAAGCCATGCTGGAAGTAAAGACACCGGAGCAGGTGCTTCGGCTGATTGAAAAGGAATTCCATCCTCTTACATCCTGTGAAACCGTCATGCTTGCAGATGCACTTGGCCGGGTACTCGCGGAGGATATCGAAGCGGAGGAATATGTTCCGGACTTTGATCGCTCCACCGTGGACGGATATGCCCTGCGTGCGAAGGATACCTTTGGCTGTTCGGACGCGATTCCGGCAATTCTGAACCTCGTCGGGGAAGTCAGAATGGGCGAAGGTACAAGTCTCTGCATTCCGCGGGATTCCTGTGCTTATGTGCCTACCGGCGGCGCCATTCCCGACGGCTGCGACTGCGCAGTGATGATCGAATATACCGAAGATTACGGCGACGGCACCATCGGGATTCTCAAGCCCGGAGCGCCGGGAATGAATCTGATCTTTCGCGGGGACGACGTATACCCTGGAAAAACCGTGCTGAAAGCAGGGCGGCTACTGACACCCCAGGATATCGGCGCGCTGGCCGCAATCGGGAAACCGGAGGTATCGGTTCAAAAGCGTCTGCGAATCGGCGTGATCTCCACCGGCGATGAACTGGTGCCCCCGGATCAGAAGCCGGGGCCGGGTCAGGTGCGTGACGTCAACAGCCCGATGCTCGCAGCTCTGATGAAGGATTTCGGCGCAGAACCGGTGGACTTCGGGATTGTAGAAGATGACGAGGCGCTGCTGCGGAAAAAGACTGCGGAAGCGCTGCGGAGCTGCGATGCCGTGATCCTTTCGGGAGGAAGCAGTGCGGGTGTAAAGGACGCTGCCTGTCGGATTATTGACGAGCTGGGCGAACTGCTTCTGCATGGCATCGCCATTAAGCCCGGCAAGCCAACCATTCTCGGAAAAATGGGCAACAAACCTCTGATCGGACTGCCGGGGCATCCGGTCGCGGCATACTTTGTGGCGAAGCTCTTTGTTCTTCCGCTTCTGGCACGGTTGGAAGGAAGAACGGTGATGTCCCATCCGGTACGCGCGCAGCTCAGTGAAAGTCTCAGTGCCAATCACGGCCGCATGCAGATTAATGCCTGCCGGCTCGAAATGGAAGGCGGCAGACTCACTGCCGTCCCTGTCCGATCCAAATCCGGGCTTATTACTCAGCTCGCCGGTGCAGACGGTTATCTTGTGATTGACCGCGATTGCGAAGGTCTTCCCAGAGATGCCGATGTGGATGTTTTCTGGCATTAATTAACGGAATCATTCTCCCGAAATAAGATCCTTTTAGGAAAGGTGATTTGAAAATGTCTTTTACCTACCTGACCAATGTTCCGCTGGAGCAGGCGAAGAAAGATTACCTCCGGACACTTGCAGAACAGGGCTTTCGGGCGCGTTCTGAACGTATTCGTGTACAGGATGCTTTCGGGCGCGTCACATCTCAGGCGGTCTATGCTCATATCAACGCTCCGCACTACGCATGCAGCGCCATGGACGGAATCGCGCTCTGCGCAAGGAACAGCTTCGGTGCCACGGAAACGACGCCCGTTACATTGCGTGAAGACCAGTTTGCCGTCGTAGATACCGGTGATCCGATCCCGGACGGCTGTGACGCGGTTATCATGGTGGAGGAGCTTGTAAAAAACGAAGACAGCAGTGTTACCATCCATTCCCCCGCTGCTCCGTGGCAGCATATTCGCCAGATCGGCGAGGATGTGTGTGCGGGAGAGATGATCCTTCCGGGCTTTATGGAAATAACGCCTGCCGCTATCGGTGCCATGATCGCGGGTGGTGTGCTGGAGCTCGAGGTCCTCGCAAAACCGGTAGTCGGAATCATTCCCACAGGAGATGAGATCGTCCCGCCCTGCACCGACCCGAAGCCCGGAGATATTCTGGAGTTCAATTCCTCGATTTTTTCCGCCATGCTCGCCTCCTGGGGTGCGGAAGCAAAAACCTATCCCATCGTGCCGGACAGATACGGGGAGATCCGGGATATGCTCCGGAAAGCCGCGGAAGAATGCGACATGGTGCTCCTCAATGCCGGTTCTTCCGCCGGTCGGGATGACTATTCTTCTTCCGCCCTGCGTGAAGTCGGCCAGGTTCTGTATCATGGTATCGCCATCAAGCCCGGAAAGCCCGCAATCCTCGGCTACAAAGACGCTGTGCCGATCCTCGGTGTGCCCGGGTATCCGGTCTCAGGCATTATCGTAATCGACGAACTGCTGCGCCCATTGATTGATTACTGGTATAGCCGGGAGAGCAGCAGCGGCACCCGCACGCGGGCAAAACTCACACGGCCCGTGGTCTCCGGCCTCAAGTATCAGGAATTTGTTCGTGTACGCATGGGCTATGTGGATGGCCAGCTGATGGCCTCGCCTCTTCCAAGGGGCAGCGGTGTGGTCTCCTCCTTTATGAAGGCTGACGGGATGGTGGAAATCCCCCAGGGGACGGAGGGTTATCAGGCCGGCGAAGAGATCCGTGTGCGACTGCTTACGGAAAAGCAGCAGCTGAGAAGAACGCTGGTTGTCATCGGAAGCCACGATCCGCTTCTCGATGAGCTGGGCGATCTCATCCACCGCAATGATCGCAGTCTGTTCCTGTCATCAGCCCATGTAGGCTCCATGGGCGGTATCATGGCCGTCCGCCGGGGCGAAGCCCACGCAGCCGGTATTCATCTGCTGGATATCGCAACCGGCGAATACAACAGGGCTTATATCCGGAAATACTTCCCGCACGGAGGCGTGTATCTGGTGCGTTGTGTGGGCCGTTCGCAGGGCCTGATGCTGCAGAAGGGCAATCCACTGGGTATCACATCCTTTGCCGACATTGCGGGAGACGGCGTGCGCTATGTGAACCGGCAGAAAGGCTCCGGGACCCGTGTGCTGATGGATTATCTCTGCGACAGATATAATGTGGATCAGGACAGAATCTATGGCTATGAGCGCGAAGAGATGACACACAACTCCGTAGCGGTGCAGATTGCAGGCGATTCGGCTGATACCGGCATGGGCATCTATTCCACCGCGAAGCTCTATGATCTGGACTTTCTCCCGATCTGTGTGGAAGAATACGATCTCCTGATCCCGGAAAAGGTCTGGAGCAGCAGTATGGTCAAGCAGATGATCAGCACCCTCAAGAGCCAGGAATTCCGGGACAGGATCGAGGCCATGGGCGGCTACACGCTCGATCATCCGGGCGAGATCATCGACGTCTTCTGAGATGGAACGCTTTGATGCCGCGGTCATCGGCGGAGGGCTGCTGGGCTGCTTTACCGCGCGGGAACTCTGTCGGAAAAAACTGGATATTATACTGCTTGAGGCACGGGAAGACGTCTGCACCGGCGTTTCCCGTGCCAATACTGCTGTTGTCTATCCGGGTTATGATCACCGTCCGGGTACACTGAAGGCGGAGATGACTGTCCGGGCCAATGCTTCGTTTGCAGAGCTTTGCAGCGAATTGGATGTGCCTTTCTCCCGCTGCGGTTCTCTGATGCTCAGCTATGGACCGCTGGCAGACGAAGTCCTGCGGGAAAAGTTTCGACAGGGAAATCAAAACCGTGTGCCGGAACTGCGCCTGCTGAAGGCCGAAGAAGCATACGCCATGGAGCCGACGCTCGCACCGGGACTATCGTCGGCACTTTTCTCTCCAACCGCAGGTACGGTCAATCCCTGGCAGCTGGGCATCGCCGCTGTGGAAAATGCGGTGCAAAACGGTGCTTTGCTTCGTCTGAACACGAGTGTCCTCTCGATGAATACGGAAAACGACGGCTTTTTACTGGAGACAAACACCGGCGAAATCTTCACCCGTGCCGTAGTCAACTGCGCAGGGCTCGCAGCCGGCCGGGTGCAGGAAATGCTTTTTCCTCCTTCGATACGCATTTTTCCCAGTGCGGGAGACTATCTGGTGTTGGATAAGGCTGCGGGGAACAAGCCGTCACATATTCTGGAATATGAACCGGAGATGATGGAAAAGGGTCTGACAGTTGTCCCCACCGTTGAAGGCAGCCTGCTGATCGGCGCAACCGATCGGGACCTCACAACTCCCTTTGCCACGGAAGAACGCGCTCTCAAAAAACTGCGGGAGCTGACAGCATGGCTGCTTCCGAACCTCCCTCTTGATGAGACGATCCGTTCCTTTGCATCCGTCCGCCCCAATCCACAGCGTTTGGACGGAAGCAGAATCCACAGTTTCTGTATCGAACACCCCGCGGAACGGTTCTGGAGCCTGATCGGGATCAAGACACCCGGTTTGACCTGTTCACGGGAGTTGGGCGTCTATGCAGCGGAGCGGCTGGCTGCGGAACTGGGCGCGGAAGAGGATTCTTCCTTCGACCCGGTGCGCCGCGGCATTCTCAGAGCCCACTCTCTGTCTTTTGAAGCTAGGAGAGCGCTTGTCGAGCGTGAACCCGATTACGGGGAGATCATCTGCTTCTGCGAAGACGTAACGAAGGCCGAAGCACTGGAAGCCATCCGCCGCGGCGCTGTCAGCGTGGACGGCGTAAAGCGCCGCGCAGGCTCAGGGATGGGGCACTGCCAGGGATCCCGCTGCCAGCAGCGGATCACCGCGCTTCTCAGCCATGAGCTGGACGTTGCGGAAAGCGCCGTCACCAAGGATGGGCCCGGTTCCCGGATTGTGAGGGGTGCGCATGAAGGACTGTAAGCTGCTGATCGTCGGAGCCGGAGCCGCGGGAATCTCGTCGGCAGTCTCAGCCTGGGAGAGCGGCTGCCGCGATGTCCTTCTCATTGACCGTAATGCCCGCCCCGGAGGCATTCTCCCCCAGTGCGTCCATGCCGGTTTTGGATTATCCGTATATGCGGAAGAGCTGACGGGGCCGGAATATACTTTTCGGCTCACGGAAAGGTTGAAGAAAACCGGTGTGCGGCTCCAGCTGGAAACAGAGGTGCTGTCCGTTTCGAAAGACAGGGTCGCCGTGCTCTCCCGCAGAGGCACTCTGGAGCAGATCCGTTTTGAACGGATGATTCTTGCTGCGGGATGTCGGGAAAAGAACATCGGCGCACTTAACATTGCCGGGACAAGGCCGGCAGGTATTTTTACAGCCGGGCAGGCTCAGGAAATGATTAATCTGCACCGGCAGGATCCCGGAAATGAAGTCCTGATCCTCGGCAGCGGAGATTTGGGCATGATCATGGCACGCCGCTTCATGCTGGAGGGAAAGCACGTGATCGCCGTGCTGGAGCGGGAGGCTCAATACGGCGGCATGGCCCGCAACTTTCACCGATGCCTGGAGGCTTTTTCGATCCCTCTGCGCTGCCGCATGACGATTCGGGAGATCCACGGAAGCGGCCGTGTCTGCGGTGTGACGGCGGAGCATCTGGACAGCGGCAATCTGGAATTCATCGCCTGCGACACGCTTGTCACTGCTCTCGGGCTGATCCCTGAGCGGGAACTGGTCCGGGATTTGACAGACTGCCCCTGGCTTTCCCTCGCCGGTAACTGCCGGCAGGTGCACGACATTGTGGATTCCGCGGCAGCAGAGGCTGAGCGGATTGGCAAAGCGGTCGGAGCCGGCCTGTTGATGTGATCTCGTATCGTTTCGTCCCGTTCCGCACAGGATTTCCCGCTTCTCTTGCGCATCAGATCATGAAGGAGTAAAATGCCGGCGTTTGCAGAAAAGGCAGACCCCTCTGCCAGGAGAATCTGCCGAAAGGAGAAGATTATATGAAACTCAGTGCAAGAAATCAGCTCAAAGGTACGGTTGTGGAGATTCAGAGTGGCGCGGTCAACGGCATCGTCAAGCTCGATATCGGCGGCGGGAACATCATCAGTTCCGTCATCACCATGTCCTCCATCAACGAGCTCGGCCTCAAGACCGGCGATACTGCTTTCGCAGTGATCAAGGCAAGCAACGTTATGATCGGCGTGGAAGACTGACCTGAACCTTCATAACAAACAGCCTTTGCACAATGGCTCGAAAAGCCGATGTGTGAAGGCTGTTTGTTTTCCTATGCACCTGCCGAAATAAAACGCAGAAAGAACCGCCGATAGATCTCTTCCGAGTCCGGATCCGGACCTCGGAAGTCCACCTGTGTCGCCGGAAAAGAGAGCCTGCCCAGCACCCTTTCCGGACGGACCGCAAGACGGATCTCGCACTCTTTATACAGAAAGCAGTCATCCCCATTTCGGTATACATCATCCTGTGAGAGGAAGAAATCCGATATCCGTTCCCGGGAAACCGCCCAAATCTCACTTCTGACCATCTCAGCCTCCCTCTTTCAGCGGTGGTTTTTCACACACGTTGCCGCTCGTCATGGCTTTTTTCTTCCGGGGTGTTTTCCTGATCATAACGGAAAACCCGGCTTTTGCAAAGAGATTTTTCATGTCTTTTCATCCCGTTTCGTTCAGTTTGACACAATCAGAAGGCACGCATGGTTGCATTCTCACAGCCATGATGCTACAATACCAACGTCGAAATACGCTTTTGCGAAAGCGGTGGACGAGCCTCTTTCCGGGAACAGTTTCGGCACAGTTTTGCTGTGCCTGCAGATTCCGGAGGAGGTATTTTTTTACATGGAGGAAAGAAAATGAAAAAGCTCTTATCCCTGCTGCTTGTGCTTGTTATGGTCCTTGCGCTGGCTCCCTGCGCATGCTTTGCCGCAGACGCCGCCGCTGAAGAGGACGCCCTTGTTGTCGATACCTGCATCCTCAAGGAAGCAGATGACAACATGATCAACAACTACACCCTGCTGGCCGTCAATCCCGAAGCTCCCTTTGTGGATGCTGATGAAAAGCCCGTAACAGACGTCCAGCTCAACACCGTAGGCGCCGCGGCGCTGATCAACTGGCTGCTCTCCGAAGAGGGTGAGGAGCTGGCCGCCAACTTTGGTTTTGAGGAGTATGGCGAATACCTCTTCTATCTCAAGGAGGACCGTCCCGTCTCCGAAGCTGAGATTCCCGAAGCCACCGACGAGACCAGACTGATCCGCCTGTCCACAACCACTTCCGTAAACGACTCCGGCCTGCTGGGTTATCTGCTCCCCATCTTCGAAGAGAAGTACGGCTATGAAGTCGAAGTCTACTCCGCCGGCACCGGCAAATCCATTGCCAACGCCAAGATGGGCAATGCAGACCTGATCCTGGTCCACGCCAAGAAGCAGGAGGAAGCCTTCGTTGAAGATGGCTTCGCCTATGTTCTGGATGGGATGGACGCCGAGCGCATGACCTATATGTACAACTACTTCGTACTGTGCGGACCTTCTGAAGATCCCGCCGGTGTGAAGGACGCAGAAGACGTCAAGGCTGCCTTCCAGGCGATCGCCGACGGCAAGTACACCTTCATCTCCCGTGGCGACGGTTCCGGCACTCATACCAAGGAGATTTCTCTCTGGCCTGAAGATCTGGGCATCACCGCCGAAGCCGAGAGCTTCAAGGATTACACCGACTGGTACATCTCCGCGAACACCGGCATGGGCGCATGCCTTGTCATGGCCGAGGAGATGGGCGCTTACATCCTCACCGATAAGGCAACCTTCCTCACCTTTGTGGCAAACGACGGTGTCATGTCTTGATTCTGAGGCGCTGTTCATGTAAAATGATGGCCGTGGAGTTTTCTCCACGGCTGTTTTTAAAAGGAATGAATTGCTTATGAGCTCATCCATCCAGAAAGCGATCGATTTGATCCTCTCAGCCGATCCGGAGCTGCTGAACATCTTATCTACCACGGCGCGCGTGTGTCTGACAAGCTCGATACTTGCGCTGCTGATCGGCGTTCCGATCGGGATCCTGTTCGGGGCGGAGCGGTTCCCCGGGCGTCAGCTGCTGTTGGTGCTCAACCGCACGCTGATCGGCATGCCGCCGGTAGTCTGCGGTCTTCTGTTTTATATGCTGTTCTCCGGTGTGGGGCCTTTCCGGCATCTCAAGCTGCTCTTTACGGTTAAGCTGATGATAATAGCGCAGGTTGTGCTGATTACACCCATCATCATCGGTGTTATGGAGACCTTTGTGGCGGATACTGCGCCAACCCTGCGTGAAACGTCAAAAGGGCTGGGCTTCAAGCGTGGAAAAGAGTACGGACTTCTCATCAACGAATGCCTGTATTCGATCTTTTCCGCCTATCTGCTGTCTTTTGCCCGCGCGATCGCTGAGGTCGGCGCCGTGGCGATGGTCGGCGGCGCAATCGCCTGGAAAACCAACGTCATGACCACTGCGATTATGATGTACACCAACCGCGGCAGCTTCACGCTGGGCATCGCCCTCGGGCTCATTCTGCTGTCTCTCTCGCTGATCGTGAACGTTGTGCTCAGCCTGAGGCAGGGGGGGCTGAGCCGATGAGAAGCGCCGCTTTTACAAAGACCTACAGCCGGCGCACCGTGCTGGTTCTTCCAGAGCTGGAGCTGCCGGATCAGCAGATCATCGCGGTCATCGGCCCAAACGGCAGCGGCAAGTCAACCTTTGCGAAGATCCTGGCCGGTATCGAGCGTGCGGACGGGAAAAAGCCGGTCCTCTCCGGCGTCTCCGTCGGTTATATGCCGCAGAAGAGCTTCCCCTTCCGCATGAGCACGGAGAAAAACATCCTGCTCAACGGCAATGACCCTGCCCGCGCGGCGGAGCTGATGAAAACACTGGGCATCGATTCTCTCGCCCAAC
>JAEEGL016783495.1_pt1 | contig 16752 bp, 18 predicted proteins | sample 9134231 | NCBI WGS metagenome assembly JAEEGL01 (sample SAMN16246548, study PRJNA631951) | gut metagenome | biome: gut microbiome; feature: rumen; material: fiber-attached | host: Bos | place: Iran: Karaj | collected 2018-10
AAAGCGGTCGATCTTGGCTACACATCGGTCATGATCGATGCTTCGGCACAGCCTTATGAAGTCAATGTTGCCAGAACCAAGGAAGTCTGCGATTATGCGCACGCCCATGGCGTTGTCGTTGAGGCAGAACTTGGACATGTCGGTTCCGGCGATGTCATCACTTCCGAAAACAAGGAAGCTTTGCATGACGATAAGAACATCTATACGGAAGTCGATATGGCAAAACGCTTTGTCGAAGAGACGGGCGTTGATTCTCTTGCCGTTTCGATCGGTACCTCACACGGCCTTTACAAAGGCACGCCGGTCATCGACTTTGACAGACTCCATGAACTGCGTGCTGCACTTTCTGTTCCGCTTGTTTTACACGGCGGTTCCGGATCCGGCAACGAGAATCTGGAAAGATGCGCAACGGAAGGTATCTCCAAGATCAACGTATTTACCGATTTCACCGTAGCTGCCATTGAAGCAACGAAAGGTGAAGATTACATCAACTGGTACAAGCTGATCAGAGATGCCAATGCGGCAATCAAGGAAAAACTGAAATTCTACTTCAAACTGTTCCACACCGGACAGGAATAGCGTATTAAAAGGAGATAAATATGGAAAAAGCACAATTAAGAAGACCTTTCTTCGTATGCAACCCGAAAGCTTATCTTTATGGCGAAGAATCGCTTAAGCTGGCTAAAAAGTGCGAAGAACTTGCAGTAAAGTATGACTTTGATGTCATCTTCACGGCACAGCATGTTGATCTGGCGATGATCGCCAGTGAATGCCCGCATCTGATCGTAACTGCACAGCATATGGAATCCTTAAAGCCGGGCAGAGGCATGGGCCATATCCTGCCGGAAGCCTTAAAGGCAGCCGGTGTCAAGGCGACATTCTTAAATCATGCGGAAAATCCGATGACTATCAACGAACTGGCCAAGACGATCGAAAGAGCCAACGAATTAGGCATTCTGACCGTTGTCTGCTCCAACGAAGAAGCTGATACCAGAGCGATCGCTGAACTTCATCCGGACTGCATGGTTTGCGAACTGACCAGTCTGATCGGTACCGGTACAACGGCCGATGAGTCCTATATGAAGGCAACCAACGAGATCGTCAAATCCGTCTCGCCGCAGACTAAGACCTTGCAGGCAGCCGGCATTTCCACAGGCGATGATGTCTATAAGGCAATCAAGTCCGGTGCCGATGCAACCGGCGGTACAAGCGGTATCGTTGCTGCACCGGATCCATTTGCGAAGCTGGAAGAAATGTTTGAAGCTCTCGACAGGGCAAGAAAAGATTTCTGCCAGTAATTTGAAAAGGCTTACATATCGTAATATAATTTTTAGTAAAGGTAATTGTTAATTTCATTGAAAGGAGACAGTACAATGAAACGAATCTTATTATGCTGCGGCACCGGTGTTGCAACATCGACTGTCGTAAACAAGAAACTTGCTGAAGAACTCAAAAAGAGAGGCCACGGCGGTGATTTTACCATCACACAGTGCAAGGCTGCTGAAGTTCCGGGCCAGTCCTCGAACTATGATCTGTGCGTCAGCACGATTCCGGGTTCTTTCAAGTGCGAATGCCCGCTGATTGTTGCTACGGGTATCATCCTCAACAGAGGCGTCGAAGAGATCTACAACAATATCGAAAAGGCGCTCTGGGGCGAGTAATTGGTATTTAACCGGTTTATCCGGTCAAATACGCAGACATGAAGGGGCTTTGTCTGCGAATTATCTTTTAAGATAAGGGAGGTATTTATGCAATTTATTCTTGATTTCTTTGGATTTATCAATGATGCCGGTTCGACCGTAATGATGCCTATCATCATTACCCTCATTGGTTTAGTACTCGGTGCTGGTTTTGGTAAATCTCTGCGTGGTGGTTTGACTGTTGGTGTAGGCCTTATCGGTTTAAACCTTGCGACCGGCTTATTAGGCAACCTGGCTGGTGCCGTTGCTGAAATGTCCGCTCGTTTCGGTCTCTCACTTTCTACCGTTGATATTGGCTGGCCGGCAGCTGCAGCAGCAGCATTTGCTACTCAGGTCGGTTCCTTCATCATTCCGGTATGTCTTTTAGTCAACATCATCATGGTTCTGACTTCTACGACACAGACTGTCGATATCGACGTTTGGAACTACTGGCACTTCGCATTCACCGGTTCTCTGGTTGCTGCCGCTACTGGCTCCGTTCCTCTTGGACTGGTCGCTGCTGTTGCCAACGAAGTTATCGTCCTGGTATTAGGCGATATCACAGCTCCTGCTCTTGAGACGACACTTGGTATGCCGGGTGTATCTCTTCCTCACGGTTTCTCTGCTGCTTATGCCCCTATAGCATTAGTATGTAACTGGGTTATTGAAAAGATTCCTGGATTAAAGGACATCGACTTCAACCTTGAAACTTTACAGGAAAAGATCGGTATCTTCGGTGAACCGGTTATCGTCGGTGCAGTCTTAGGTCTCATTATCGGCTTACTCGCCGGTCAGGACTTCAAGGGCTTCATGACAACTGCAATCTATCTGGCAGCTGCTATGGTCATCATTCCTAAGATGGCTGCTCTGCTGATGGAAGGCTTAATGCCGATCTCTGATGCAGCTGGTGACTTCATGGATAAACACTTCTCCGGCAAAGGAAAGATCTACATCGGTCTGGATAGTGCTGTTGGTGTTGGCCATCCGCTTACCATTGCTTTATCGCTGATCTTCGTTCCGCTTTCAGTATTACTGGCCTTCATTTTACCGGGCAACACAGTATTACCTGCAGGCGACTTAGGTACGTTCCCGTTCATGTTCGTTCTGATTCTGCCTATCTGCAAGGGTAACGGTTTCAGAAGCTTGATCACCGGTATCGTATGTATCGTTTTAGGTCTGTACATTGCAACTGCATTAGCTGCTCCTACAACTGCAGTTTGCCATGGCATCGGTTCCTACACAGAAATCGCTTCGATTTCTTCCATCTGTGATGGTGCGAACCCATTGACATTCATCCTCTACAACTTAGGTAAGATGGGTGTTGTTTCCTATGTCGTATTCGCTGTTATCGCTGTCGCGTGCGCTGTCTGGAACGGCATGAGAATCAGAAAAGAAAACAAACAAGCTTAAATTACGTCCAAAATGAAAGGGGCTTTTTGCCCCTTCTTTTTATTGAGAAGTTATGAAACAGTACAAATACAAAGAGAAATTCTATAAACTGCGGGTTGTCTATACCGGCTACTTTGTAGCTTTCATCTTTTTGTTTTCTCTTTATTCCTACTACGGATCGCGCAATGCCTTGTGGCTGATGGTGGCTTTGGTTTGTGCCTACCAGTTCTACAACACCTTTGTCTCGCTTTCCAATCCCGAGGAAGTTGAACTCTCGGATAAGGTCTTGTGCTTTAAAGGCTTCGGCAAAACACACAAGTATTTCATCAATGAGATCAAGGATCTGCGCATCAAGGAATTCAGAGGGTCCAAGAAGATCTATCTTCGTGTCAACAAGGATGACTTTTCCTTGCTGAAGGGGAGGTATTGGGTCGACTGCCTGTATTTTGAAAAGGGGGATGAACTCTTTGAAGCGCTGCTGAAACTGGAAGATAAGATCCGTCCGCATACCATGAAGGCTTATGCAAGGAACCAGGCTTCATCTTCTCAACAAAAAGAGAATAAAAAGAAATAGTCTATAGATAAAGAAAGAGAGGATAAATATGGCTGTTTATAAGGAAACAATTACCGGCATCAGATCAAAGGGAGTTTCACCGACTTACATCGACATCACGACGCAGGTCAGAGAAGCAATCAAGAAGTCCGGTATTAAAGATGGTATCTGCTGCGTCATCTCACCGCACACGACCTGTTCCGTCTTCTTTGAAGAGTATGTACATGACACTCTTCCTAACGGCAAGGAATTCATCCAGCAGGATCTGGACAACGCGTTGGCAAAGATCATTCCGGATCAGACTGCATGGGGGCAGTATTTCTATCCGGGGCTCAAGCATCTGGAAGAAGTGGAATCCTGGCCGGATTTTCTCAAGTATCTGCCTAGCGGACGAAGAGAAGAACTCTGGAATGCCGATGCACATCTTAAGGCAACGATCTTAGGCAACTCGGCAACCTTCGAAGTCGACAACGGCGAGCTCGGTGTCGGCAAGACCGGTTATGTCTACTTTGTCGATTTTGACAGAACACACGAACGCGAGAGAAGGTGCAAGGTCGTCGTCATCGGCGAATAAATGAACATATGTTTAACGGCAGGAATTGACTCCTGCCGTTGTTTTTTATTTGTGTGTTTTTTAAGCTTATTTCTTCTTTTTGCCGATCTTTGATTCCGTTCCGTTTTTAATGCGCTGAATATTGGCGGAATGGCGATAGATGACAAATAAGGCAAGGCATAACACCAGTAAGCCGCTTGTGCGGTTGACAAAGAATAAGATGCCAAGGGCGGCAACGCTCACGCCGATCATTGAAGATAATGAGACCATCTTGGATAAGGCCAGAACGACGAAGAAGGTGATGACTGGGATGATGAAGGTAAACAGGAATTCATGGTTGACGTAGATTGCCAAGCCAAGCAGATAGCCATAGCTGCAGGCAACTGCCTTACCTCCTTTAAAGCCGGCGAAGATCGGGAAACAATGACCGATGCAGACCGCAAGACCGGCATACTGTTCCATGCCCGGATGAATGCTGTGGCAAAGGATCATGACCAGGAAGGCTTTTAAGGCATCCAAGAGGATGACCAGGATTCCGACCGGAGTTCCCAGTACTCTGGCGGCATTGGTTCCGCCCAGATTTCCGGATCCGTACTGGCGGATGTCTTTATGGAAAAAGACCTGGCCGATGACCAATCCCCAAGGAATGGAACCGATGAGATATCCGATGATGAGCCATATGATCGTCTTCATGAAATGCGCACCTCCCGGCTGTTTTGCACAGCCTTTTCAATTCACCTTGTGATTATATCACAGGTATCTGTTTATGATATAATTTTAAAGGTTATGGCTAATAAATATGATGATAACAGTATAGAGATCCTGGAGGGTCTGGAGGCCGTTCGTAAAAGACCGGGCATGTATATCGGCTCGGTGGATGCCAGGGGATTGCACCATTTGGTATGGGAAATCGTCGATAACGCAATTGATGAGGCAATCAATGGTTTTGGTGACCAGATCATCATTCAGATCAATAAAGACGGATCCTGCACCGTGACCGATTTCGGACGTGGCATGCCGGTAGGCACCCACCGTTCCGGCAAGAACACGCTGCAGGTCATTTTTACTGTCCTACATGCCGGGGGCAAGTTCTCCGATCAGGGAGGCTATAAGACTGCCGGTGGTTTGCATGGCGTCGGTGCTTCCGTCGTCAATGCCTTGTCGGAATGGCTGGAAGTTGAGGTCTGCCGTGACAAGAAACGCTATCTGATGCGTTTTGAAAACGGCGGCAAGAAAGTATCGAAACTGCAGGAACTCGGGGCAACCAACCGCACCGGTTCCAAGGTTACTTTCATGCCGGACAAAAAGATCTTCCAGACGACCAATTTCAATTTCCAGACGATCGTTGAAAGAGCACAGGAAGAGGCCTTCCTGCTTAAAAACGTCAAGCTGACGGTCAAAGATGAAAGAAGCGGCGATCAGCAGGAATTCCTTTATAAGGAAGGCTTAAGGGCCTTTATGGATTACCTGCATGAAGATAAAGATACCTTGCATGATACGGTGACTTTTTCCGGTGAAAAAGACGGAATCAGCGTCGATATCGCTTTCCAGTATACTGACGGCTATCAGGAGAATACCTTCTCCTATGTCAACCTGGTCAGAACAGGGGACGGCGGTACCCACGAAGTCGGCTATAAGACGGCATTCACCAAGGTCATCAATGAATTCGCCCGTGAAGTGGGCTTATTGAAAGAGAAAGATAAAAACTTTGAAGGAAGCGATGTCCGAGAGGGCCTGACGTCGATCATTTCCTGTGCCATCCCGGAATCCCTGCTGCAGTTTGAAGGACAGACCAAAGGAAAGCTGGGTACACCGGAAGCCAAGACGGCAGTCGACGGCATCGTCTCCGAACAGCTTCTTTACTACCTGCACGAAAACAAAGAGACGGCAACCCAGCTGATTAAGAAAATACAGCGGGCAGCGTTGGCCAGAGAGGCCGCCAGAAAGGCAAAAGATGAAGCCAGAAGCGGCAAGAAATCTTCTGCCAGAGCCAAGGAAATCTTAAGCGGCAAGCTTGCACCGGCCCAGTCAAAGGATTCTTCCCGTCTGGAACTTTTCTTAGTCGAGGGTGATTCTGCCGGCGGCAGTGCCAAGAAATGCCGTGATTCTTCCTTCCAGGCGATTCTGCCTTTGCGAGGCAAGGTTTTGAATACGGAAAGGGCAGCTGTTTCCGAGATCGAAAAGAACGAAGAACTCAATACGATCATTCATTGCATCGGTGCCGGTGTGGGACCGCATTTCAATATTGATGACATTCATTATGACAAGGTCGTCATCATGACCGACGCCGATACCGATGGCGCCCATATTCAGGTCCTTTTACTGACCTTCTTCTATCGCTTCATGCGTGAACTGATTGAGACAGGTCACGTCTATATCGCAATGCCGCCACTTTACGGCGTCATGAAAAACAAGGAGAGAGTTTATCTCTATTCCGATGACGAACTTGCCCAGATGAAGAAAGAACTGGGAGAAAAGGTCGATATCCAGAGATATAAGGGTTTAGGCGAAATGGACGCCGACCAGCTTTGGGATACGACAATGGATCCGGCAAAACGCACACTGATCCAGGTGACCATCGAGGATGCGGCGCTTTGTGAAAGAAGGATCTCCGTCCTGATGGGCAATAACGCCGAAATAAGAAGAAAGTGGATCGATGACAATATCGACTTCACTTTGGAAGAAGATTACAGAGTAACAAGAAATGGCTAGAAGGAAAAAAGAAGAGATCATCGAAAACTTCTTAAACGAAACATTGGACGACATCATGTCGGACCGTTTTGGCAGTTATTCGAAATATATCATTCAGGAAAGAGCTCTGCCTGATGCCAGAGATGGTTTAAAGCCGGTCCAGAGAAGGATCCTTTATTCCATGTATATCGACGGCAATACCTATGAAAAGCCGCACCGCAAGTCTGCCAAGACCGTAGGTAGCGTTATGGGTACCTTCCATCCGCACGGCGATTCTTCCATCTATGAAGCGATGGTCAGAATGTCTCAGGACTGGAAGATCAATCTGCCTTTGATCGACATGCACGGCAACAACGGTTCCATCGATGATGACCCGCCGGCTGCCATGCGTTATACGGAAGCCAGACTGGCAAAGAATGCCAATCTGCTTCTGGATGATATCGATTATGATTCGGTCGCCATGACCAACAACTATGACGATACGCATCTGGAACCGACTGTCTTGCCGGCAAGATATCCTTTATTGCTGGTGAACGGCTCAACCGGTATCGCTTCCGGTTATGCGACCAATATAGCACCGCACAATTTCAACGAGGTCGTCAATGCGACGATCCATCGTTTGCAGAACCCCGACTGTTCTCTGGATGAACTGATGGAATACATCAAGGGACCGGATTTCCCGACCGGCGGCATCGTCCAGGGCAAGAAACAGATCCGTGAGATCTTTGAGACCGGCAAAGGGAAAGTCGTCGTCCGCAGCAAGTGCGAGATCGTGGAAGGCAAGACCGGATCTTCGATCATCGTGAGCGAGATCCCTTATGAAGTCATCAAATCGCAGCTGGTCAAAAAGATTTCCGATATTTCTTTGTCCAAGCAGATCGACGGCATCGTCGATGTTGCCGATGAATCGGGCAGGGACGGACTTCGCATCGTCATCGAATGCAAGAAGGATGCCAATTGCGAACAGATCCTGAATTACCTTTATAAGAATACGGATCTGCAGATCAACTATTCCTACAACAATGTCGCAATCGTCAATCATAAGCCGGTTCTGATGTCTTTGCCGGCAGCGCTTGATGCCTTTATCGAGCACCGCCGCGATGTCGTCTTAAACCGTTCGAGATATCTGCGCGACAAGAAACAAGCCCGCTTGCACATTATCGAAGGTCTGATCAAAGCCATTTCGATTCTCGATGACGTCATTGCCTTAATACGTAAATCCAAAGATAAGAAAGATGCCAAAGAGCGTCTGAAACAAGCTTTCTTATTTACCGAAGAACAGGCGGAAGCCATCGTTTCATTGCGTTTATACCGTTTATCTTCAACGGATATCACGATACTACGAGAAGAGAACAAGACGCTGGTCAAGGAGATCAGCGAACTCAATGCGATCTTGTCTTCCAAAGAAGTACTGGATTCTGTTCTGGTCAATGAATTGAAGGAAGTCAATGAGCTTCAGGTTTGCGAACGTCACAGCAAGATCGAAGACGAAGTTGAAGAGATCGTTGTCGACAAGATGGCGATGATTCCGAATGAAGCCTGCTATATTTCCATCTCCCGCGATGGTTATCTCAAGCGTTTCTCGGAGAGGGCCTTCAATGCCAATGCCAATACGATTCCTTCTGTCAAGGAAGGGGATGCCTTGCTTGGCATCAAGTCCTGTGATACGCTTGATACATTGCTTCTGTTTTCATCCAGAGGCAATTACGCCTATGTACCGATCTACCGCATCGAAGAATGCAAGTTCAAGGATATTGGCAAGCACATCTCACACTATGTGCGTATGGAAGGCAACGAGAAGTTCGTCGGTGCCGTTATCGTCAAGAACTTTGACACCTTTGCCTTTATCATCACCGCAACCAAGAACGGTATGATCAAGAAGACCTCAATGCCACGTTTCAATGTTGATCGATCCTCCAAATATCTGACCGGCATGAAGCTGAAAAAAGATGATGAGCTTGTATCGGTTTGCGTTGCCTACGATGACGATGATCTGATCTTAGTTTCCAAGGATGGCTATTGCAACAAGTATTCATCCAAGATCCTTTCCGATCTGGCGGCCAAGGCGCAGGGTGTCATGGGCATCAATGTCAAGAATGATGAACTGGTCTGTGCAGTTGCCGACCACCACGATCAGAAAGAACTGCTGATCAATACGGATAAGGGCGGTTTCAAACGCATCCATACGGATAAGCTGGAACTGACTTCCCGCAACACCAAGGGCTACCGCATCTTCCGTCAGATCAAGTCCAAGCCGCATGGCATCGTCAGAGGCTTTATGGCTTCCAGCTATAATTCCCTCTATGTCTACAATGACGGCAAACTGGAAGAGATGTCGGTATCGGAAGTACCGTTCATGGATCTGGAACAGTCCTTCTCTATGCCGATGGAACTAAACGAAAACTATTTCTATGTCTGCAAGGATATGAGTGATATTCCGGATGTTGAGATCATCGACATTCCGCAGGATTATTATTCCAACGAGCAGGAAAGTGAACAGATAACGTTATTTGATTGATATGTCGATCTTTAAACCGAAAGAAAAACTGAAAATCTTTACCGACCTGGATATCCCGTCTTACAGGGAGAAGGGTTTTGATACGATCCTGTTGGATGTCGATAACACGATTGCTGTGCCGAATACCGGATCTTGCGATGAAAGAGCGAGAAAATTCATTGAAGATCTCAAGGCTGCGGGATTTAAGGTCGTTATCTTTTCCAACAACAACGAAAAACGGGTCAAGATGTTTTTAGGTGATCTGGATGCCGATTACTGGTATCTGGCCTTAAAACCGCTGCCGTTTTCCTATTGGGCCGTATGCAAGAAAATGAATACGACCCCGTCGAAAACGATCGTCATGGGTGATCAGCTGATCACCGACATCCTGGGTGCTAACTTAAGCGGCTGTCATGGCATCTATTGCCGGCAGTTACAGGAAAAGGATTCCAAGATGACTGCTTTTAACAGAAGAATCGAAAAATATATTTGGAGAAATGTGCTTCATGAAGAAATGTAGAGGCTGTGGTATACCATTACAGACAAAAGATAAAGAAGGCGTCGGTTACGTCGTGGATTTAGAGCAGGATTATTGCCAGCGCTGTTTTCGCCTGTCGCATTACGGGGATACCGGTCATTTCAAGACGAATTATGTGACCAACGAAAAGATCATCAATATTTACAACCGCTATTCCAACGCCTTGTTTGTACTGATCGTCGATATTCTGGATGCTTTCTGTTTGAAGGAAGATGATCTTCTCGAGCTTTTCAAGGGCAGGGATGTTTTGATGATCATCAACAAGACCGATCTCTTGCCCGAGAACATGACGGAAAGAAAGATCGACCGTCTATTTTCCAAGATTCTTTTCGATCTCAATTCCCGCTATGGCAACATCAGGGCAGCTTTGCTGACAAACAAATTCGAATCGCGTTTCAACGAACAGTTCTTCCAGCTTCTGAAGGAACTCGGCCGCGATACGATCGTCTTTGCCGGAAGGGCAAATGCCGGAAAGTCTTCGTTGATCAATAAACTGCTTAACTCAAAATCTTTAACGACTTCCATTTATCCGGGCACGACCCTGGAAGAAGTTGAGATCGCTTATAAGAATTACCGCTTTGTTGATACACCGGGTTTGGTCGATGTCGATAATTACGCAACCTATCTCAATATTGAGAAATACAAGCTGTCAAAGATCGACAAGATGATCCGTCCGCAGGTCTTCCAGGTCAAGGATCCGCAGTCCTATTTCTATTTCGGACTCTTGCGGGTGGACATCATTCCGAAAGACAAGGCCAGCGTGACTTTCTATATCAACAACCAGAACAAGATCCACCGTACACGCTATGAAAACGGTGATGATTACTATCAAAAACACTATTGTGAGTTTGTCCTGAGGGTAAAGCCTCTCGGCATCACGGATTACAGCATCCAGAAGGAGAAGCTCATCGTGATCAAGGGCTTGGGCATGATCAAGATCAACGGCGAATGTCTGGCCTATGTACACTCTTTGGCCAATTGCCGTCTATATGAATGTGAGGTCGATATTTAAATGTTAAACGGAAAACAGAAACGCTATCTGCGAAGCCTCGCGGTCAATGAGAACGCGATCTTCCAGATCGGCAAAGATGGTCTCAGTGATCATCTGTATACATCGGTAAAAGAAGCCTTGAAGGCAAGAGAACTGATTAAGGTTTCGGTTTTGAAGACCTGCGAACTCGATATGAATGAGATTGCCGTTGAACTGTGTGCCAATACCGGTGCACAGCTGGTACAGAAGATCGGCAAGACCCTTGTCTTATACAAGCCTTCAAGAGAGAAGAAGATCCTTTTGCCATGAATTTTGAAGACATTACCTTTGATAATTTCATGAAGCTGGATCATAAACTTCGCAAGAAGATCCTCAATGATCCGGAGCTTCTCAAGCCGCTCATCGCCAAAAATATGAAGTCTTCCCGCTTTAAACACTCTTTGTCGGTTGCATCGTTATGCAAGAAACTGGCAAAGTTTCATAAAGTGGACGAGAAAAAGGCCTATATGGCCGGCCTCTTACACGATGTGTGCAAGTTCCCGGATCACTCCTATGATGCGGTTCTGGAAGACTACCTGCGCCACTACGATCCGGACAAGTTAAACGGATCGCTTGGTGTCTATCATAGCTGGGTGGGTAAGTATTATCTTAGGGAAAAATGTAATTTTCATGACAAGGATATCCTCAATGCGATCTACAATCACACGATCTGCAATTCCAGAGACAAGCTCTCTTTGATCTTGTATATTGCGGATAAGAGAGAACCTTTGCGTAAGATTGATGACGGCATTGTGGAAGTCGCCGAAAAAGATCTTTATAAAGCATATGAGATGCTTGAAAAAGATGTTGAAAGGTATATTAAAGAAGTAAAGAATGAAAGATTTATTGAGAACAGCATATGATGCGATGGATGAGAAACTGGCAAGCGATCTGAAAGTGATCGATTTCCGTCAGCAGTCTCCATTTGTGGATTATTTCATCATCGGCACGGCCCGCAACTATCGTATGGCCAGATCGATCATCGAAAACGTCGAAGACAAAGCGGCCATGGAAGGCTACAGTGTTCGGCACAGCTACATTGACGATTCCAGCAAGTGGCTTTTGATCGATTTGGGCGATGTTGTCTGCCATGTGTTCTATGACGGGGAAAGGGAATACTATAACCTGGAAGGATTATGGAAGGATCTGCCAACAGTCGAAATGTAAGCAACTATGAAATGCTTGCGCAATATTATGATGAGCTTCTTCAGGATGAAGAAGCTTTGTCGCTTTGGCTGAAATACATCGAAGAAGAAGAGTTTCAAACCGTTCTGGAACTGGCTTCCGGTTCCGGCGTCATGGCCGGTATCTTGAAAAAGAAGGGCTATGACGTGACGGCTTCCGATATCTCGGCAGAAATGAAGGAAGCCTCCAAAGCCAATTTTGACGGTGACTATCTTCTCTTGAATATGACGGACTATGATCTTGGCAAGAAGTTTGATCTGATCCTTTGCATCTGCGATTCAATCAACTACCTCTATGAAGAGGAACTTGATGCCTTCTTCAAGTGTGCGCATAAGCATTTGAATGATCAAGGCCGACTGATCTTTGATATGCATCATAAGAAACGGATCGAAGAGTTCAAAGAACAGTATATTGAGGAAGGCTATGTCAAAGATGTGCCGTACCAGTGGACGATCAGTTCGGATCCGTTTGATGATACGGTCCACGAACATTTTACTTTCTATACACCGAATGGAATGATTCAGGAGAACCATTCCCAGAATGTGTTTGATCCAAAACTGATCAAAGAGAAGATGGAACTCTATTTTGATGTAAAGATCGTCGAAGATTTTGTAGAAGATGAAAAGATACTGATTGTGGGGTGGAAGAAATGATAGCGGTAATCTGTGCGATGAAAGAAGAACGTGACGCGCTCTTAAAAATGATGAAAGATGTCAAAACCGTCAAGGGAAAGAAACTTCTCTATCATGACGAAGCCCTGGACAATGAATACTATCTGGGAACTTTGGCAAATAAGGAAATCGTGGTTTCCAGATGCGGTGTCGGTCAGCTTTATGCGGCTTTGTCCACTGCTTCACTCATTGAAAAATACAAACCGGAACTCATCATCAACCTTGGCTGTGCCGGATCCTTAAAAGAAAACGTCCATATCGGCGATGTGGTCATTGCCGACAAGACTGCCGCATGGCGCTTTGATGTGCCAGGCTGGAAAAGGAGCTTCGATTCGCTCTATACGAGCTTTGGCTGCAGCGATGAAGTTGTTTCGATCGCTAAGAAGATCAGCGATCCGACCATGCACATCGGTGGCATTGTTTCAGCTGATGAATTCATTCGCACCAAGACACAGTTAAAAGTAATCAAGCGCCATTATCCGGAAGCTCTGTGCGGTGAAATGGAAGGGGCAGCGGTTGCGGGTGTCTGTTACGCCTATAATACGCCGGTCTCCATCATCCGTTCGATCTCCGATGAGACTTTGGTACAGGGCAACTACAAACATTTCGAATTTCATCTGGAGGCGGTTTGTGAAAAAGCTGCGAAACTGTGCAAGGAGATCATCAAGAGGTACAAATGAAAAAGTGGTATAAGGAATCCTATTTTGATCGGAAAAACTGGATCCTGGAAAACTTCGATAAGCTGAATCTGAACGCCGATGAGACGATCCTGATTCTTCTGATCGATCTTTGCAAGACATCCCGTAAAGCGATCACGTATGAATATCTGACAGGCAAACTGCACAAGACAACAAAAGAAATCGACAAGATCATCGCATCTTTGGTTGCCAAGCATTACCTGAAACTGTCGACCAATGCAAAGGGCCTGGTTTTTGATATTGACGGGATCTTTGAATTCGATCCGGAAAAATACGAGATCTCGGAAAACAAGGATCTCTACGATACGACGGAAGATGTCTTCGGCCGTCCTTTATCTTCTTTGGAACTGCAGAAGATGAATGATCTGATCAGTGAATATTCACAATCTGCTTTCATTGAAGCTTTGCGTATTGCGGAAGCACAGCGCAAGGTCAAGATGGCCTACATTGAAGGAATACTGCGCAATGAAAAACAGTGAACTGATCATCCAAAGTCTCAATCAGCTGTTCCCCGATGCAAAGTGTGAATTAAATCACGCGAATCACTTTGAACTTCTGATCGCTGTCGTGCTTTCGGCCCAGACCACAGATGAAAGAGTCAATTCGGTGACGCCGGAATTATTTCAGAAATATCCCGATGCCTTTGCCTTGGCCAAAGCCAATCTTAAAGATGTGGAACAGATCATACGCCCGATCGGTCTTTATCACAATAAGGCGATCAACATCATCAAGCTCTCCAAAGTCTTATGCGAGTATTATGACGGACAGGTGCCAAGTGAAAGAGAAGATCTTGAATCCTTGCCGGGGGTTGGTCGCAAGACCGCCAATGTCGTCCTGAACAACTGCTTTGACGTTCCGGCCTTTGCAGTGGATACTCACGTATCAAGAGTTTCCAAGAGATTACAGATCGCGCAAGCGGAAGATGATGTCAAAACGATCGAAGAAAAACTGATGACTTATTTCCCCAAAGATAAGTGGGGAAAACTTCATCATCAGTTCATATTCTTCGGCAGATATAAGTGCAAGGCTGCCAAGCCGGATTGTACGGACTGCCCTTTGAAGGGAATCTGTACTTATCGCGGATGATACAGCTTCTTGGTCTGATAGATCGGATCCATAGTTAGGTGCATGCCTAACTTTTTAAATACGTTGATATCGACCTGTGAAAGCAAAACGGAAGAATGCACATCGCAACCCTCCAGATTCTTCAAGGCCTTTAGAGCACGATCGCAGATATCCGAAGTGATGGAATCCACAGCCAGTGCAATCAAAACTTCATCGGTATGAAGACGCGGATTGTGGCCGTGCAGGTAAGTCGTCTTGAGTTCCTGTATCGGTGCCAAGACTCTTTCCGAAAGCAGATGGACATCCGGGATGTTGCCGGCAATCTTCATGGCGTTTAGTAAAGCAGCGGCAGAAGCGCCCATCAGTTTGGAGGTCTTGCCGGTAATGATCTTGCCGTCGTATTCAATGGCGACAGCCGGTTCGCCGGTCTTGTCGGCCAGCTGCTTGGCTTTCACGGCAACCAAACGGTCGTCCTTGGTGACGCCGGCCTTATTCATGATGGTTTCCATCTTGTATAAGACGTCTTCCGATAAGGCGTCTTTCCTCACCTGAATTTCCGTATCGAAGTAGCGGCGGATGATCTCATCTTTGGCTGCCTTCTGGCAGACTTCGTCATCGCAAATGCAGTTGCCGACCATGTTGACGCCCATATCGGTCGGGGACTTGTAGATCTGCTTGCCCATGACACGGATCAGAAGATCGTTTAAGACCGGGAAAACTTCAACGTCACGGTTGTAGTTGATCGCAATCTTCTTATACGCTTCCAGATGGAAAGGGTCGATCATGTTGACATCGGAAAGGTCGATGGTCGCTGCTTCATAGGCCAGGTTGACCGGATGATTGAGCGGCAGGTTCCAGATCGGGAAGGTCTCGAATTTGGCATAACCGGATTTGAGTCCTCTTTTATTGTCGTGGTACATCTGGGAAAGGCAGGTTGCCATCTTGCCGGATCCGGGACCCGGAGCAGTGACGACGATGATTTCTCGGCTTGTTTCCAGATATTCATTCTTGCCGAAACCGTTGTCGGAAAGAATGTGATCGATGTTGTTCGGATAGTTCTCGATTGTATAGTGATAAGCGACCTTGATCTTGGATTTCTCCAGATTCTTTCTCAGCTTGATCGCTTCGATTTGTTTATTGAAATGGGTGATGACAACGCCGCCGATCTGCAGATCGACAAGAATGAAGGAATCGATGAGACGCAAAAGATCCTGTGAATAAGTGATGCCAAGATCCGAACGCATCTTGTTTTTTTCAATATCGTTGGCATTGATGACCAGGACGATTTCGACCTTGTCCTTGAGCTTCAGCAGCATCTTGATTTTGGAATCCGGTTCAAATCCCGGCAGGACTCTTGAAGCGTGGTTGTCGTCAAACAGCTTGCCACCAAACTCCAGATAGAGCTTGTTGAATTTTGCGACACGTTTGGAAATGTTCTGAGATTGCAGTTTGAGATACTTCTTGTTGTCAAATCCTATTTTTTTCATATTTTTTAGTATATAACAAAACGGCACTGATATTGTTACAAAATATCTCATGGAGATGATTTTTGTTGGATAATAAGGGTATGGACAGTAAAGTGTTTTTTGAGCACTATCCACAAAGGAAAGAAGACTCTAATAAATTTGATAACGGTGTTCTAGCCCTGATTGCCGGATCCTATGGCATGGCAGGGGCAGCTGCCTTTAATCTGATCGGTGCCCGCTCGGTCGGTGCATCCTATATCCATTGTTTTCTGCCTGCTTCCATCTATCCCGTCGTTGCGGCAAATGAACTCAGTGCGGTGTACCATCCTTACGATGAGAATAACGATTCCGTATTTGAAGAAAGGCCATTGAAAAAAGTCAAAGCGATCGGCATTGGATCAGGTATCGATAATCTTCCTCATAAGGAAAAGTATCTGGAAGATGTCTTAAAGAATAATAAGGTATCGATCATCGTTGACGCCGGCGCCTTAAGCATCCTCGCCGGCAACGAAGAGTTTTATGCATTCAATAGCAAAATGATCCTGACACCTCATTTGGGCGAGTTTTCAAAGCTTGTCCACAGAAGCAGTAAAGATATCCTTTCAAATAAAGAAGAGATCGCCGTAAATTTTGCGCAGAAACATCATGTGATCCTCGTCTTGAAAGGACATGAAACACTCATCGTAAATGAGGAAGGGAAGATCTCTTACAACCGCAGCGGCAACAGCGCATTGGCC
>JAEEGL016883923.1_pt1 | contig 16752 bp, 12 predicted proteins | sample 9134231 | NCBI WGS metagenome assembly JAEEGL01 (sample SAMN16246548, study PRJNA631951) | gut metagenome | biome: gut microbiome; feature: rumen; material: fiber-attached | host: Bos | place: Iran: Karaj | collected 2018-10
CCTTTTTCGAAAAACCTGACTGCTTTGATTTTCATCAGAAATATCCTCCTTATTAGTAAATCCCGATTTGTCGATATGATTCTTTCCCACCGGGCAAAGCTTTTCTACTGAAAACGGGGCTGGAATGTTGCTTCCAACCCCGTACATGGCGGAGGGAGTGGGATTCCTCGCCTGCGGGCGAGCCGGGGCTCGGCTCTGAAGCGCCCCCGGCGCTTCATTCACTCCCTCGCCCTTCGAATCCCTTCGTTTCGTACCAAAACAAAATCCGCCCCACCGGGACGGACTTTGTTTTGGCGGAGGGAGTGGGATTCGAACCCACGTGAGATTGCTCTCAAACTGATTTCGAGTCAGCCCCGTTATGACCGCTTCGATATCCCTCCGTATTTGATTGTGGAGCGTTTCACTTACGCAGCAGACCGACGTACGTCTCAGCCTCCCGAAACGCTGCGTACAGTATACCATATTTCCGCGTGAAATGCAATATCTTTTTCAAAATTCCCCGCCGTATGCGCCGTGCGGCCCTCTTCCCTCCACATGGAACGGCGTCCCCGCCGTCAGGCGGGAACGCCGATTGCCGGTGTCAGTCGAGACCCGGTGCGGAAGTCTCCTCCGCGACCTTGCCGCTCATGACGCGCCGGATGTTCTCCTCGTGCTCTTCTTTCGTTTTGGCGAACAGCGAACGGGTAGAGGACGCCGCGACAAAGTAGTAATAATCCGTATCCGCCGGATAGAGCGCGGCACGGATCGCACTGGCGGAAGGATTGGCGATCGGTCCGGGCGGCAGTCCCTGATGCGTGTACGTATTGTACGGACTGTCGTAGCTGAGATCCGCCCCGGTCAGATTGACGCGGACGCCCGTGTCGTGCTGGATGGCGTAGACGATCGTGGCATCGCTTTCGAGGCACGGATATAGGGCGGGACGGCGGAGGCGGTTGTTGAATACCGAAGAAATATCGAAGAACTCCGCCGGAGAGCCGGCCTCCTTCTCGATCAGGGAGGCGATGATGAGCATCTGATCCACCGTATAGCCGAGTTCCTTTGCTTTCTGGGCGTAGGAGGAAACGAACACCTGATTGAAGCGTTTGAGCAGGCGATCGATGACGACCTCCTCCGAGGAAGCGTTGTAGAATTCATACGTATCCGGGAAGAGATACCCGTCGAGCCGGTAGAAGCGCCCCTCCGGGATGCCGTTTTCCTCGAGCTCGTCGAGGAACCAGTAATCGAAATCGTAATTGTTGATGACGTCGACGTACCCCTCGCGGGTGCCGATTCCCCGGCTGACGAGCAGATCGATGATCTCGTCCGTCGTGTAGCCCTCGGGGATGGTGATGCGCGAGGTACCGCTCGGCTTCCTCGGCTTGAAGGAGGCGAGCAGCTCGTCATAGTTCATGGAGGGGGTAAGCGAATACGTCCCGGCGAGGAACTGCCCGTCGTCCTTTTTGAACTCCGCGTACAGCTTGAAGATCTTCGGGTATTTTATGATATTGTTCTCCGCCAGGATCGTGCTGACGTCGTTCAGCGTTGCATATTCGGGGACGGTGATCTCGACGGCGGCGGTATCCTTGACGAAGGCGTAGATATCGTTCCCGACGAGGATGATGAAAACAGAGAGGAACACGGATATGACGATCACGGCGACGATATAGGTGATCGCCTTCAGGAGGCTGATGAGCGTATTGCCGCCTTCGCTTTCCTCCGGTTCCTCCGTCTCTTCGCTCGTCCGCTTCGGCACGGGAGTGCGGATGCTGCTGAGCTGCGTGGCGGCGGCATCCGCCGCGGAGGTACTGTGCGTGATATCCGTGACGCGCGTGGGCGCGCCGACGTCCCGCCGTAAACGCGCGGGAGTAACGGACGCCTGCTGATACGGGATCATCGCCGGAGGAACGGTCGCGCGGGGCGTCTCCGCGGAATGGACCGTTGCTGAAGCCGACCCGCGCTGCGCGGTCTGCGGCTTGGCTGCCGTACGCTGTGCGGTCTGCGGCTGGGCTGCCGTGCCCTGCGCGGATTGCGGCTGGGCTGCCGTACGCTGTGCGGATTGCGGCTGGGCTGCCGTGTGCTGTACGGTCTGCGGCTGGGCCGACGTACGCTGCGTGGATTGCGGCTGTGCCGCCGTACGCTGTACGGATTGCGGCTGCGCCGACCCACGCTGTGCGGATTGCGGCTGGGCTGCCGTACGATGTGCGGATTGCGGCTGTGCCGCCGTACGTTGCGTAGATTGCGTCTGGGCTGCCGTATGCTGCACGGTCTGCGGCTGCGCCGCCGTACGTTGCGTAGATTGCAGCTGGGCTGCCGTATGCTGTACGGTCTGCGGCTGCGCCGACGTACGCTGTGCGGATTGCGGCTGCGCCACCGTACGCTGTGCGGATTGCGGCTGGGCTGCCGTACGCTGTGCGGTCTGCGGCTGTGCCGCCGTACGCTGTACGGATTGCGGCTGCGCCGACCCACGCTGTGCGGATTGCGGCTGGGCTGCCGTACGCTGCGCGGTCTGCGGCTGTGCCGCCGTGTCCTGTGCGGATTGCGGCTGCGTGCCGGAGCCCCGGCTGTCCCGCATCCGGGCACGGAGTTGTCCCGCGTTTACCGGTGCGGCGGCTCGCCTTCGCTTCTCGGCGAGCAGCGCCTCGTTGTCCTCGCCCGGCGCGGCGGAGGTCTCGTGATATTCCTGATTGTTATCCATTTTTATAAGAGTACCCTTTCAAGGTGCGGCAAAATCAAAGTTTCAGCAGCGTGAGCACGGCGAACGCCGCGGCGTACACGATAAACGGCGGTGCGGCAAGCGCCTGCAGGATACCCGCGCTCTCCCCCGGCTTCCGGCGGCGGACGTACGGCGCAGGGACGGCCTCCTCCCCGTATCCCTTGTAGATCCGCTGTGCCTCGTTGAAAAACAGGATCAGCACGACGAACAGAACGAGCACGAGCAAAAACACGAGCAGCGCGCCGCGTCCCCCTGCCGCCGCCGACGATCTCCCGATGATCCGGTCGATCCACAGCGCCGCGACGTTGTTGAGCGAATGGGCGATCATCGGCGCAAGGACGGAACGGGTCGCGTACAGAAGCAGCGCGAGCAGGATCCCGCAGTACAGATACGCCGGAAACCGGCGGAAGCTGAGGTGCATCATGGCGAACTGCACGGCGCTGACGCACACGGCGAACGGCACGCCCACGGATTCGTACTCAGCGACGATGACGGAACGGAACAAAAACTCCTCGAGCACCGCGGGAAGGATGCAGAAGGCGAGCACGGTCGGGAAAAGATCTTCTCCCGCCGTCTGCGCCGCCGTCTGCGCGCCGTCCGGGAACGCGGCGAGGATCCCGATATTGATGAGCGCACTGCCGACGATCATGGCGGCGAGCGCCAGAAACAGCAGATAGAAGTGCGTCGGCACAAACAGACGGAGCCGGAGCCTCCGGGTAAAATCCGCGCCGCGGAAACGGCAGTAGAACAGCGCGGGCAGCGCGTAGACCGCGAGTTCGAGGATCGCGACGGACAAATACGGATCCGTATTCCATCCGAGCCGTTCGTACGGGATGCGGTCGGCCAGCGTCTGCAGCGCCAGGACGGCAAGCAGCAAAAGCGGCGCCGCGAACGTGCTCTTAATTCTCACCGGTCACCTTCACGCCCTTTTCCGTCAGGAGGATGTCCACCGAGACGTCGAAGCGGCCGCGCGGCACCGTCGGCAGGATATAGTCGCTGTAGACCACGCCGAGCGTACAGCCGGAGAAGTGAGAGAGATACCGGTCGTAGAAACCCTTGCCGTACCCCAGGCGGTACCCGGCGCGGTCATACACCAGTCCGGGGACGAAGCAGACGGCGCTGCGCTTCTCGTTGATCGGATCGTACACGGGCGCGTCGGCGGGCGGCTCAAGGATGCCGTAGGCGTCCGGCGTCAGTTCGTCCAGCGACCCGACCGTGTGATACTCCATGGAATGCGCGGCGGTATCGCAGCGGGGGAAAGCGATCCGCTTGCCGCGGTTCAAAGCCTCGCGCGCGACGTCGTAAATATCGATCTCATTCTTCATCGCGGCATACAGAAGCACGTACTCCGCGAAACGGAAACTCACGAGCGAAAGAGCGGCGCGGCAGATCGCCGCGTCGCGGCGTTTCTTCTCCTCCGGATCCATCGCCGCGCGGCGCGCGGAGTACTCGGCGCGGATATCGTCCTTCTGCTTTCGGATTATGTTCATCATGCAAGAACCGCGGCGCCGAGTTCTCCCGCCGCCGCTTCTCCTTTCAGCGCGGAGACGAGCGCGAGCGCAAACGGGAGCGCGGCGCCCATCGCCTGACCTGTAATGATCTTTCCGTCACGGACGGCGTGCTCCGCGAGCACTTCGGCTCCGTCCAGATACTTTTCAAATCCCGGATAACACACGGCGCGTTTCCCGCGCAGAAGCCCCCGGCGTCCGAGGACCATCGGCGCGGCGCAGATCGCCGCGATAAACGCTCCGCGCTCCGCGGCGGCGGCGAGGAACGCATCGACGAGCGGCGACGCGTCGAGATTCTTCGTTCCGGGCATCCCGCCGGGCAGCACGACCATCTCCACGTCCGTCCGCGCGAGCATTTCCCGCGCCTCCGCGGCGTCGACGTCGGCGGTCACTTCGATCCCGTGCGAGCCCTTTACCGTTTTGCCTGTCACGCCGACGGTCGTGACGGCGACGCCGGCGCGGCGCAGAAGATCGACCGGCGTCAGCGCCTCGATCTCCTCAAAGCCTTCTGCCAGAAACAGATATACCATACTCTCTATCCTTCCCTTTCCCGAATGATTCGTTCCCGTATGACTGCGCTCAGCGGTCTCACCGCGGCGTCCGGATACCGTTCACTCCCAAAGCCCCAGCGGCTCAAGCGCCTCGAAGACGCGCCGCTCCACCTCCGGGATCAGATACGGATCTTTTCCGTCGGTGCAGTCGAGCGTGATCCAGCCGAGGGCGTCCGCCGCGTAATGCATCGCGTCGTAGCAGCGGCGAAGGTACGCCGCGTCCGCCTCGTGGATATCCTGCGCCGCGCCGGTCTTTTCGCTGCGCGCCACGATCAGCCTGTGCGATATCTCCGGCTCCATGGAGAGCGCGACGACGGCGTCCGGTCTCGGCAGTCCGAGGCGGCAGAACTCAAGATCCGACAGCCACGAGAGAAACCCGTCCCACTCCTCGCGGGGAAGCTTCGGAAGCTGATGGCAGGCGTTCGCCGTCGTGTAGCGGTTCGCGATCAGCACGGTCTCCGGATCGAGATGATCCTTCTTCCAGTCCGTGACGTAGGTGACGTACCGGTCCGCGGCGAAAAACAGAGACGCCGCGTAGGCGTTCGCGGAATCCGGCGAGGAACCGAGCCCGCCGTTCAGGTACAGACGCACGAGCGCGGAACTTTCCGATTCGTAGCGCGGGAAGCTGAGAAGCCGCACGCGCTTCCCTGCCGCGCGCAGTCTGTCCGTGAGAAGCTGCGCCTGCGTGCTCTTGCCGGAGCCGTCCAGCCCCTCGATCACGATCAGCCGACCCATGAGCGATCCCTCCTCCCGCCGCGCGGCGGCGTCAGTAATCCGTGCCGCGCGCGACCATTTCCAGATATTCTTCCTTTGTGATGCGCACCTCGCGCGGCTTCTGTCCGTCCGGCGGGGTCACGTAGCCGAGCTGTTCCATGCGGTCGATCAGCTTCGCCGCGCGTCCGTAGCCGAGCGACAGCCGCCGCTGGAGGAGCGACGTGGAGATCTTCCCGCTCTCGACGGCGAGCTCGACGGCGGGACGGAGCATCGGATCCTCTTCCGCCTCGCTCTCCCCGTCCTCCGGACCGGCGGCGCCCTTCTTGCCGGCGGCGATGGCGGCGGCGTTGCGTTCCACCTGCTCGATCGCGCCCGTATCGTACGCGGCGGCGCCGTTGTGCTCGTGGATGAAGGAAACGACCTTCTCGACGTCCTCTTCGGAAACGTACGCGCCCTGCACGCGCACCGGCTTATCCGACCCGACCGGGCTGTAGAGCATATCGCCCCGTCCGACGAGGTTCTCCGCGCCGGGTCGGTCGATGATCGTCCCGGAATCGACGCGGGAGGAGACGCGGAACGCGATCCGCGAGGGGAAATTCGCCTTGATGAGGCCGGTGATGACGTCCACGGACGGCCGCTGCGTGCCGATGATGAGATGCATCCCGGCGGCGCGCGCCTTCTGCGCGATCCGGCAGATCGGCTCCTCGACGTCCTTGCGCGCCATCATCATGAGATCCGCCAGCTCGTCGATCACGATGACGAACTGCGGCAAAAATTCATACTGCGGATCGTCCTTCGTGACGGAATTGTAGGTCTTGATGTCGCGGACGCCGACCTCCTCGATGAGGCTGTAGCGGCGCTCCATCTCGGAGACCGCCCACGTCAGCGCCCCGGCGGCCTTCTTCGCGTCGCTGACGACGGGCATGTACAGATGCGGGATCCGGTTGTACATGCTGAGTTCGACCTTCTTCGGGTCGATGAGGATCAGCTTGACCTCGTCCGGCTTCGCCTTGTACAGAAGGCTGACGATCAGGCTGTTTATGCAGACGGATTTGCCCATGCCGGTCGCGCCGGCGATGAGCAGATGCGGCATCCGCGCGATGTCCAGATAGATGTTCGAGCCGCCGACGTCCTGGCCGAGCGCCGCGTTCAGGCGGCTCTTGGAGGCGGCGAAGGACGGATTCTCGATGAGCGTGCGCAGATAGACCGTCGCGGCGTTCTTGTTGGGCACCTCGATGCCGACGACGTTCTTCCCCGGCACGGGCGCTTCGACGCGGACGCCCGCCGTCGCCAGATTGAGCGCGATATCGTCCACCAGATTGGCGATGGAGCGCACGCGCGTCCCCGGCTCCGGCTGGAGCTCGTAGCGCGTGATCGTCGGACCGCGGCTGACGTTGACGATCTTCGTCTTGACGCGGAAATCGTCCAGCGTCCGCACGAGCTTCGCCGCGTTGTCGCGCAGCTCGTCGGCGAAATTGTCTTCCTTCGTTTCCTCGTCCGGCGTCAGAAGATCGATCGGCGGGAATACGTATTCCTGCGTCTCCGGCTGCGGTTCCGGCTCCTTCTTCGACGGCGCGGGCTGCGCCGTTCCGCCGGGAACCAGCGTCTCGGTGAGCTGTCGGCGCTGGACGGAGAGTTCGATCTCCGCGTCGGCGTTCTCCGTTCCGTCGTCGTCCGGATCGTACAGATCGTTTAAGCGGCGGACGAGATCCTCGTCGGATGATTCGGTGAAGATCTTGCTCAGATCGAGGTCTTCCTCCTCCATTCCGTCGATCGCCGCGTCGCCGTCCGAGACGGACGCGATCGGCGCCACCGTTTCCGTTTCCGTTTCATACCACGGCAGATCGCCGTCTTCACCGTTCTGTTCGCCGTCGGGCAGTACCTCGTCCTTCGCGTCCGCACCGTCCTGCGCGGAAGGATCATCGGTCTCCTCCCAACCATCTGCGGACCCTCTGCGGGCATTCAGTTCCCGCGTGTTGCGCATGACCTCCTGAAAGATCTTCTCGTCGATCACGCCTTCCGTCTCCTGCGCGCCGGAGGCGGCGGCAGAACGTTCCTTCTCGGGAGGCCGCTTTTGTTCTTCTACCGTATCTTCATCGGCGTCTTCATCGACGTCCAGGTCGCCGAAATCCCCGCGGCGGCGCTTCGCGGTCAGCGGCATCTGCTCGGGCAGACGCCATTTCCCGGCGTCCGCCGGCTGCGCCAGCTGACGCTCCTTCTGCTGCTGCCGGAGCTGCGCGCGGCGCTCTTCCTGCTCTTCGAGCCGCCGGCTGCGGTATTCCGCCGAGCGTTCGCGGGAGGCGCGGAAACGGTTCGAGAGGCTGAGCCACAGTCCGCGCGGAGTGATCCCGAACATGAGGAGCGCGAACAGGAAAAGAACGGCGATCAAAAGCACAAGGGAAAGGATGCGGCCGAACGCGCGGTACGCCGCCTCGCCGAGGATCCCGCCGACGGCGCCGCCGCCGACGCGGGAAAGCCCCGCCTCGTACAGCGCGCCGGGCGAGAAGGTATGCGGTCCGTCCGTGAAGAAATGCATCATCGCGGCGCCGGCAAGAAACGCCATGACGAAACAGAAGCATTTCCACACGGTCATCCCGTTCTCATAATCGGATCTCCACAGAAAGGCGCCGAGCAAAAGATAGATCGGGATCGTATACGCCGCGCCGGAAAACAGTCCGAAGAGCACGCCGCGCAGTCCGTCGCCGATGAAGCCGACGCTCGGAGCGAGAAGGCATACGGCGAGGAACACCGCCGCGACGGCGAGAACGAACGGAAAGATCTGTACCCACAGTCCCGCCGGACGGCGGGCGGGCTCGGACGGCGTCTCCGCCGCGGCGGATTTCTTTTTTTTCGCCGCGGTCTTCACCGTGCGTTCCGCCGACGTCTTTTTGACGGCGGCGCTTTTGGAAGCGGCAGCGCTGCGGCGGGAGGACGGGGCGGACCGGGTCTGCTTTTTGGATTTGGAATCAGTCGACATAGATGCTGCTCCGCCGCGGCGGAAGCGTCCTTTCTTCTGAGATCGTGCGGCGGCGCCCGCGTGCCCGCAGATCGGAAAAACGCGCGCCGCCCGCCTATACTACTATAGTATACCAAATATTCCGATAAAAAACAAGAGGCATCACGCACATACTTTCCGCGCGCGCGGACTTTTCTGCGATTTCACGCGCCGCCCGCCTCCTTTTGGCGCCGACCGGGCGGAAAAACGAAGGATTTTACAAATAATTTGGATTTCTTCTTTACAAACGTCTTCCGGTATGATATAATATTCCACGGTTGTGCCGCTGACCCGGTTCGCGGATCTATGGCTTCTCAAAGAAGCGTCTTCACCCGCCGCTTACTGAGTCACACGGCCGATACATTTATTTTTGAGGTGAAAACCATGGAAAAGGAAATCAAGCAGCAGATCATCGACCAGTACAAGACGCACGAGGGCGACACCGGTTCTCCCGAGGTACAGATCGCCGTTCTGACTTACCGCATCAACAACCTGAACGCGCATCTGAAGAACAACCACAAGGATCACCACAGCCGCCGCGGTCTTCTGAAAATGGTCGGTCACCGCCGCAACCTTCTGAACTATCTGGCGAAGAACGATATCGAGCGGTACCGCGCGATCATCGAGAAGCTCGAACTCAGAAAGTAATCCGCACCGGACTTCCGTCTGCCGTTTCCATCCGACATGAGCAGGTGGCAGCCGCGGCAGTCTGTTCTCATACAGCTTGCCGCGGCTTCTTCTCTGCTCCCCGCCCGTTCTCTCCCCCGGCGGACGTGGCATAGCAGGTAAACATGCACCCGCGCGGCGGATGTGTGTTTTTGTGCTATACCACCGTCCGGTCCCCAAGAGGAGAGCATCCGTATCCCGCACGCATTCTCTTGTGAACAAAGAAAAGGAGTGGTGAAAAGCATGTTTGAAAACTACAAGACCTATTCGTATGAATTCGCGGGGCGCCCGCTCGTGATCGAGACCGGCAAGATGGCCGGTCTGGCGAACGGCTCCTGCCTCGTCCGCTACGGCGACACCGCCGTGCTCTGCTGCGCGACCGCCTCAGAGCGTCCGCGCGACGGCATCGATTTTCTCCCGCTTTCCGTCGATTTCGAGGAACGCCTGTATTCCGTCGGCCGCATCCCCGGCAGCTTCAACCGCCGCGAGGGACGCCCGTCCGAGAAAGCGATCCTCACCTCCCGCGTGATCGACCGTCCGATCCGCCCGCTTTTCCCGAAGGATCTGCGCAACGACGTGAACCTCGCGCTCACCGTGTTGTCCGTGGATCACGACTGCTCGCCGGAGATCGCCGCGATGATCGGCGCGTCTCTCGCCCTCTCCATCTCCGACATCCCGTGGAACGGCCCGATCGGCGGCGTCTTCGTCGGCATGACGGAGGAAGACGGCATCATCATGAACCCGACCTCCGCGCAGCGGCAGAAGTCCGTGCTCGAGCTGACCGTCGCCGCGTCCGAGAAGAAGGTCGTCATGATCGAGGCCGGCGCGAAGGAAGTCACCGACGACGATATGTTCCGCGCCATCATGGCGGCGCATGAGGAGATCAAGAAGCTCCTCGTCTTCATGAACGGCATCATCGCCGAGATCGGCAAGCCGAAGTTCTCCTATCCCTCCTGCGAGGTGGATCACGATCTGTACGAAAAGATCGAGGAATACTGCATCGACGCCGTGCGCATCGCGCTCGACACAGACGACAAGAACGTCCGCGACGAGCGGATGGCCGTCATCACGGAGAACGTGTACAACGAATTCGACGGCGGGGATCCGGACACCCACGTCATGATCAACGAGATCCTGTACAAGATCCAGAAATTCGTCGTCCGCCGCTGGCTCCTCGACGACGGGAAGCGCGTGGACGGCCGCCGTCTCGACCAGATCCGCCCGCTCGCGGCGGAGGTCGGTCTCTTCCCGCGGACGCACGGCAGCGCCATGTTCACCCGCGGTCAGACGCAGGTCATGACGATCGCCACGCTCGGCGCGCCGGACGACGCGCAGCTCCTCGACGGGATCACCGAAGACACCGAGAAACGGTATATGCACCACTACAACATGCCCGGATACTCCACCGGCGAGGCAAAATCCTCCCGCAGCCCCGGCCGCCGCGAGATCGGTCACGGCGCGCTCGCCGAGCGTTCCCTGCTCCCGGTCCTTCCGTCGATGGATGAATTCCCGTACACGATCCGCCTCGTCTCCGAGGTCATCAGCTCCAACGGCTCCACCTCGCAGGCTTCCGTCTGCGGCTCCACGCTCGCGCTCATGGACGCCGGCGTGCCGATCACCGCTCCCGTCGCCGGCATCTCCTGCGGTCTCATCACCGAGGGCGAGCGCTGGATGACGATGATCGATATCCAGGGGCTCGAGGACTTCTACGGCGACATGGACTTCAAGGTCGCCGGGACGCACAAGGGCATCACCTCCATCCAGATGGATCTGAAGATCGACGGTCTGACGCCCGAGATCATCCGGCAGGCGCTGGAGGTCACACACAAGGGCCGCGACTATATCATCGACGAGATCATTCTGAAGGCGATCCCCGCGCCGCGTCCGCAGGTCTCCGAGTACGCGCCGAAGATGATCACCATGAAGATCGACGTCGAGAAGATCGGTGACGTGATCGGCCCGAAGGGCAAGATCATCCAGAAGATCGTCGCGGATACGGGCGCCAAGATCGACGTCGAGGACGACGGCAGCATCTATATCTCCGGCATCAACCAGAAGGGTCTGGAAGCCGCGCGCGACATCATCGCCGGGATCGTATTCGAGCCGGAAGTCGGCGCCGTCTACACCGGACACGTCACACGCATCATCCCGATCGGCGCGTTCGTCGAATTCGCGCCCGGCAAAGAAGGACTCGTCCATATCTCCAAGCTGGATAAGGGCCGCACGGAGAAGGTCGAGGACGTCTGCCAGGTCGGAGACGAGATGCGCGTCAAGTATCTGGGAACGGACGAGAAAGGCCGCATGAACCTCTCGCGCCGCGACGCGCTCTGATCGATACCGCAAACGGCAAGCGGCGCCATCACCGCTTGCCGTTTTATCGTTTCTATTCCATACGAAATCGAGGAAGCCATGAATCAAGATCCTCTGCGTCCCGGCAGCGGACGCACGTCTCCCGGACAGGATACGCGCAAAAGCCGCACCTCCTCCGTCACGGGGATGCTTCTGTGCGCCGCGCTGTTTCTCACCGTCATCCTGATCTCTCTGCTCGTTATCGCGCACAGGAACAATGCCGAAAAAGGACCGGAAGCGCTGACGACGCCGTCCGTCTCCGACGTTGCTTCGCTCCCGTCCGGCGAGACGTCCTCCACCGGACAGGATCCCTCCTCGGGCAGCGTGACGGACAGCTCCGCCCACGGCGCCGAAACGACGCCCGTTCCCGCCGGTCCGGCGTACGACGTCGTCACGCTGGACAACGCGCAGATCCACGTGGGGGATCTCATCCTCGTCAACGCGGACTACGAATACGTCTTCCCGGATTCCCAGCCGCAGACGCTGCTGTACGGCAACAGATCGAAAAAAGTGTATCTGCTCAGCGGCTCCGCGCTCTCGCTCAACAGCGCGCTCTTCCCGATCTTCGACGGAATGATCTGCGATTTCGCCGCAGAGACCGGCTGCACGGAGCTGCTCGTGACGAGCTGCTACCGCACCTACGAATTCCAGGAGGAACTGTATCAGTCCCGCGTGCAGTCGATGGGCGCGGAGCAGGCGGCGCGCTACGTCGCGCTTCCCGGTCACAGCGAACACCACACCGGTCTCGCCGTCGACATGGTCATCTATACCGACGGCCGGCAGTACTACTTCTCCGAGTATGAAGCGGGCGCGTGGCTCATAGAAAACGCGCCGTCCTACGGCTTCTTCCAGCGCTATACGGCGGAAAAGGAGCCGATCACGCACTGCGCGGAGGAGCCGTGGCACTACCGCTACGTCGGCGTGCCGCACGCACGGATCATCACGGATTCCGGCATGTGCTATGAGGAATACGTGGACTATCTCCACACCTTCACCTGGAACGGCGAACGTCTCTTCTGCGCGCCGGACGGTACGCTGTCCGTCTCAGGCGGCGAGTCCCTTCCGGAGGCGGGCTGGATGATCTACTGCGTCCCCGCCGGGGGAGGCGAGACGACGGACGTTCCCGTCCCGCCGGGGCTTCCTTACCTGATCTCCGGCGACAACGTCGGCGGCTTCATCGTGACGGTCACTCTCGGGTGACCGTCGCTTTTTTTGCGGCATGATCCGCTCATCGTCCGCCGTGTAATCTTCGCAGTCAAAGCTGAACAGGATCTTCGATTTCATAGTCGACCGATTTCCTTTCGCCGTATACGGTACCCCCTCGTGATCTCAGTGTACCATACCGTCCCGTGCTTGTCAAGCGGCGGCGGACAGACCCGCGTCGACCGTATAGGAACGCCGCGTCCTGCGGTCCGCCCGGACGCACACGGACGCAACGTTCAATCACTTTTTTTTTACTTTTCAAATAACCGTCACATTGGGGGCGTATAATATGCGTGTACAGAAAAAAGCAGCGTTCCGCTGCGGAAGGAGTACGTCTTATGATGAATGACAATGAACTGAACGACAGTTTGAATAACGCTCAGAACAACGAACGGGATACCGTCCCCGCTCCGACCGGCGACGTCCGTCCCGCCGAAGCCGCACCGACGGCCGAGGTACCGCAGACGCCTGCGGCCGACGCGGGGCAGAGCGGCGCCGCACCGTCGCCGACACCGACCGATACCGTGCCGACGCAGGCGCAAAATAACGCCGCGCAGCCCGCCGCCGACGTCCCACAGCCGAACGGCAGCGCGCAGCAAACCAACGGGTACGCGCAGCAAGCCAACGGCTACGCGCAGCAGCAGAACGGCTATGCGCAGCAGCAGAACGGCTACGCGCAGCAGCAGAACGGCTACGCGCAGCAGCAGAACGGCTATGCGCAGCAGCAGTCCGGCAGCTATGCGCAGACGTCGCACACCTACACCTCCTACAACCGCGCGCCGACCCGGAGCGCCGTTCCCGCAAAGAAATCCTCCTCCGGCGGCATCTCCCGTTCCGCCGCCGTCATCCTCTGCGTCTGCGCGATCCTCCTCTCCTGCGCCTCCGGCTTCTTCGGCGCCTATCTGGCGACGAAGAATCTGACGCCGGAGAGCACGGCGCCGTCCGGATCCGTCGGCACGCAGGACGCCTCCGGCGACGGCACGAAAACGGACGTCGTCTTCCATCCCTCCGTCTCCCCGGCGGAAGGCATGTCCTCCTCCGGCGGCACCTCCGACTATTATAACGTGGCGAGCGCCGTGAAGGACAGCGTCGTGGAGATCACGACGGAGTATGTCGTCAGTTCCTACTTCCAGTATATCGCGTCCGGCGCCGGCTCCGGCGTCATCCTCTCGGAGGACGGATATATCGTCACGAACAACCACGTCATCGCCAATACGGAAAGCAGCAGTCCCGCGTTCGCCGATACGATCACCGTGCGCCTCACGAACGGCGAGGAGTATCCCGCCCGGATCATCGGCGCGGATGCGGATTTCGATATCGCCGTCATCAAGATCGACGTGACCGGACTCACCTACGCCGTGATCGGCGACAGCGACACGCTGGCGGTCGGCGAAGAGGTCATCGCCGTCGGCAATCCGCTCGGCAGGCTCGGCGGCACCGTGACGAACGGGATCATCAGCGCCAAGGACCGCGAGGTCAACGTGGACGGCACGCAGATGAACCTGATGCAGACGAACGCAGCCATCAACCCCGGCAACTCCGGCGGCGGGCTCTTCAACATGAGCGGCGAGCTGATCGGCATCGTCAACGCGAAATCCTCCGGCACCGGCATCGAGGGGCTCGGCTTCGCCATCCCGATCAACGAAGCGATCGACGTCGCGAAGCAGCTCATCGCGCAGGGATACGTCAGCGGCAAACCGGATCTCGGCGTTACCTTCTACGACGTGACGAGCCTCAATCAGATGCTGTATCTCGGCGTGCGCAGCCTCGGCGTGTACGTGTACTCGCTGGACAACAACCTCAACGCCGACGTCTTCAAGGTCGGAGACCGGATCATCACGATGGACGGCAAGGAGATCTCCTCCTCGTCCGAGATCAAGTCGCTCCTGAAACAGCACGCGATCGGCGACCGGATCACCTTCACGGTGTACCGCGGCGGCAGGATGGTCGAGGTCACCGCCACCTGCTACGAATACACGCCCGACATCAACTTCAACTGAACCGCAGCGAAAAAGCTCTCCGCAGATCCGTTCTGCGGAGAGCTTTTCTTTTTTTCTGCGCCGCGGAGGATACTTCCCCGATCCCGCCCTCGCCGGACGTCGATGTGAGGTAGTAAGCGTTCGGGATCCATTGTGCCGATGTGCGTGATGCTGCGCCGAATCATACCGGTGCGACAGGCGCCGTTCCGCATACTCTGTGACGAATTACCCAATCGTCGGGGTCCACATCCGCCCGTCCGGGTACCGACATCCTCACTCGAGCAGATCCGTCGTCCAGTTCAGCCCCTGGATCAGTACGTCCGTCTCCCGCAGCTCTTTGGAGAGCGCGTCCAGCTTCTTCTGTTGTTCACGGACGTCCACCGTGCTCACGACGCGGATCTCCTTGTTCGAATAGCGATCCGTCTTCGCGCTCGCCGCGTCCAGAAAAGAGCGCAGCATCGACACGCGGAGCGCCAGCGTGTCCTTGCGGGCGATCAGATCGGTCAGCGTCCGCCCGTCCGCGGTCACGGTCGCGGCGTTCGTGCGGTTGACGGCGGCGATCAGCGTGCAGAATTCCTCCGTCGCGGTCTCCAGCGCCGCAAGCAGCGCCGCCGGATCCTCGGCGGGCTCGTCGCCCTCCTGGACCTTCGCGTTGTTGTTCAGCCGGACGCCGAGCTGCGCGATCCGTTTCTGCAGATCCGCGCGCAAATGGAGCGCTTCGGCCAGTTTCATCCGTCAGTCCTCCTGTCCGATCGTGATCGTGTATTCCTTGTGCGCGCTCTTCCCTGCCGGAAGATGATCGAGATCCCGCTTCGTTTCGAGATCGTCGATCTTCCCGTCGTATGCGGGCACGCTCGTCCACGGCTCGATGCACATGTACGGCGCCGCGACCTTCGGCTTGTGCCACAGCCCGAGGTACTTCATATCCGCGTAGGTGAGACGGACGAAAGCGCCGCAGACGCGGGAACGGAGCGTGACCGCCTTCGCCATATCGACGAGGAAGATCGCGTCGTTGTCAAAGAGGTCGTGCGTGAGCGACAGCGTCGTGCCGTTCTCCAGCGGCATCGGAACGGTATCGTCCGTCATGAGGCAGCGTTCCGTCAAAACGAGCTTGCGCGCCGGAGCCGCCTCGTCGAAGACGATGTACGAATCCTCGAAGCGGCCCTTGCCGCACAGCGGCAGAAGGAAGCCCGGATGACCGCCGAGCGCGTACGGCATTTCCACGTCGCCGCGGTTCTCCACCGTGTACTCCGTGCGGATCGTATCCCCCTCGAGCGTATGGCGGATCGTGAAAGCGAAGCGGAACGGATACTGCGCGAGCGTCGCCTCGCTGTCCGTCAGCGTCATGGCAACGGAGACCGGCGTCTTCTCGAACACCGTGAATTCCGCATGGCGCGCGAAGCCGTGCAGGTTCATCTCATATTCCTTCCCGCGGTAGGTGTACTTCCCTTCCGCGAGCCGCCCGCAGATCGGGAACATCGTCGGCGCGTGCTGCTTCCAGAACTCCTCGTTCCCGTTCCAGAGGTATTCGCATCCGTTCTTCTTGCCCGTGATCGCCGTGATCTCGCATCCGACGGAATCGACGGTCACCTTCAGCCGTTCGTTTTCAATGATAAACTGCATACTCTCTCTCCTGTTCGTTTTTTTGGATCGGTATCCCGCGGCGCGTCAGCGCTTCGGGATCAGCTTCTCTTTGCCGCCCATGTACGGACGGAGGACGGCGGGGATATTGACGGAACCGTCGGCATTCAGATTGTTTTCGAGGAACGCGATCAGCATCCGCGGCGGCGCGACGACCGTATTGTTCAGCGTATGCGCCAGGTACTTCCCTTCGGCGCCGCTGACGCGGATCTTCAGCCGGCGCGCCTGCGCGTCGCCGAGATTCGAGCAGCTGCCGACCTCGAAATACTTCTTCTGGCGGGGCGACCACGCCTCCACGTCGCAGGATTTCACCTTCAGATCGGCGAGATCGCCGGAGCAGCATTCGAGCGTGCGCACCGGGATATCCATCGAGCGGAAGAGATCGACGGTGTTCTTCCAGAGCCGGTCGTACCACGTCTTGCTCTCCTCCGGCTTGCAGACGACGATCATCTCC
>JAEEGL012947491.1_pt1 | contig 16751 bp, 9 predicted proteins | sample 9134231 | NCBI WGS metagenome assembly JAEEGL01 (sample SAMN16246548, study PRJNA631951) | gut metagenome | biome: gut microbiome; feature: rumen; material: fiber-attached | host: Bos | place: Iran: Karaj | collected 2018-10
GGTTGTATAGTATCTCATGTTCGAGCAAAATTCCATACGTTTCGGCAAATACACAAAGAAACACATTTAAGCAGGGAACTATACCATGACACACGAAAAAGAAATAATAGAAGATATCAAGAATGAGCTGCATGGATCATCGAAGCTTATCCGCGACTGCCGAAATGCGTTAAAAGTAATTGCAAAACAACTCTACAAGGAGAAAGAGCATTTTATATTTGAACTGATTCAAAACGCAGACGACAATGCGTACAATCAAGGAGTAATCCCCTCATTATCGTTCACAATCAAAGAGATTAGTCTTAATGGGAAAAAAGTAACATGTCTTCTGTCCGAAAACAATGAAATAGGGTTTTATGAAAAGAATGTTCGTGCTATATGCAGTGTAAATGAATCAACTAAAATTGGACAAAAAAACTGCACAGGGGAAAAAGGCATAGGCTTCAAATCAGTTTTTGCAGTAACCGACTGTCCGTATATCTTCTCAAACAAATATGCATTTTGTCTGCCGCCTGACGTTGAGGTGGACGGAGAAATCCTTCCATATATTGTCCCCCAATGGGTTGACAATTGCCCGGATTTTGTAAAAAAGAATAATACAACCTTTGTTTTGCCGTTAAAAAAAGAATGTGTTCAAGGGATTGTTCAGGAGCTGGAATCATTTCAATCGGAAACAATTCTATTTTTAAGACAACTAAAAGAAATTAGAATCACAATAGAATTAGAAGATAACAAATGCGAACATACTATTACGAGATGCGAAGGCTCCAATCCACAGATTGTTATCCTAAGGCACAAATGTATAGATGAGATTTCTGGTGAGACAACAGGAGAAGATACCTATTTTTATTGGGCAAAAGAAATAAATAAACCTGACGATTTGTTTGAGGAGACACGAGATAATATCAATGAAGCAGTGTTGACATTTGCAATTCCCTTAACCCCTATCGAAGATAGAAGAATTGATAGCTTATATTCGTATCTCCCAGTACATTCTGGTACAGGCTTCCCGTTTATTATTAATTCAGATTTTATTCTAACTGCAAATCGCAGTGAAGTTGTAGATAATGAATGGAACATGTGGATTAGATCAGAAATTCCGGGAGCATTTGCAGACGCAATTACATTTGGAATGAATTCTATATTTTTAACTCGACAACAGAAGGTAAATCTCTTTTCTCGAATTCCAGAGGATTCGAGCTATGATTTTCTGTCTGCAAATGAGAACGACTGTATAGAAAGAATCTATTCAGAGTTAGAAGAACGAAAATGCATCTTGTTGTTTCAATCGAAACAACTCTCCAAGCCAAATCAATGCTCCTTCCTTCCCGCGCATACAGACATACTACAAAAGCTTGGCTGGAATCCAAACTTCATGGGGGAAGATAAAAATGAATACATGTTTGTTGCTGAAGAGTTAAAACCTTACGAAAAAATCTGTAAAAGATTAGGCATTACTCACTCTCATGTGTCGTTGGTTACATGTCTATCTTCTAGTTTTCTTTCTCACTGCACAAACAAGCAGCTTCTGGAATTGTATAACTACTTGATAGACGAGAAGATTGAAATAGGCAACACTCCGATTATTCCAGTCGAGGAAAATGGGGAGAAATTATTTGTATCAGGCCGTGATGTCGTATTGTTTTGGGAAAACGATCCAAGTATAACTTTACCGCGATTCAGAAATTATTTGCACGTGTATTATATTCCTGATGGAATCAAGAAATCAATGTTTGAATCGTTTAGCACTAAAGTTAAAGATTTGGAATCAGAAACAAAAGATAATAAACGAAAAGAATTCAAAAAACAATTTGAAGATTTCTTTTCTATTTCGGATTTTTCTATCAACTATTATTGTAAAAAACTTAATTTATCTCTTGATTCCAAATCACATGAATCACTTAGTGTATTCCTTGATGCTTCATATTATATTTTGGATAACAATCTTATTCCAAAGTGTTTTTATACGGACAAAGGATTTATTCGATACGATGAGCTTGACGGAGTAGATAGATCCTGGGAAGAACAAATGCAAAACACGTGGGGACCTCAAAAAGTTGAACCTTCGTTTTTAGTTGTCTCCGATGATTATGATTACGAATTTGGATGGCAAAACATTTGGGTAGAAGCCGATCAAAGAACATACTTTTATTATTTGCGTGGTTATAAAGAAAGATACCAGCGTAGACTTCTGGAATTAGAATCCTGTAAAAAAGTAGCAAACAGAAAAATATATAAGTATCCAGTTTTTAATGTCAAAAGAGCAGATGGTTATTTTATTCGAGGCGAACAATTTTGTAGCATACCAGATGCTTGCAAAAAGCTTCCAGATGACTATGTGAATAAACTTAAGGAAAGATCTAGGCTTTTCAATAAATGCTACACCTCTTTTGTACCACTTTTTAGTAATCTCAAAAATAACGAAAGAGCATTGGAATCTTTTTTCCATTCCTTATTGTATTGGAGCGAGACACTCAAATCATCAAGTGAAGACGATTACGATGAGACCTCACTGGTAGAGCGTGGATTATTAAGGAAGGAACATTTGCATAATGGAGCTAAAGCCAAATCGGATGATTTGTGGCATCCATCTCCAATTGTCGATTATTTGCGCTCGATTCATTCTATTAATTTCAACAATGAGACCTTTTCTCTATGTGGATTATGGATGCCATATAGAGAAATCAAAATGATTTTTGGCGAAGAAGTCCCTTACTGTCCATTTCAATTTACAGACAACATTGCAAAAGCTCTAGGAATTCAGATTAGCGTTAATATCGACTCGCTCCTTTTGTTTATAACCTCCAAAGCGTGCGAAAGAAAGGCTATTTCTCTTGATGTTGCAAAGAAGGTCTATACAAAATTGCATGAAATATACAAAGAGGACATTGATGCAAGAAAAAAGATTAGGGATTATTTTGAAAAGAATGATTCCATCTTTTTTCCGCTCTCCAAGAAAGTCTGGTATAGAAAAGATGATTGTATCTTGAATAAGGTAGAAATATCAGAATTCGAATTTCAATACATTTCTGATGTATATTCTGATAACAACTTTGTAATTGAATTCTTCCGAGATGATTTGGGTGTTGAAGAAACAGTTCCGGAGAATTACTACCTTGACTATTGGATAAAATGCCAAAACGAGAAGAAATCAATCTCTTTGGATGCAGTAAAAAACTTTTATACTGCTGTCTACGAAATATATATCAGACGAGGCTATTCTTATAAAGAAGAATGGAATGAGTTTAAGGCATCTGCAAAACCTCTTGCGGATAATGGTGGTTTTGTTAATCCAGAAACAGCGTTTCTGCCAGATTCCCCAGAACTTGAAAGTTGCTACAAAGACAATAAGGATGTATTCTTCGTTCCTTTGTTTAACTCGCTTAGTCTTTCAGATTTGGATGAGTTTTATAAAGAATTTAATGTTGAGAGGCTGTCTGATTCGATTTCAATTAGTCTCCTGGATAATTGCGCAAGTGAACCCCATTATATCGATGTCACTAAAGAGTTCCTTACGAACTCGTGTTTCGCCATGATTGGCGCATGGATTTGTGAGAATATTAAATACCTTCGCGATGATTCTACAAGTAAGCTGGATCAGTTGATCCTGTCAAGATTGATTTCCTTCCCTCAAAAAATCCATGTTTCATGTGTTCTTGCTAACAAATTCAAGACGGAAATCTTAAAAACAGTATATCATGACACACGTAATAACGTGTTTTTGTGTTATCTGGAGGATATTGAGGAATTCAAGATCGAATTCTCAAATATCGTTTCTCGGTTCATACTAACTACCGACAACAAGGATCTGACAGACGGTTTTGCCTCTGAAATAGAGCACTATCTTCAATCAACAAATACAAAACGCATCGAGCGAAGAGGGTGGATTATCCCTGAAAAATATCGGGCAGAAAATTGTTCTGAAACAATGGCTAAATGTAAACCAGTATCTGAATCCAGTCATGGCGATGTCTTGTCTGATCCTATTTCAGCGCCATCTGTTTGCTCAACTTCAGATGAATTCAACAATGATTTCATCGATAGTCAGACACAGCATTCTTCCTCGTCTTCCGATTCGGATGCCTCGTCGAATTATTCTTCTCAGGATGTTTCTGCCAGTTCTAGTGATGGCGAAATGACCTCATTTAATTCGCATTCTGATACAGAAGCGGAAAGAATTAGGAGCACATCGCCTTCCACAACAAATCAAAGCAAATCCAATAATAACATCCCAGATAACGTTGAACCCCAGAACGAATTCGATATTGATTCAATCGCCGAAACGATTAATAAATCGAATCAATTATCCAGTCAAGAGCATAACAATAGACCACACATAACAAATCGAACCGCTTCGGTTTTTAAGAAGGTGGCCGAACAAGTCCCACAAAACTTCTTAGATGATCAAAATGTTGCTCGTTTCAAAGATGATTATGATCAGGATGATTGCATTCCGCACATCGTCAACTATAAGGAGCTCATTGAAAATGAAATCCGCAAAAGCGCAGATTCTATAAAAAAAGCAGAGCAGATGGAGGATTTGCAAGAAAAGGCAACCGTATTTCCTAAATACTCTTTTGCATGGTTTAAGGCACTTCTTGAAATGGAGTATATTAACAGTATAGAGTCAAATTCGAGAACTCGAGAAATATCAATTGCATTTTCAAAAATTGAACTAGAAAAAGGGTCACAACGAATACTGGTTTTGGGACAGCCGAATCGTTATATCCCTCAGTTTGTGGAAGAAATAGCCGATATTCCTCTTTGTCTTCATATAGGAGACAAACAAAAAACAATTGGAATAGAGGTATCAAACATCAAATCATACACATTAAGAGTCAAGCTTAAAAACCCAGGCGATTTGAATGATATAGACCTGTCAAAAGTTAATTCAGCCTCAATTAAAACTAAGAGTCCTGCTTTTTTACTTGAGGAACTACGCAATCAATTTGAAAAGCTCGAATTGTCGGACGAATTCGATATGCAGGCAAATCTTCCAGAAAACATTGAATTCATATTTGGCCCTCCTGGAACAGGAAAAACAACTTATTTGGCGCGAGAAGTGTTATCTCCATTGATGGAGAACAATGAGGACATAAAAGTTTTAGTTCTGACGCCGACAAACAAAGCATCTGATGTTTTGGTTCACAGAATCATGGATCTTGAGAGGTTTTCTGATAATAAAGATTATGAAAAGTGGCTTGTTCGTTTCGGAACAACTGGTGATGAGGCAATAGAAAACAGTCCTGTTTTCAAGGATAAGACATTTGATATCAGAAAGCTTCACAGAAATGTTACGGTGACGACAATCGCACGTTTCCCATATGATTTCTTTATGCCGGAGGGGAAACGACTTCATCTTCAAGAGCTTAAATGGGATTACATCGTAATAGACGAAGCGTCTATGATTCCGCTTATCAATATCATATACCCTTTATACAAAAAGACACCTATAAAGTTCATTGTCGCAGGTGACCCTTTCCAGATTCAGCCGATTTCAACCATTGATTTGTGGAAGGATGAGAATATATACTCTTTAGTTCATCTAAACTCATTTAAGACCCCTAACACTATACCGCACACTTATTCTGTAAAGAATCTTTCCGTCCAGTACAGGAGCATTCCGGAAATAGGAAATTTGTTTGGCGCTTTTTTATACGACGGATGCCTTAAAAGCAATCGGACATCAGATAGTCGTAGGTCTCTTAATTTGGGCAATGAGCTGAACCTTGCCGCCATAAACATTTTGAAATTCCCTGTTAGTAGATACGAAAGCATTTATCGTGCTAAAAGACTACGACAACGCAGTTCATATCAGATCTATTCCGCTCTTTTTACATACGAATATGTTTGTTTCCTTTCAAATCTAATCGCAAAAAACAATTCTGATAAGCTTTTCAAAATTGGAATCATTGCTCCGTATCGGGCACAGGCTGATTTGCTTGAAAAACTTGTAGCATCTAAGAAGATGCCCAAAGAGGTCGATGTTCAAGTCGGAACCATTCACGGATTCCAAGGAGATGAATGCGATATCATCTTTGCTGTTTTTAACCCGCCTCCCAGCATAAGCCGTTCTACGGATGTATTCCTCAACAAACGTAATATCATTAATGTTTCCATAAGCCGAGCGCGTGACTATCTTTTTATTGTCATGCCTGATGATAACACTGAAAACGTATCTGATCTCTTCTGTATTAAACATGTTGAGAATCTGATTAAACAATCAGCGTGTTGGACAGAATCAAGCACTCCAGAGTTAGAACTCAGAATGTTTAATGATTCGCGATACTTGGAAAATAATGCATTCTCAACGAGTCATCAAAATGTCAATGTTTATGGGAAACCAGAAAAAACTTATGAAGTCCGAACTGAAGACAATGCTGTAGATATTCAAATTCACAATACTGAAGATTATGATGACAAGGAATCAAATATATGACTTCTCAAAGTAACAACGTCTTTTTATGTCATTCCCGAACAACGGTATATCAGTTACGGGCAAACGTCGTATCTCGTAACGGCATAGAAGAAGCCTATTCCCGCCTGATTTCTATTGTCCTTCGGTTTGTCGGGAAAACATTCAAAATGCCGTTGCCGGGCGAGGCCGAAGAGCACCTCGGTTTCGAGTTGTCAGACGAAGGTTTGCACTGCGAATGTGTAGCCGTGCCCGAACGCCTGCTCTGGGCTATCCATTTCGATTATATCGATAGGGATGACCTGACTTGGTTTTACGATGTCTCAATGATCCGCGAGGATAATGGGCTCATTTTCGGTATTATAATTGAAGTGTCACCAAAGACTGACGCTAGACCTTTGCAGGATAACCTGTCATTGGTCAAGGCTCTGCTTGACAGCAATTTGCTTTCACAAGGGAAGCCAATTGCAGATAATTTATGGCCTGTCCGCGATGCTGAGGAGGTCGATTCGCTGATTAACCTCCTGTCTGATGATCATCGTACCTTGCCTGTTATGGTGGTTTCCGAGCTCAATCGAGTCTCGCGCTATTCGCGAAGCTACATGATTGACGCAAACTACCTAGCCAAGCAGGTGAAGGGATTTGCCATTGTAGTTCGGCTTGCATTCAAAGCCACATTCCCGCTAGCCGAGCGTGTTGGCAGGTCGTGGGCAGTTTTTGATGGAGCCTGTAGGACATATTATCCGAAAGTAGATTTCGAGAATGGTATTCCAGTACATCATCCATCCACATTGAGAGATCAAATCACATATTGGGTTCAGGATGGCCGGCGTGGCTGGGAGGCATATACCGACTTTCTGATCAATGTGGCCCACACAGCATCCGCCCGAAGTCGAATCGACTGGAGCGGGCTGTACTTTGTTCCAGATGCACGTATCCTTGCCGCCGAAATTGAAATGGCTCATGCCCTGCACGAAACAAATGCACCCGAACGTGAGCGGGCAATGCAAAACCATATTGCCGCCCTTCAAAAGAAACTTCAATCAGCCGAAACTGACAATGCTGACTGGCTTGAGGAAGTTGAGAAAGCCTCACAAATTGCGGAGTACTATAAGCAGCAGAACGCTGCTTTGCGAATGCGCCTGGATGCCATGCGTGCTCATCTGCACCAGCAGAATGTCGACACGCCGAACATGGACATACCGATCCCCGACAACTATGACGAGATGGGAGACTGGGTGAGAAAGCATCTCGCAGGCCAACTTGTTCTCCATCCGCGAGCGGAACGTGCCGCTGGCAAGGCCGAGTACGAGGATGTAGCATTGGTCTACAAAGCCCTTCTGACCCTTGCAAACGAGTATCGCGACTCTCGTATGGGGGTGAGTTCTGACGAAGCTTTCAAGGCCGATCTGGCTCGTTTAGGCTTGGATTTTGCCGGATCCATCGACAAGTCGCGAGCCGGACAGGAAGGCGATGCCTACTATGTTAACTACCCCATTGGAACGACAGGTAGGGAATTCCTGGAATATCACCTCTCTAAAGGAACACGTCACGAGGATCGATACTGCCTGAGAATCTATTTCTTCTGGGATGACGAAAGCAAGCAGGTCGTGGTTGGTTGGTTGCCATCGCATCTCAACAATAGGATTTCATGAAGGCTTATTGTTCCATGTGGAACGGACAAAGAGTAATAAAAACAGAACTTTGTTTATCTGATCAGGTTCTGTCCTTACCCATGCTGAGAACCATGGTCGTAATGCCTGCATCTGCGTCCTTCAAGAGAGCCAACGTTGCTCCGTTCGGCAGGCGATATGTTTTTATCGCAATGTCGTACGCAGCCGATACTGGGGTTCCGTTCAACAGAATTGTTTTCAGCTTGCCGAATCCGGCAAATGTCTTGGCCTCTGCCGAGCTAAGGATAACGTGGTCACCTACGGGATACCCGACAAGGTACAGCGTCTTCTCGGCGAAGTCATTCTCGAAATCAGCTTCGACAGTACATCCGAACTCAAAAGTCCATTTTTCGACCTTATCCATCTCGGCTAATGGACGATTCTTTATCACGACCTCGCTGCCATCTTTGAATGCCACCTCAGAAAATGCTTGAATTCCTTGGCATTTGACCTCACCATGGAAATCGGAGAACGTCAGGATGCGTCTCCCCCGAATGGAAGTCTTCGGTTTGATTAAGTCGGGGTTACAGTGGATGGTGTCGGAATAGCTTGAGCCGAAGATAATCCCGCTCACATTGAGGTCACCTTTTCCTGTGATGATCAGCACGGCATCACCAGTAATTTTTCCGTGGCCGTAGGAACCAAGGATAATGTTCGACAGAAACGGTTTGCCCGAGGTGTCGATTTTGACTGTGACGTTGCCCTGTATCGTTGTATATTCGGCAAGCTCCGAGGGTATCCCCAGACAACCGCCGTAAATGTAACCTTTCCGATTGACGTCCATAAACACGCCGCCTGTGATGGTCAGGCTGACGTTGCCAACGATCGTATATTTTTCTGGGCAGTCTCCCTGATATGTGTGTGCTCCGCCTGCTGCGACGGCGTTCAGGAAAAGGCCACCAGAGATGAGCATGCTGAGGTCACCGCAGCGAACAACGGGAGAATCAGAATCAATGCGTTCACCTGCAAACACAATCTTGTTGAATGTGCCCCCCGAAATAACCAACGTACTGTTTTGAGGACTATCAGCAGAACCAATAACGGTCTTCTTACATGTGTGTGTCAGTTTCCGAAGAATCTGCTTTGCGGATGTTCCGCTAACTTTTTTTAGATGGTGTCCACCGCAAACGCTTGTATTGAACGTGCCGCCAAGGATGGTCGCGCTGATCCCGCCGAATGTCGGAGGATTGTCTGCGGTATATTCCCCGCCATCGACAACGATCTCCTGCGGGTTAGATTCTACGGCGCGCGCGACGTTTTTGAACGATGTATCCTTAATGGCAGAAACGCGAACCATGTCTTTAAAATTTTGGTTGCACATGTTTGGGCTGTGGCTCATAGCTCCTTGGTGCACTGTAAGTATTTCTCAAATTTTGCCCATGCCGCTGAGCGAGAATGATGATGAATCTTGTTATACTCGCGGAAAGAAGCATCCGACGATATAAAACTCCGAATTGCAACTACATCGTTTAAAGATGTTTCCGCTGAAAGTGGGAAAGAAATAATGTGTGCATCAAGTAAAATCCTTTCCAAATCCTTAAGTGACGATGAATAGCTTGCTGAAGAATTCTTACACATTGTTTTCTGAAGATAATCTTTGAATGAATTGAAACTTGATGTCTGTTGTTTTTTACTTAGATGAGATTTTGAAATATGTTTCTTGGCCTGGCATATTGCCAATACTTCGTTGCATGACATCCCGTGTTGGTCAAGATATTCGAGAAGTGGGGCAAGGCCTTCCTTGTAAACTTGAGTTGTGATCCAGTATTGTTTGCCGTTGAGTATCACAGGTTCTTTGGCAAATCGCCGGACCCCATGAACTGGGGCCGGACGACTCTCGTTAGAAACGATGACACTGTGCCCCCTTGTCTTAAAAAGCTTGCATGCATTGGCAGACTCAAGGAAGGGAACTTCTTTATTCAACAATCCGCGTGATAAGGCTTCGCGGAAAGCAAATGACATAACTTGGCCGATCTTATATGGAAAAACTTCATAAGAGATATCTTTCTGTGTGTTATTTTTATACTTGATTTTTGTTTGAATTAATTTGTTTTCTTTGACACCTTGTTTCGGATGTTTCTTTTTTGTTTTTGTCGATGAGATTTTTGATACAATTTTGTATGTTTTTATTTTGCGAGAAAGATTGATCGTATTAAAAACATCGCATCCTGCCAGATGAGACAAGAGAACAAAAACATCTTCTGCGTAATCTTTTAACTTTATTTTTTTGGGGGTTTCCGGCTCTGTGGCATGCGGAGTACACTTGTTTACGCAGTTGTATTTTCCCGATTCCACGGCAAAATCATAAAAAAGCCGTTCTAAATATTCCAACGCAGTGGCGTCAAAGAAATAAGGAGCTCCATTAGTAAATGCAAATCCAAGATCCCAGTTTTTTATTTCGGAGTGTGTCTCGGTCATGCGGTTAAGTAATCCTTTTCCGTTATCTCTAGAGTCTGCTTGTCCAATGTAGACTTTATTATCCTTCGTGTCGATTAATATATATATTCCAGGCTGCTTTAGTTCGTCATCTGAGGACAACTCTTCAATATAATTTCGCAAAATACGAAATACCTGAATATGACGCATGGTCTGTATACGCACAGAACCAGATGGGAAACCTTGCAGCCAAATGACGTTTATTTCTAACGAGTCGGACATTGAAAACTCCTTGCAGAAGGTTTATTATAATCGATTATAATATATCATATGACATGTAAATGTCAAGTTGATTCTGTTCTCACGAACAACTCCATGCAAGCATTTTTGTCTTTGCATCCTTCGGTTCCATTTCAAAGTCTACCCTTGGATATCATGATCAAAATATCGTCAGACAGAGTCCACATGCCGACATCCCCTCGACATTGAATAGGATCCTTGAGTAGTCGCACATTGGTCAAGTGCCACCAGACATGATATCCCTCATTCCAAAGCGACGGTCCTGGTGCATAAGAGGCAGTGTAGTCACAGAGTGCAATCAGTTTGCCGCACCATGTGGAAACCTGTTCCCATGGAGGAAGAAGATCGAAGGTTCTTTGCGAAAAAGCTTTATAGGCCCAAACAATGAAACGTCTATATTCTATTTCCGAGGAAGATTTGGAAACTGTCATAGCGCATTCACCTTCTGACGGTGTTGGCATAGCATTTCGATTTTCCCATTGCTTGATGCCAAGCGCAATCATTACAGCAAGTGGAAGTCTTGTGGTGAAGGCAAGCATTTGATGTCTGTTCCTCACATAGATGCGCGGTTTCGATTTGCTCGATTTGTCGAAACAAAAGTAGCTAATTCCTTTGGGGGGAAATGCTTTTTTTCAGTTTCACAGCTCCACACAACAATTAATCTCCATCCTAAAGCCATTAATTCCTCAGCATTTTTTTTATCTCGATCGACATTTTGTTTGAATTTGGTTAACCAGAATTCTGTGTTTGACAACGGTGTAGTAGCTACTTTGCATCCAGGATGTCTATGCCAAAAACACCCTCGAACCTCTATAACGGTTTTGTATTTAAGAAGAACAATGTCGGGATGTCCGGGCAGCTTCTTGCTATGAAGGCGGAAGCGAAAACCATTTTTGTGAAGGTATGAACGAACAATTAACTCTGGTCTGGTGTTTGCAGACCGGATTCGACTCATGTTCCAGCTCCGATGTTCTTTTGAGATACTGTCCACTGCGGTACCCAGCTTTTAAGGAGATACTGATGTCTTTGCAAGAAAAGATTCAATTGTTTCGGCAAGAGAACGAATGGCCTTAAAATCAGTCCTCATCGACCTGTGCATCAAATACCGTGTATCAACCAATATACCCTGAATTTTTTGGTAACAAAAAGAATTATCTTTCCAGGTGCCAGTTGCTTCTCCCATATTTAGAAAGAGAGAAGATGTATTGAAGGGGTTGTTGCTGGAATTAAATGGCATTAAAAAAGCGTTGTATACTTCGCTCTTATTGCCCTGCATGGAAATCAATTTGTGGACAAATTCTCCGTAGGTTATTTGTTTGTTGATGGAGGAAGATCCGGGAAGGTCTTTCGAACGACCCGTAATCCCATATTTGTAGTATTTAGCATCTAGCACATAAAGCTTGTTTCTGAAAAACATAATTGTGTCCGGCTCAAGAGGGGCATTATCACGATCAGATCCTGTAACAACATTAAAAGACCATCGGGTATGAGGAAAATAATTGTATTTTTCTTTTATTCCAAATACTTTGTCAATCATTCCTTCCCAAATATATTCGAAATGGTTTGTTCCAAACGAGCTGAAAACACTTGAATTCTTCAAGTTGCTGTTTTCGACAAACAATTTCAGTAAAAACATCAATCTTTTATCTTTGTCATTGTTTAGCTGAAACAGCCTCGATTGAATTACAGACAGGAAATGGTCTTTGCTATATCTGATAGAAACTCTTTCTGGAATATAATTGGTAAACAACCACCCTATTGTCTTAAAGCATTCCCGTACACAGTATTTATGAATCAGTGTAATTTCATTGCTTTCTGAATTAGAAACTTGACGTACAATATAACTTAGATAAGCCGGTGTTGAATCCTTGTTAAAAACAGGCTTAATTCTTTTTATTGTTCGTTTCCAGTCAATTTTTCCCGCTGTGCGATTCAAATATCTGTTTTCCTTTTCAATGTAGTATCCTCCCCTATCCAAAAAGTCTTTAATAATTTCTAAGCACAGAGAAGCGGAGAATGTTTCGGAATCGACGGATAAAGAATCTTTTGCACCTAGAACATCATATTCTCTTTTGGAAAAATGACACAGAACATTCAGCAAACATAAAATCTCGCGACGAACAGATTTATCATCCTTTGGAAGGTTATAGCCTAATGGAAAAAAGACATTGGGCTTGCCATTGACTATCTTCATTCCAACAAATTGATTATCATCGGAACTTGCATTGATGTGGCAATTGTTATAAAGGTTTAAGCTGCAATTTATCATTATTATAACTCTTGTTTATTATCATCTTCAAGCAGAGAATTCCTCACCTCTGCTTGGAAAACAGAAAAACGATCTTGAGAAACTCTCTTTTCGAATGTTTTAATAACAGACTCTAAAGTTGGGCAAAGAGTTGTATCGAAAAGAATATCTCGGTTAAACTTAAATGCGTCATCCCATAGATACTTCATAACTTTCTCGGCCCAAGACGATACAGAGGATAAATCTTCTTTTGCCACAAAGTAAATACCAAGTCTTTTATCTTCATGGGAATTCAGCTCGGAATTGGCGTTGAGAATAATTTCGTTAATAGTTTTCAGAAATTTTTTCCAGCACAGGTTTGTGTCAGCAATAGTTGTACCGAGAATGTTCGAATGTCTATCGGATTCGAGATCGTTTTCAATAATACGCATTCTCCATCTTCTTTGGAACGCCGTGTCAAGGGTAAATACGTTTTGATCAGCGGTATTCATTGTTGCTATGATGGAGAGATTACAGGGAATTCTAATAGGTATATTTTCAGCTTCCTCATCTTCATTGTCATCTGATTCTGCTTCATCAGAAAAATAGATACATTTTGCAATTTCTGGGTTGGTTATTCCATAGATACTTGACCCCTTACAGCAATGAGGCATATCCTCTTTTGCCCTGTCAAGGAGCTGGAAGATGTCCCCAAATATCGCGGGTGCATTTCCTCTGTTTATTTCTTCAATAATCAAATAATAATGTTCTGTTTTGTTGCGAATTGCCTTTTGAAGAATCTTTGTAAAAGGTCCAGGGGAAAATTTGTATACAATTCTTCCATCTTTTGTTTTGGGAATAATTTGGCCAATAAAGTCAGAATAGGTATAATCCGGATGAAAAACAACGCGCTCTATTCTTTTTTCATCAGCGCAGTATTCTTGTTGTACCGTCCAGCTTTTACCAGCCCCCGGCACACCATAAAGAATCACATTTTCTCCAATCTTTGATGTGTCCTTTTCGCCCACAATGGGCTGTTCTTTGTAAATACCATCTTTGGAAATATCAATGATTGTATAGGTTAAGTGACTTGATAAATCCGGATTATCGCAAAGAACTTTTGACAATTCTGCAATTGCAGATTGTGATTCCGCTTGGAGTCCAGCGCATTTCATTAATGGGGATATATAAAAATCATTTCTGTCAATTGTTTTTCCGCCACCCCACGATTCATAATTAGTCAGAAAAGAAGCTACCTGTATCTGATCTTGGTCCGATAAACCATACTGTTTCAGTTTTTCACGAGCGGCCTGTGGCAAAGCATTGTCTTTTAAGGCGGCAATTAGCGTTTTCCCCTGACCGCCAGAAATATATGATTCCCCCAAGGCTCTATATGCAACATCTCTATATTCTGATAACAATTTGAGATATGGAACAAGGGCTTTGGCATAAGCAAATCCTACCGTTGGGACATAGGATGTTTTGTTGTTGTTTGATGAAAGAACAACAACCCCCCTGTCAAAAACAACATCTGAATATCCTCCAGACGAACCTGGGGTCCTAATGTATTCTGTAAATCTGTTTTGAAAATCTTTTGAAAGCTCTATTCCATATTTTGGAATAGAATTACATTCGTTCTGAACAGTTTTAAAAACCTCGTCAAGTTTTTCCATGATTATAGTAACTCCTTTACTATTTGCGACGCAACGGCACAAACAACGGGAACAGAAACACTGTTTCCTGCTTGTTTATACGTCTGTTTTTCAGAACGATTTAATATGAAGTTTTCTGGAAATCCTTGAAGTCTTATTGCTTCGCGGGGTGTAAGAATTCGCGGATTCTTTCCATGCTGTTCTATTAATATTTCGCTCCCATCTTTCCAATACCGTGCAGAGATAGTGTTAGTATAAGGCGAATCTGGGGATACCATACTATATCCAAATCCTTTTCCGTTTTCCTCATTCCTTTTCTTTCTTTCTTGGTGTCCAATCCACATCCTATCTGAAATAGTGTACTTAGGATCAACTTGCTTGTCGAGAATATCTGAAACCTTTGTTTTAGCAAATGTCGGGAGAGGATAGTCAAAATAGTCTACAGTCTTTCCATCATGAGTTAAGTCATTCCGCCAAAGGACAATGTATATTCTTTGTCTGTTTTGGCAGAGACCAAATTCACGGGTGCGTAAAACCATCTTCTTTGCTTCATCCTGGAGTTTTTTGGGTGAGTCTCCATTAATAATCTCCTTGGGAATGTTACAGGAATAGCCTATCTGTGTAATAGTACGCAAGATAGTTTGAAGTGTTCGCCCATGGTCATGGCTTATTAAACCGCGAACGTTTTCCAGAAAAGCAACTTTGGGGCGGTGGTCTTTTAAAATTTCAGCAATCTCATGAAACAGTGTTCCTCTTGTGTCGGCAAACCCCTTTTTTAAGCCGGCATGAGAAAAGGCCTGACACGGAAAACCAGCGCAAAGAACATCAAAATCTTGGGGGATTTTAGCCTTTGTTTCGTCAAGAGTTATGTCTCCAAACAGAGGAGTATCTGGAAAATTGGATGAATATGTCTCTTGCGCATATTTGTCCCATTCTGAGGCAAAGACACATTTCCCTCCATTTTGTGTCATAGCAATATGAAATCCCCCAATCCCCGCAAACAAATCTATAAAAGTAAAACTCTTTTTGTCAGATTGAACTGCAGGGGAAGCAAGCATAACATCTGAAAACAACCCTAACGTGTCATTGGTTTCGAAAGTGTTCCTTTCTATTGACATAATATCGGAAATGTCGCAATTTAAGAACCCGCAAACTTTATCCAACACTTCTGTACTGACATTGCGATTCTGTTTTAATTTTTCTACAGAACGTATGCTCAACCCTGTTTTTGCAATCAAGGATGATTCATCCTCTCCTATTTTATTTAAATAATCCCAAAGTTTGTTATAATTCACAGGCATGGTAGGTTCTTTCAAAAGGAAACGTGATTAATTTGTTGGGAAACACCGAGCGTGCCCCTTTCGATGCTATAAGATAGCACCCGAATTGTTTTTTTTCAAGCCACAAAGCAAAAATGACGCCATTCTTTAAGAAGAAATCACTTTATTTACAACCACTCTACCGTCATCTCGAACGACCTCAGAGCTTCTTGTAGGCAGCTGACTCGACGCGGCGAACCGCCAATAACGACGGCGATTCCACACACAACGAATTCATCCAAACCGTAGAATCCGAAGCTTACGCCATGCTCGTTTATTCCGGAAATCAGGTTGATATGCGGATCGAGCGGGGTAAGCATAAGCCTGTCGGATCCGACGATCGACCGAAGCTCAGACAGGCTTTAGTTCGGATTGACGGCAAGTTCAATCTCTGTGATGGTCTTGTTGAACGGATCAATCTTGATTGCGCGCATGATCAGCCCCTCCCATCCTTCCCTGGGCAGCTAATGCGGGGAAAGGCTTTGCTGTGCGAAATTCATCGCCAGTCAACGATCATGTCGAAGCTGGCCTTGTTCTCGTGAAGCGTCCTGAGGCGACGCGGACTGCCGCCGAGGACGACCGCCACGCCGTGGACCACGGGCTCGTCGAGTTCGCAGAAGCCGAAGCTCGGCTTTTGTTTCCCGTGAAGGTCGGCGAGCAGATTGAAGCCTTTATCGAGCGGGATGAGCTCAAGCTCCTCAGCCCCAATGATCGACTGGATCTCCCCCAGGCTCCGGTTCGGGTCGACGGCGAGCTTGATTTCCTCAATGGTTCTGCTCGACGGGTCTA
>JAEEGL013068701.1_pt1 | contig 16751 bp, 11 predicted proteins | sample 9134231 | NCBI WGS metagenome assembly JAEEGL01 (sample SAMN16246548, study PRJNA631951) | gut metagenome | biome: gut microbiome; feature: rumen; material: fiber-attached | host: Bos | place: Iran: Karaj | collected 2018-10
AAAATAGAGATTGGCCATTTTTCCAAAGCTTCTGCAAGAATTGTATGGTTAGTATAAGCAAAGGTGTGTGTTACAACATTCCATGCATCATCCCAGCCTACATTGTATTCATCAAGAAGAATGCGCATAAGTTCCGGAATTGCAACTACAGGGTGTGTATCGTTCAACTGAATTACATGATAATCTGCAAACTTGCTGAAGTCAGTTCCATGGTTTGCAACATAGTGACGTACCAAATCCTGCAAAGAAGCGGAACTGAAGAAGTACTGCTGCTTAAGGCGGAGTGCCTTACCGCTTGGTCCATTGTCGTTAGGATACAAAACGCGGCTGATATTTTCTGCAGAGTTCTGGCGTTCTACGGCGCGGTTATATTCCATGTTGTTAAAGAGCTGAAGATCAAAGCCGTTTGGCGAAGAAGCCTGCCAGAGGCGCAGTGTGTTTACAGTCTTTGTTCCATAACCGATGATAGGCATATCATAAGGAGTTGCCGTAACCTCCTCTGCATTTTCTATATAAAAGCGTGGCTGACCGTCCGGAGTTTTTCCGTAGCAGATGTTTCCGCCAAACTTTACAGTAACAGCAAGGTCAGAACGTTTGATTTCCCAAGGGTCGCGGTGAGCAAGCCAGTTATCAGGATACTCTACCTGGTAGCCGTCTTCTACGCGCTGTTCAAACATACCATATTCGTAGCGGATTCCGTAACCGTGTCCAGGATAGTCCAGTGTTGCAAGCGAGTCCAAAAAACAGGCAGCAAGACGGCCAAGACCACCGTTACCAAGACCTGCATCAGGCTCTTCGTCTTCGATCATATCAAAGTCTATATTCATTTCCTGCAAAACTTCTTTTACAGAATCTTTGATTCCTGCATTTATAAGGTTATTGCTAAGGGCACGTCCCATAAGAAACTCTGCAGAAAGGTAGTAAAGCTGCTTTACAGGTTTTTTGTCATATTCTGCACGGGTTGCCATCCAGTTTGGCATAATAATTTCTATTGCACTTGCCGAAACTGCATCAAAAAGGTCGTGTTTGTTTGCCTGCGAAATATCCTTTCCATACTGACGGCGCAGACGAGCCGAAAGATTTTCTTTGAATTGTTCCTTGTTGAATTCCATTTAAAAAGTCTCCTTTTTTAGTAAATAAAATACATGTTTACTTTTTGAAGCCTATTATTTTTAATGCGTATATTTTACATCATAATTGGCCGAGTTGCAATGTCGAAAAAAATTCATAATAATATGGTTGTGAATATTCTTTCTATTAATAATCTTGCAAAAATCGGAAGGGAAAAGCCTCTTTTTACACAAGTATCGTTTGGAATTCAGGAAGGAGAAAAGGCGGCCCTGATTGGACGGAATGGCACGGGGAAATCTACCCTGCTTGCAACAATTGCCGGAATTTTACAGCCTGATGAAGGCAGCGTTGTTCTTAATAAGGAGGCTGGGGTTTCTTATCTGCCCCAAAACCCTGAATTTAATGCACAAAACACAATCCGCGAACATATTTTTAAGAGTAATTCTCCAAAATTAAAGCTTATCCGCGAATATGAAGAGATTTGTCAGGAAATGGCTAAAGCTGGATCGACCAGCGAAGGCCTTAAGCACCGATACGAAGATGCAATGCTCAAGATGGAGCAGAATGATTTATGGAATTACGAAGCACAGATAAGTTCTATTTTGACTACGCTTGGTATTACTGATTTGTCGCTGAAGATGGGTGCGCTTTCGGGAGGCATGATTAAAAAGGTTGCGCTGGCACAGGTTCTGGTGGAAGATACAAAGCTTCTTTTGTTAGATGAACCTACCAACCATCTTGATATAACTACAATTTACTGGCTGCAAAACTATCTTCATGACACAAAAAGAGCTGTTCTTATGGTTACGCATGACCGCTGGTTTTTGGATGCCGTGTGTACAAATATTTATGAGCTTGCCCGCAACCGTCTTAAGCTTTACGAAGGCAACTACAGTCAGTATCTTGAAAAAAAAGAAACCGAAGCCGAAATTGAAGCCAATACAGAACGACGTATAGAATCTGTATTACGTTTTGAACGTGAATGGTTGCTTAGAGGCCCATGTGCTCGTGGTACAAAAATAAAGGCCCGCATACAGCGTGATGAGCAGCTTATTAATCGTGAAAAATTCCAGGCAGACAAAGGCTTTACCTTTGAAGTTAAAGGAAAACGGCTTGGCGGCAAAGTGCTGGTTCTTCATAACATAAGAAAAAACTATTTAAAAGGAAATGCTCCTGTTATAAAAAACTTTTCTTATGTTTTTACAAAGGGCCAGAAAATTGGTGTTTTTGGAGACAATGGCTCCGGCAAATCTACCTTTTTAAATATTGTTACAGGAACTCTTGAACCAGACTCAGGAAAAATTGAAGTAGGTGTAAATACAAAATTCGGCTATTACACCCAAAACCCGGTTTTTAAAGACACTAACCTAACCGTGCTCGAATACATAAAAGAAACTGCAGAACACATGACCCTTAATGACGGCAAAAAAGAAGTAAGTGCATCGCGCTTTCTGGAAGAGTTTGGTTTTGAAGGGAAAATTCAACATAGTCCTGTAAGCACTCTTAGCGGTGGAGAACGAAAAAGGCTTTTTCTTGTCAGGCTTTTGTTAGAAAACCCTAACTTTCTGGTGTTAGACGAGCCTACCAACGATTTTGACATTTTTACAATGAACATTCTGGAGCAGTTCCTTGAGCATTATGAAGGTTGTCTTTTGCTTGTAAGTCATGACCGCTACTTTATGGACAAAACTGTAGACAGTCTTTTTATAATGGAAGAAAACGGAGATATAAGCGGTTTTGTCGGAAAATGCAGTGAATATATTGAATACCGCGAAGAACTTAAGAAGGAAAAGCAGGCGTTGCGGGCGGCGTCTGAGCCCGCAGAGGGGGTAGCGGAAGACCGCGGAGCGGGCTGGAGCGAGGGGGAGGCTTCCCCCTCCTCTACTAAACAACAGAAGAAAAAACTTTCGTTTAAAGAGCAAAAGGAATTTGAACAACTGAACGAAGAGATTCCGGTGCTGGAAGCAGAGCAAAAGGTGCTTGAACAAAAAATGGCTTCGCAGGATTTTGATGAGGTTCGTGCAGCCGGAGACAGATATAAAGAAATTGACAGACTGCTTGAGGAAAAATATTTACGCTGGGAAGAGCTTGCCGAAAAGGCTTAGATTACTTTCCTGCAAGAATTACTGTTGCACCGGAAAGGAGCACGTAGCGACGCTGTTCACGCAAAGGCTCTTCGTTTCCAGGTTCCAGGATGTCTTCCGGAGAAGGCAGCGAAGTGTCTGCAACAAAATGCCATTTGCGTCCGTTTGAAAGGGCTGGAAGCGTAATGGTTAAATCGTAAATATCGGAATTGGTTGCAATGTAAAAATCATTTTCTCCGTCGGAACTTTCGGCACCGTTGAGCTTAAAGGCCAGGAAGCGCTTTTGTTTTGTCCAGTCCGGATTTTTTGCATTTATATCGTACCACACAATTTCGGGAACTGTATCTTTGTCGTAAGTGTCGGTAAAAAATCTGGTGCGTGAAAAAACTGAATGGGTGCGGCGGTAAGCAATAAGATTTTTTGTAAAACGAACAAGGCCGCTGTTGATTTGTGCGAGGTTCCAGTTTATCCAGCTGATTGCATTGTCCTGGCAGTAGGCGTTGTTGTTACCATCCTGGGTTCGGCGCATTTCGTCTCCACCAAGCAGCATTGGAACACCCTGTGAAACAAAAAGATATATAAGGTAGTTTTTAATTTTTCTTAGACGAAGGCTTTGGATTTTTGGATTTGTACACTCCCCTTCATAACCGTGATTGTAGCTAAGGTTGTCATCGGAGCCGTCGCGGTTTTCTTCGCCGTTTTCTTCGTTGTGCTTATGATTGTAGGTTACAAGGTCGTTTAAGGTAAAGCCGTCGTGAGCGGTGATAAAGTTGATTGAAGCTGTTGGGGCGCGGCCGGAATGATTGTAACAGTCAGAGCTTCCGGCAATGCGGGTTGCAGCTGCAGTTACAGCGTCTTCATCGCCGCGGATAAAACGGCGTATATCATCGCGGAAGCGTCCGTTCCATTCAGACCAGCGGTTATCTCCAGGTAAAGTTCCTCCGGGGAAGCCACCCAGCTGGTACAAGCCTGCGCAATCCCATGGTTCTGCTATGATTTTTGTTTTTGCAAGAACCGGGTCCTGGCTTATGATTGCTGTAAGACTTGGCATATCATAAGGAATTGGAGCTCCGTTTGGTGCGCGTGTAAGAATTGACGCAAGGTCAAAACGAAAGCCGTCTACATGCATATTGAGAACCCAGTAGCGGAGGCTGTCTAAAATAAACTGCCCCGTAAGCGGATGATTACAGTTTACGCTGTTTCCGCAGCCGCTAAAATTCATATAGTACTGTTTGTCGTTTTGCGGTAAGGAATAATAAACATCATTCTGCAGGCCGCGGAATTCAAAGGTATAGCCGCGTTCATTTCCTTCGGCAGTGTGGTTATAAACTACATCAAGAATTACTTCAAGGCCGGCTTTGTGAAGGTCTTTGACCATCTGTTTAAATTCGCGGACCGGACCTCCGGGAGATCTGTCTGCAGCATAACCTGTCTTTGGCGCAAAAAAACCTATTGTTGAATAGCCCCAGTAATTTACCAGAGTTTCTCCTGTGCGGGGGTTTGTATTTGCAGTTTCGTTTTCGTCAAATTCAAAAATGGGGAGCAGCTCTACGGAGGTTACTCCAAGGTCACGCAGGTATTCTGCTTTCTGGGCAAAACCCTTGTAGGTACCGGCAATTTGAGGTGCCACTCCACTGGAAGGAGAAGCCGTAAAGCCTTTAAGATGAGCTTCGTAAATTATAGATTTTTCAAGCGGATAGTTGAGCGGTCGGTCGCCTTCCCAGTCAAAATCATCACTAACAACAACGCATTTTGGAAAATCCGAAAGATCCTGGAGCTCGCCGCCTTCGTTTGCAGAAAAGCCCTGTTTATGCTGGCGGTTATAGGAACGAAAAACTGAACCTTGAGTAAAGGCTTTTGCATAAGGGTCAAAAAGATATTTATTTTTGTTGAATCTAAGTCCGCGCGTTGGTTCATAAGGTCCGTCTACCTTGTAAAGATAAAGGGTTCCTTCTCCTAAGCCGCAAAGTTCAATATGCCAGATGTCGCCGGTACGATTCACAACAGGATCAAGTGGAATTACTGCATAAGGCTGCTTTGCCATGTCATCATCAAAAAGACAAATACTAACAGCAGAGGCATCCCTACTATAAATTGAAAAGTTAACACCATTTTTAGTAATAGAAGCACCAAGCGCTAACGGTGTTCCAGCATTAGTAATTACATCAGGCATAATCGTATAATAGCATATAATTTACTTCTTATAAAGTCTTCTTACACCTTCGTAAAGTCCATAGCTAAGAACCGCACTAAGCATTTTATCTGTAATATTTTCTATAAAACCTGCAAGATATGTTGAATACAAAAGATTTCTTGTAACAACAAAGATTCCCTGAACAGTACATTCTGCATTCTGGCGGTTTACACGTGCTCCAAACAGAATATCAGCAATCAGGTTTCCAAGAATTGCATTACTAAGTGCCGCCCAGACACCTGCCCACAAAAAGGCATCTATTTCGTAAGATTCACTTCGTTCCAAAACAGGGAGCTTTTCATTCTTTTTATCTGCATGAACAAAAACAAGCCACGCAAGAACAGCAGTAACAATATGGCAGCTCATAAATGGAAGCATTGTGTAATCAAACAAAAACAAAATTCCGTTAGATAAAACCGCACACAAAACTCCGGGAAGAAGTCCGCATAAAGCAGTAACGCCAATTGTCATTACAGAATCAAGATACAAAGGAAAAGTAATTTTTGTTGCAAAAACAGAACCAAAACAATTAACAAGCAAAGCTACAGCCAGCACGCAAAGAGTAACAAGAATATTTTTACGCGAATAATCTTTTTTTGCAAAAATCATATTATAACTCCTAAAAGCTTAGCGGCTTCTACAAGCTCAAGTCTGTCCTGCACATTCATCTTTTGATAAATGATTGTCTTTTTATTCTGAATTGTTTTTAATGATTTATTCAAAGCTTCTGCAACTTCTGAAACATCGCGCATTTTAGCAAGAAGTTCAAAAACCTCCTGCTCTTTTTTTGTAAGCGCCTGATAGTTTTTAAACACAGCCTCTGTCCGTTTGTTTTCGTCTCCAACTGAATAAAATCCGCCGCCAGTTGTGTTTTTCTTATTAATCATTTCATAAAGAATTTTCTGCGCATCATTACAATAAAAAAGATTTCCATTTTCAACAGCAAGAATTGCCTTTTCAATTTCACCAACTTCAAGATCTTTTGTAATAAAGCCCTGAATATTTTTCTGTAAAGAATTCTTTATATGAATTGCATCGTTGTACATTGTATAAATTATGATTTTTATTTGCGGCCTGATTCTTCTGATTTCATCAACAAGCAAAAGTCCGTCTGTATTGTTAAGATTTAAATCAACAATAGCAATATCAATTTCGGGATTCGCATTCAAACAAACAGAAGCGCGTTCAGCATCACCGGCAAGATAAAATTTAAACTGAGGATTTTTCTTTTCAAGAAGAAAACTTAAACTGTCACGTAAACCCGAATGGTCATCAACGAATAATATTTTTAATTGTGATTGCAATTGTTGTACCCCCGTTATTTACAAACTCAACAGTTCCACCCATAACTTTAACGCGGTCCTGAATATTCTGAATTCCATAATGTTTTTTTGAATCTGTTTTATTAAGCTCATCAACATCTTCAAGATTAAAACCAACACCGTTATCGCTTATTGAAATTTTAAAATCCTGACCAACATCAGTAAACTTTACAGTAACCTGCGAAGCATTTGCGTGACGTGCAATATTACTAAGAGACTCCTGCAAAACCCTGATTATTTCTATTTGAACACTCTGCGGCAAAGTTGAAATATGAGAAGAAGCAACAAACATTTCGGTTTTGATTTTGTAATTGCTTTCAAAAGTCTGAAGCATCTGCCGAATAATTTTTTCAAAATCTTCAGACAAATCTATATGAAGCGCTCCAATAAGATATCTTACTTCATTCAACGCCTGATTAGCATAAAAGTCAGATTTTTCCTTATCGTTCTGCTGAAGATAAAATTTTAAGGCAGCAAGATCCTGTGCAACTCCGTCGTGAAGATTACGGCTTATTGATTGCTGTTCATCGGTTCTAAGCTGGATATTTTTTATTTGGGCTTTCTGCCTTAATGATTTAAACACGACACAAAGAATAGAAATTAAAAGTAAAAGCGAAGAACAGTACATAAGACTGTCGTAGCCAAAAGAAAGTGTCTGCTCTTTTTGCGATATTTTGCTTTGAAAGTCCAGTATTAAAGTTGTAAGCTCCTGCTCCACTTTTAGTTTTTCATTTTCATTTGTTATAACCGCTTTTTTAGCAAACTGTTCAATTATATTATCAAGTTTTTCTTCCAGCGAAAAATCAAAATATGTAAACGGATAATATTCATCTTTAAGAGAATTAAGTTTCAAAGCAAGATCTGCAGAAGCGGGTTCTGTACTGCTGTTCAATAAAATAAGATTTACAGTTTCCTGATTATACCCAACAAAAAGTCTGGCTGCTTTATTTTTGTAATATATAGAAAACGAAAGCGTAACAAGACCAAAACAAATGAGAATTACTTCTATAGAAAAACACTTTTTAAGAATTTGCTTTAGATTCATAAGTTCATTATATCACAATTTTTTTTAAAATTCGGGAATATTTCCCGAGTTTTATTTTTTTTTAGTAATAGACTGTATGTAAATAAAGATTTTTCTGGAGGCATTATGAAATCTTCTTCAAAAGTTTTAGCATTTTTAATGACAATTTTGCTGCTTGCAGGAATAGCTGCGGGCTGCAAAGGCACAGTTACACCAGATGATAATGGAACGAACACCAACAGTGGTAGTAACAACAGCGGTACAAACAACGGTACCAACAGTGGCACAAACAGTGGCAGCAACAACGGAAACTCTGGTGGCGGCAGCAATAGCGGCAGCGGAAACAGTAACTCCAACAATGGAGGAACTAACAGCGAAATTGTATTTTCTGTTTCTTATTCACAGGAAAATGATATTCAGGTAACAAGCATGAAAAATGGAAACATGCTCATTTTTACTTCCGAAGAATGTGATCTGTACACCTGGAGATTAAATGATCAGGAATATGCAAACACAAAAAGCTGTTCAATCAATCTTGGAAATTACAAAAAGGGAACTTACTCTCTCTCTTTGGAAGCATTTAAAGACAGCAAGTGGTATTCATTTTTTGCCCAGATTATTGTGGAATAGGAGGAACTTATGAAAAACTCAAAAATCATCAAATCATTACTTACAATACTGTTCAGCATTACACTTTTTTCCTGTTCAAATTTTTTGGGAAAACCTCAACTGGAAGAAAATCAGAAAAACTCTTTCATAAAAATTTCGCTGGAACAGGCAGATTCATCACGCACAGTTTTTTCTCAAGCCGATGTTACGCAGTTTACAAACATCATCCTGAAGGGAACAAAATCAGGAGCTTCAGAACAAACACTTGGCACCTGGGAAACTTATACTCAGATGAATGCTGCAGCAATCCCGGTTGAAGAAGGCAACTGGAGCTTTACGCTTACAGCTAACAAAGACGCCACAACCTTTAGCGGTACTTTGGAACAAGCAATAACTACAGGAACAAACACACTCAGTTTTGCACTTTCAATTACAAATGCAGGCACCAGCGTTGGAAGTTTTAGCATAACCCTTAACTATTCACAAGCCGCAAATGCAAATCTTGTAAATTATGCAACAGCTGCTCTTGAAAATATAGACGGAACTTCTATTTCAAGTGCAAGTCAGACACTCACACCTTCAAACAACTCAGTGACCTACAATGGCAGTGCACCGGCTGGAACTTACAGAATAAAAATAACTTTTCATGCAGAAACAGATGACACCGATTATGAAATTGCAAACTACAGAGAACTTGTTCATATTTCAAACGGACTTAATTCTACTGCTGCAAGAACCATACAAAGTTTTGATGCACTTTATACAGTAACATATAATTTGAATAACGGTACACTTCCGGAAAATGTAAGCTTACTCGAAACAATCAGCAAAGACACCGATTTTGTTTTACCACAATTAACCCGCGACAACTACACTTTCGGCGGCTGGTTCACAGATTCAAATTTTACAGCTCAAAATCAAATTTCAAGAATTCAAAATGCAAATGGTCCTATTGTTCTTTACGCAAAATTCACCCCTGAAGTTTATTCAATCGAATACAAGATCGGCGGGGGTTCATTCGAAGGCAATGTTCAAAGTACCTACACCGTAGAAGATGACATAACACTTCCCCTCCCAACTTACGGTTCAAATGAATTCTTAGGCTGGCATATTGAAAAATCCTGCACAGACGAACCAATAACAGGCTGGGAAGCAGGAGAATTTCATGGAAACATTACACTTTATGCAACTTGGGTAATCAGCACAAATCGAGACAACATAGTAAATGTCATCAACAGTATGGAGAATGGCTGGATAATAAAAGTAACCGGTGCAATAACCGCCGATACAATAACTACCATAACAACAACCATCAACGCCCTTGACACCCTGAAACCCGATGTTTTCGTAGGCCTCGATTTATCAGAAGCGACAGGATTAACAAGTTTGCCTGCTAAAGCTTTCTATAATTGTACTAAATTGTGCAGTATTAAGTTACCGGAAGTAATAACCAGTATTGACTACCAGGCTTTCCAGGGATGTACAAATCTTACAACTATAACAATCCCGGAAAATGTCGTTTCCATAGGTAGTTATACATTTTCGGGATGTACAAATCTGGAGAGTATCACCCTCCCTGAAAAACTTCAAAGTATAAGCAGTTATTTATTCGGCAACTGTAAAAATCTAAAAAGCCTGATAATTCCAGCAAACGTTGAATCAATTTCTCAAAATGCATTATACGGTTGCTCATCACTTCAAGATCTTACCATCCCATTTACAGGTAGTTCTAAAACTACAACTTCATTCTCTGCTTCAAATGTTTTTGGATATATCTTCGGGACATCACAATTTGATGGAGCAACAAAAGTTCATCAGAAATATGGGACTCAATCGGAAAACTATATAGATTATTATATTCCTTCTTCGCTAAAAAAAGTGACAATCTCTGGAAAAGGAATTAAATTTGGCGCCTTTTATAACTGTAACAACATCGAACAAATTACACTTCCAACAGGGTTGGAACAAATAGGCGCTTATTCTTTCTATGCGTGCAGAAATCTTAGAAGTATTAACATTCCAGACAGCGTAACTAATATCGGTGTACTTGCTTTCGCCTCATGTTCAAGTCTTTCAGAAATAACAATACCCGAAAATGTTATCACAATTAATGACTATGCATTCAATTTCTGTTCAAGTCTCAAAAGCATCATAATTCCAGACAGCGTAACTACCATTGGTTATAATACATTCTATGGATGCGATGAAGTTACTGATATTGTACTTGGGGATGGATTAACAGAAATTGATAAGTCTTCTTTTTCCTTTTCATCATACACTAAACTTAAAAGTATAACAATTGGAAACAATATCAAAACTATCCCTAAGGAAGCATTTTGTAACCTTACCGAACTTACAGAAGTAATAATTGGAACCGGAGTCACAAAAATTGAATATGGAGCTTTCAAAGGTTGTACGAACCTTTGTAGTATAACAATTCCTGAAAATGTAACCGAAATGGAAACAAGCATATTCTCTGGATGCAGTAGTCTTTCAGACATAACACTTCCATATAATCTAACAACATTACCTGGTGGAATATTTTCAAATTGTACATCTCTTACAAACTACACAATACCAGACGGTATTACTACAATAGGTTCAGGAGCTTTTACAGGATGTACATATCTCACAGACATTACAATTCCTACAAGTGTCACTACTATTTCTTCTGATGCATTCAAGAAATGCACAGGTCTTTCAGAAATTACACTTCCAGAAAGTATAACAAGCATAGGAGAATATGCATTCTCTGGATGTACAGGTCTTACAGGCATAACAATTCCTTCAAGAGTTACCAGCTTAGGTGAATATGTTTTTAATGAATGCACAGGTTTTACAAATATAACAATTCCTGATAGTGTTACCTCTCTAGGCGAGTATGCATTTAAGAACTGTTCTAATCTTGAAACAATAACAATTGGAAATGGTGTAACTGATTTGTACGGATTTACATTCAGCAATTATCCTAATCTTACAGAAGTCACAATTGGAAATAGTGTACAAACCATACCAAACAAAGCATTTTATAATTGTAAAGGGATAAAGAACATTTCAATTTCCAACAACGTAAAAACAATAGGAGAACAAGCATTTTATCAATGCACAGGTCTCACAAGCATTACGATTCCAGATAGTGTTAAAACCATAGGTAACAATGCATTCAAAAACTGTTCAAATTTGGAAACTATAATAATAGGCGATGGGGTTCAATCTCTAAATGGATTCGATTTCGCCAATTACAAAAATCTTACAAATGTAACAATAGGAAAAAACGTAGAAGAAGTAAAAGGTTTTAGTGGATGTGCAAAACTTACAAACATTACAATTCCTGATGGAGTAAAAACAATTGGTACCTATGCTTTTACAAATTGTTCAGCTCTCACAGCAATTGAGATACCTGATAGTGTGACAAGAATTGATACATTTGCTTTTAAGGGTTGCACAGGTCTTACAAGTATTACAATACCTGAAAGTATTACTTCTCTAGATAATGGAATTTTTTCGGGATGCAATGGACTCACAACGGTTGTACTCCATGATAATATTACCGACATAGGTGCAAGTGCTTTTAATGGCTGTACAAGTCTTGCATCTATTGACATTCCTTCGGAAGTTACAACAATAGGTAACTCTGCCTTTGAGAACTGCTCTATTCTTGCATCAATTGAAATTCCTGATGGTGTCACATCAATAGGCAGCGCTGCATTCCAGAACTGTTCTGAACTTACATCCATTGTTATTCCAGATGGAGTTACAGTTCTAAATAATTATACATTTTCGGGATGTTCTAAACTAGAAAGCATAACCATTCCGGATGGTATAACAACTATTGGAGATTATACATTTCAATACTGTAATGCTCTTTCGTCTATAACTCTTCCGGATGTTCTTACAAGTATAGGCAGTTATGCATTCTCTTGTTGTTCTAGTCTTGAAAGACTTTCAATTCCAGAAAATGTATCAACTATAGGAAATGGCGCTTTTAAGAACTGTTCAAAAATTACAAGTTTGACAATTCCAGATGGAGTTACAGTTCTAAATAATTATACATTTTCGGGATGTTCTAAACTTGAAAGTGTAACTCTTCCAAATGGAATAACTTCTATTGGGAAAAGCGCGTTTTACAATTGTTCTAGTCTTAAAAGTCTTAAAATTCCTGAAAGTGTAACAACTATAGAAGAACGAGCATTTCAAAGTTGCTCTAAACTATCAGGTTTGACTATTCCTGAAAGTGTAACAACTATAGGAGAATATGCCTTTTATGGCTGTAATGCGATAACAAGTTTGACAATTCCAAATGGAGTTACAATTATAAACAACAGTACATTTTATGGATGTTGGAGACTTGAAAGTATAACTATTCCAGAAAATGTCGTATATATTGATAAATATGCATTTTCTGTCTCGGGACTGAAAAATGCCTATTTTGAAAATAAATCCGGTTGGAAAGTTGACGACACAACTATTTCAGTAGATGACCCAGAAACAAATGCAACCTATCTGAAAAAAACTTACAACGATAAAACCTGGACTCGCAGCGATGAATAGCAACAACTCGTAACCATCACTATTCGGAGAGAAAAACAAAAAACCCCAATCATTCTGTTTCAAGAATGACTGGGGGTTTCTTTTATGAATGCTATGAAAAAATCCCGTTTTATTATAAAATCAAAATATGGAAGCAAACGAACACACAGAAACCTTAAAAACAGCCGTTGTTGCAATAATCGGGCGCCCGTCGGCCGGTAAATCTACATTTTTGAACACTGCCTGCCAGGAACCGGTAAGCATTGTGTCTCCAATTCCTCAGACTACACGCAATGCAATCAAGGGAATAGTAAATACTTCTCTTGGCCAGCTTATTTTTATTGATACACCGGGCTATCATGAATCAGAAAAAAAACTGAACCTTCGCCTGCGTAATGTTACGGAAAGTCAGCTGGATGGAATTGACGGAGTTCTTTATGTAATAGATTCTACCCGACAACCTGGAGATGAAGAGGCCTTAACCGCACGACTTTTGGAAAAGCTCCAGGATAAAACTGTAGTTGCCATTAATAAAACTGACCTTAAGGCTTCCAAACCGCTTGCAATCCGGGAGTTTATAAAAAACACTCTGCCGCAAATCCCGGGGGAACGCATTTTAGAAATGTCTGCACAAAAAGATAATGGAATAAACGAAGTGCTGCGTGCTTTGTACGATATTTCTCCTGTAGGCGCCCCTATTTATGACGAAGAAACCTATACCGACCAGGATCTTACTTTTAGAATCTGTGAGGTTATACGCGGAGAAGCAATCAATCGGCTTGCAGATGAAATTCCTCATGCAGTTTATGTCGAAGTTGCAGATGTTGAACACCGTAATGAAGGCAAAAAGCTTTGGATCCGGGCCTTTCTTTGTGTAGAACGCGAAAGCCAGAAAGGAATTGTGATTGGAAAAGGAGCAGCTAAAATTAAAGAAATCCGTATGGCTGCAATCAAAAAACTAAGCGAAATCTATATTCAAAAAATTGACCTTGACCTTCAGGTTAAAGTTAATAAAAACTGGCGGCAGCGGGATTCGGTCTTAAACAAGCTTATATAAAATTCTCTACAAATCAAAATTTCTGTGGTATAATAATACAATTATGGCGCAGTTTGATCTTGACGCATACAAACCTTCAGATACGCTCAATGCAGGACAGATAATCCGGATTGCAAACAGAATGCTGTTTAATATAAATAACAGCATTGTGCTTCATAACGAAAGGACTGCATACCTTGCCTTAAAAATTGCACAGGCTCATCCGCTTAATAAAAATTGCAGTATTTCAAATCTTGTTGTTCTTGCACTTTTTCACACTCTGGGTTTCTTCCGTCAGGATATTCTTTATAACGAAACACCTTTTGACAGCGATATTCAGTTTTTTTCTCAGGGAAAACGAATCGAAAGTAAATACATGTTTGCCTATTACTACCTTGCGTTTATGACTCCGCTTAAAAATACAGCGCAAGCACTTGAAGGCTTTAATCTTCCGTTTAATGAACCACTCAAACAGTATTTGTACCAGACTGATTATAAATCTGTAATTTATATGTGCGCACGGGTAAGTGATTTTGTTGCAAAAAATCCTGATGCCCAGTTCCCTGCAGATGTAAACGAAATTGCTCCCGAATATTTTGATCCGGAATTTGCGCAAGCCTTTAATGAGCTTAATAAAAACAATGCTCTCATAAACAATCTTAAAACCACTGATTATTTTATGGAGCTTGAACGCTATCTTTACAAGTTAAGAATGAATCCGGATGATACTCATCAGGCATTAAAACTGCTTGTATACTTTCTTGATTTTAAGAGTACGGTTACGTTAACACATACAATCAACACCTCCTGCTATGCTTTGTCGCTCGGAAAAAGACTTAAACTTGAAGATGAAGATTTAAATACATTGTTTACTGCAGCCATTGTCCATGACATCGGAAAAATTGCTACCCCTACCCGTATTCTTGAATTTCCGGGAAAGCTTTCTCCCGAAGACATGGGTATTATGCGCTATCACGTAAATCATACTAAGCGTATTCTTGGTAATATTGTTTCGCGTTCAATTTTTGAAGCGGCAAGCCGCCATCACGAAAAGCTTACAGGCAAGGGATATCCTTCTCAACTTCCTGCAGAAGAACTTAACACTGTTCAGCGAACTTTAACAATTGCAGACATAACCAGCGCTCTTACTGATAACCGAAGCTACAAGGGTGAATTTTCAAAAGAACATACTCTGGGAATAATAAACAAAATGACCGAAGAAGGAGAACTTGATCCGGATATTGTAAAAGTTCTTAACGAAAACTTTGATAATATACGCGAGGAACAAAAGTATCTTCAGACCTTCCTTAAGGTTGACTTCTCTAATGTACTCAAAGAATACAACGATTACCTTTATAATGATTCCGAGCTCATTACAAACAACATTGAAAATATGCTCGAAGAAGTTGAAGAACTGGACGAGGCTTCTGCGGTCCCTGGGCTTGTCGAAGAGTTAGAAGAAATCGAAGAACTTGAAGAACTTTAATATCCAAGCTTTCTGTCTACAAGATAGCGCAGCGGCTTGCCTTCTGAATAATTATGTAAATCTTCTATAAACATCTGAACATTCTTATTACGTGTATGAGCCAGCGTCATATTTCCTGCTACGTGCGGAGTAATCAAAAGATTTTTTATATGCCACAACCGGTTGCCTGACGGGAGAGGTTCTGTCTGAAATACATCAAGTGCGGCACTCGCAATATGTCCGCTTTCAAGATTGTCTGCAAGAGCATCTTCGTCTATTGCTGAACCTCGGCCTACGTTTACAATGTACGAACCTTCTGGCAAGAGCGACATTCGTTCGCGCGAAAGTATTCCTTTTGTTTGTGGTGTTGAAGGAAGACTCATTGCAAGAAGATCTGTCTGAGGAAGAATTTCATCCAGCTGCGAAACAGGCAGCACCTTGTCATAAACAGATTCGCTGCTTTTTCCACTACGGCAAACTCCGACAATAGCAGCAGGTTCAAAAGCTGCAGCACGTTTTGCAAAAGTTGTTCCTATATCTCCGGTTCCAAGAACAGTTATACGGCAATCCTTAAGAGATTTTTGCGGACGGGGTTTAAGCCATTGACCATTACGTGTTTCTTCCATGAATTCATTCAGGCGGCGCATCATAACAAGAGAAGTTGCAATCATATGTTCTGCAATTGAAACTCCGTAAGCACCCGCAGAGTTTGTAAGAAGGCAATCAGGGTTTGCAAAATAATCCGGAGTCATAAGGGAATCTACCCCGGCCCAGGGTACACAAAGCCATTTGAGGTTGCGGCTTGTTTTTACAATGGAAGGGGCAAAACCATAAATGATATCTGCATCATAATCAGATTCAGGAATGTCTGCTTCGGATGTGTAAAAATGAACAGTCGCATTAATTTCTTCTGCCGCGGTTTTTATAAGATCCAGAAGACTCTGCTCCAGCATATTATTAATTACAAGGATTTTCATAGTTTTATTCTACATCATCCCACGACTTTTTCTAGTATAAATGTAAAAAAATGTTGTAAGAAACTGTTATATTTATTATTATTACAAATATGCAGATAACCTATAGAACCAAAGGAACATGTTCCCGTTCAATTACTTTTGACAAGGATGAGAACGGAAAAATTACAAACATCAGTTTTAAAGACGGCTGTAACGGAAACCTTAAAGCAATCTCTAAATTGTGCGAAGGCATGACGGCAGAAGAAATTGCGGCAAAACTCAAAGGCAACACCTGCGGCATGAAAAGCACAAGCTGTGCGGACCAACTGGCTATTGCAGTAACACAAGAATAAATACGAGGTAAATATATGGCACTTGAATGCGGTATTGTTGGACTTCCTAATGTTGGAAAATCTACTATTTTTTCGGCTCTGACTGCGGCTCCTGCTGCGGCAGAAAA
>JAEEGL013931897.1_pt1 | contig 16751 bp, 14 predicted proteins | sample 9134231 | NCBI WGS metagenome assembly JAEEGL01 (sample SAMN16246548, study PRJNA631951) | gut metagenome | biome: gut microbiome; feature: rumen; material: fiber-attached | host: Bos | place: Iran: Karaj | collected 2018-10
CTCTCCGGCGAACACGAAGACCGCCGCCGGACCGAACAGTTTCGACAGACCGGCCAGCACGCGTCCGCTCTCCACCGTTTCGGAGGAGGTGAAGACGACGGGCCGGGTTCGGGCAATCAGGTCAAGGAGCGAAACGTTCTCGCCCCGTCTCCGCAGGCAGTTCGTCCTGCGGCTGAAGCAATCCCTGCTGATGATCAGGATCTCGGGATTCTCCGATGTCAGGTAGTTCAGAACCGTATCACGGTGCCGGCTGATCAGGGCGTGGTCGTTCCCTCTGGGACGGTATACGGTCACATGGATCCCCTCCAGTGCAGCGCGCATCAGATAGAAGCGCTCCGCCAGCGACTCGCGTTCCGCGGGCGTATCCGTCACGACCAGCATTTTCGTCACGCCGCGCGAGGCCGCCTCGTCCGCCGAGGCGATCAGCGCCACACTGCGTTCGGCGTCGCCGGTGAGAACGGTGTACCGCCCGCGCCGGACCCATTTCTCCCGGGTGGCGGCGGACGTCCGGCGAAGAGACGGAAATGCGCCCAGCGTCTCGACCAGTTCCTCGTGACGGTGATCCAGGGCCCCGTCGTTCATCACGCCCTCCATCTCGCCGGTCATGACGAGCTGCGCGCCGAACACGGGGGGAAGAGAAAACAGCGCGGGAGAAAAACGGCTGAAGGAAAAGATTCTTCCGACGACCTCGCGAATCTCTTCCGCCGTTTCCGACGACCGTTTCTTCTTCGTTGCCATATGCTGCCTCCGTCCGACCGATGACTTCAACTTCACTCTTGATTATATCACGCCGTTCTCCTTTTGTCTACCCACACATCGAACTTTTCGCCTCCGGACACGTCCTCCGCGGTATGCGCCGTTTTCCGCGACGTCCTTCCGCTGTTTTTCGCCCGTTTCTTCGGCTCTCCGGTTGACGGAGCGGGGGAAAGAGAATATAATTAGGATAAACATTCAGAGTATGCGGCGGGAGCACCGGACAGAGGCCGTTCCCGCCTTTCATCCCCGTTCGGAAGGGAGCATCATGGACCGCAAAGACAAGATCCGCCGCGCCTTCTTCGCGGCTCTCCCCAGAACGCTGCCAGTCCTGGCCGGCTACGCGTTCCTCGGCATGACCTACGGTATCTATTTGAACACCTCCGGTCTGCCCTCCTGGCTTCCCGTCATCATGAGCCTCACCATCTTCTCGGGCTCCGCCGAGATCATCGCGGTCGGTCTGATGATGGCGGCGTTCGATCCGCTGAACGCCTTTTTCATTGCCCTCGTCACCGGCGCCCGGTATCTGTTCTACGGCATCTCCATGCTGGACCGGTTCCGCGGCACCGGACCGAAGAAGTTCTATCTGATCTACGGAACGGTCGATGAGAGTTTCTCCATTAACTTCCAGTCCGTCCTGGCTCCCGATGTGGATCGGGGCTGGTTTTATTTCTTCGTCACGCTGCTCGATCACGCCTACTGGGTCTTCGGCGCTACGACGGGCGGCCTCCTCGGTTCCCTGATCCGGATCGATCTGGCCGGTCTCGACTTCGTGATGACCGCCATGTTCGTCGTCATCTTCATGAACCAGTGGATGACGGAAAAGCGTCATCTCAGCGAACTGATCGGTGTTCTGGCCGCCGTGGCCTGCCTCCTTCTGGTCGGCCCCGACAATTTCATCATTCCGACGATGGCCGTCATTCTGATCGTCCTCGCCGCCGCGCGGCGGCCCCTCGAGAAGATGGCGGACGTGAATGAGGAATATAAGATCAGAAAGGCGGCCAAACAATGACGATGACACAACTGCTCGTGACCGTCCTGATGGTCTCCCTCGGCACGATGGCCATGCGCTTTCTCCCCTTCCTGATCTTTCCCGTCGGCAAGCCGACGCCGAAGTTCATCCAGTATCTTGGCAGGGTGCTGCCCGGCGCCATCTTCGGCATGCTGGTCGTGTACTGTCTGAAGAACGTCAGCATCGTCTCCTCCCCCCACGGGCTCCCGGAGCTGATCGCCATCGCCGTGGTCGTGGCACTCCATCTGTGGAAGAAGCAGATGATCCTTTCCATGGCGGCGGGGACCATCGTCTACATGCTCCTCATTCGGTTCGTTTTCGTGTGAGAAAACCGCTCCGGCGCCCCCGGTCCCGCTTGACTTTTCCCGCCCCGTATGATAGAATTTTCAACAGAAAGACCGCCGTTCACGAATCAGACAATTCGACAGAAAGATTGTGGATCTATGAATCATTCTTCAATCCGGAAAAACGTTATTCTTCTCGTGCTTGCCGTCGCGCTCTGCTCCCTGACGCTCGTCTCATGCGTGCGCGACGCAGTCCCTGTATCCGATAGAGCCGGCGTCGGGCGCGAGTCCGAGACGCCCGCTCCGGCACAGCCCACGGAGATCGTCACTCCGATCATGCCGCAGGATCCGGGCGAATACACACCGCCGCCGCTCGATCCTCTGCAGGGAGAGACGGCCGAGACACCGTCCGATGAAACGCCCCCGGCCGGCGAAACGCCGGCGCCGGTGGAAACGCCGCAGAATCAGGAAACGACCGGGCCGAGTGTCCGACCGGCCACGAATGGTCTGTATGAATTCAAGGACGGAAAATACGTCTATTACCTGCCCAACCGCGACACCAGCGGTCTGGCCACGATCGCCGAGATGGATTCCACCCCGAACGTCCCCTTCGAGGACGGCGGACCGGATCAGCCGAACGACTGGTATCCGGGCAAGACGGATCGCGATCCGTACACCGGCGAAGTGACCGTCAAATGGGACCGATACGCATCCACCCTTGAAGCGGTCAGAAAGTACCACGGGATCTACCGGGGCGACGAGTCGAAGAAAGTCTGCTATCTCACTTTCGACTGCGGCTACGAATACGGCCCCACGCCGAAGATCCTCGACGTTCTGAAGGAGAAGCAGGCGCCTGGCCTCTTCTTCGTGACCGGTCAGTACGTCTCGGAGTCAACGGACCTCGTCAAGCGGATGCTCGACGAGGGGCATCTCGTCGGGAACCACACGAAGAGCCATTACCGGATGACCACCCTGACGGCCGCGGAGGCCATCGACGAACTCGACCAGCTTGAAAACCTCTACAAAAGTCTGATCCCCGGCGCGCCGGACATGCTGTATTTCCGTCCGCCGTACGGGAACGTAAACGAGTGGCTCCTGAAATTGATGGACAAGGCCGGGTACATCACCACGCTTTGGTCCTGGACCTACATGGATTATGACACGAACAACCAGTGGGCGATCGAAGACGCCCTGTCAGCCGCCCAGCGCGGGCTGCACAACGGGTGCGTCTATCTCTTCCATACGGAGTCCTGGACCAACGCCAACATGCTCGGCGATCTGATCGACTGGATCCGGGCGCAGGGGTACGAGATCGTTCCAATGTGCGATTACAATGCCTGATTTGCAGGACCGCAGAAAGGACTGACTATGAAAGCTTACGGCAAGAAGGTCTGGCTCGTGCCGGACACCTATCTGAATTCCGTCTCAAAGAACGGCTTTCTCTCCCATGAAGCAATCTGTGTCATTAACACGTCCGATGTCGACGCTGAGATTAGAATGACGCTCTTCTTCGAAGACCGGGAGGCGCGGACCGACTTTTCCGCCAGCTGCGGCGCCATGAAGACCCATCACATCCGGATGGACAAGCTTAGGAGCGCTTCCGGCGAGCCGATTCCGCGAGACACGCCCTACGCCGTCCTCCTCGAATCGAACACACCGATCGTCTGCCAGTACTCAAGACTCGATACCAGCGCTGCGGAAATGGCGCTCATGACAACCATCGCCTACCCGGTGGAAGACTGAAAAACACCGTAATCTATTACTCGGAAAGAGGGTTCACATATGGATCTCACGTTTGATCTCAAAGGAAAAGTAGCAGTCGTGACAGGCGGAGGCGGTATCCTCTGCTCCGGCTTTTCGAAAACGCTCGCCGCAGCCGGTGCCAAAGTCGCCGTATGCGATCTGCGCCTGGAGGCCGCCGAAAAAGTCGCCGCCGACATCCGCGAGGCGGGCGGCACCTCGATCGCCGTCCCCATGAACGTTCTGGACAAGGCTTCCATCGAGGCGGCGCGGGACGAGATCGTCTCGAAACTCGGTCCGGTGGACATCCTGCTGAACGGCGCGGGCGGCAACAACCCGAAAGGCTCCACGTCCCGCGACTACCTGACGCCGGACGAAGTGGCGGAGCTGGACGAAAAGGGCGTTATTGACGGCGTCAAGACCTTCTTCGATCTGGATCCCGACGGCATCTCCTTCGTCTTCAATCTCAATTTCCTCGGGACGCTCCTGCCGACGCAGGTCTTCGCCCGCGATATGGCCAGGACCGGCGGTACCATCATCAACGTTTCCTCGATGAACAGTTTCCGTCCTCTGACCCGTATCCCGGCCTATTCCGGCGCCAAAGCGGCCGTTTCCAACTTCACCCAGTGGTTGGCCGTCCACTTCGCGCCGGTAGGCATCCGCGTCAACGCGATCGCACCCGGTTTCTTCCTTACCGATCAGAACCGTTCCCTGCTCACCAACCCGGACGGGAGTCTGACGCCCCGTTCCGACAAGATCCTCGGTCACACGCCGATGAAGCGCTTCGGCGTCCCGGCCGATCTGGACGGTGTTCTGCTCTGGTTGGCGGACGAGAAGTTCTCCGCCTTCGTCGACGGCGTTGTCGTGCCGGTCGACGGCGGTTTCGCCGCCTATTCCGGCGTATGACGGAGTGGCCCATGGAACGGAACGGCCGGATCCGTCTCGCAGCGATTCTGCTGCTCTTTCTCCTTCTTTCCGTCTCGCTCGTCTCCTGTACGGAAGACGAACCGACGAGGACCTGTATCGGGATCGTGCCGGCCTACCGGGGCGACACCATCACCGACACACATCATGAATTCACCAAGGACGAATTCTACGTTTACGCTACGTTCGATGACGGGACCGACGGAGAGGTGGAAGACTACGAATTCACGTTGGACGGGATGCAGAGCGGCTATTTCAGGCTGACTTTCACCTATCAGGATGTTTCGAACGGCTGCCTCGTTCCGTGTGAGGCGCCGATCTACCCCAGCGACTACGCAGTACAGGAACAGCAGCAGGGCGACTGATTAGAAGAAATCACAGCAAAGGCACGGGCGAGCCCGTGCCTTTTTCGCGGAGAAGTATTTAAAACCTTTGCGAAATTTAAGAAATCGTGCTACAATGATAACAGAACCGTATGCACCTGCCTGGGCGTGAAAGGAAAACCTATGAGGATCATCGAAAACCAGAATTATCCGTCCGAACGCGCACTGTACGGAGAGCGGGATCTGTTCCTGAAGAACTGCTCCTTCGCGGGCAAAGAGGACGGCGAGTCCGCCCTGAAGGAAGGGAAAAATCTCCGGCTTGAAAACTGCAGAATGGAGCTTCGCTATCCGTTCTGGCATGTTGACGGCATCACGCTGACCGGCTGCCGGATGACGGATACCTGCCGTGCGGCGCTTTGGTACGCCAGGGACATCCGGATCCGGGATTCGGAACTGCATGGCGTCAAGGCGCTCAGAGAATGCGGAGGGATCGAAATCGGGGATTCGGTGATCGAGTCGGAGGAGTTCGCCTGGCGATGTCACGGAATCACCTTAAGGAATTCCTCCGTCCACGGGATGTATCCCTTCTTCCAGTCATTTGATCTGAACTTTGTAAAACTCACGCTCTCCGGCAAGTATTCTTTCCAGTATGCGGAAAAGATCACCGTCAGCGATTCCGTCTTCGACACCAAAGACGCCTTCTGGCACGCAAAGGATGTGACCGTCCGGAACTCCGACATCCGGGGCGAATACCTCGGATGGTATTCCGACCGTCTTACCCTGATTGGATGCCGAATCACCGGAACCCAACCGCTCTGCTACTGCACAAATCTGACGTTGATCGACTGCGAGATGGTCGATGCGGATCTCGCGTTCGAGTACTCTGACGTGAACGCCTCCCTGACCGGCGAGGTCATCTCTGTGAAGAACCCCAGGAGCGGCAGGATCGTCGCCGACCGGATCGGCACCAGGATCATCACCGCCGACAGCGTCTATCCGATGGAATGTGAGATCACGGAACGGGAACGCTGAGACCGATTAAACAGAAAACGCCTCCTGTGAGGCGTTTTTATGTTTGCAACGGCAGCATCATGATTCGAGCAGGCTTCGGACGGCCAGAAGATCCTCCCTGCAGCGATCTCGCATCTCGCCGGCCTTTTCCGTCAGAACTAAGCCGATTCGATCCCGATCCGCCAGAATCTCCCGGATCTGTCCTTCGGCGGTCTCCTTGAACGGACTTCTCGGATTGACCGTAAAGGGCTGGTCCAGTTCCTCCATCATGGCAGAGACTTTCGGGTCATAAGTCAGACCGATGATCGGTACACCGGCCGACGACGCGAAGATCAGCGCGTGCAGCCGCATGCCGATCACGAACGCGGCGCCTTTCATCATACCGATCAGGTCCTGTGCATCCTCCGGCGTATACAGAAGAGCCTCCTCCCCGTGACCTCTGACCATCTCCGCCGCCTTCTCGGAAAGAAGGGCATCCTGGACCGTCTGCATGGGCACGAAGACCGGCGTCATCCGGTAACGCAGCGCCGTATCCGCCGCCAGAGAAGCGATCTCGCTGAGCATCGCGGCGTTTTCTTCGGTCAGGCTCCCGGATTCGGTCTGCCGTCCGGAACCGGTCAGCGGACGGACGGAGATCATGAAATACGTTCCGTGAAGACCCATTTTGTCCCGGATCCGACTGAGCCGGTCCTCTCCGGATGGCTCGATCAGGAAAGCCGGATCGGCCGTCACCCGGATCTTCTCTTCCGGAACGCCGAGCTGTTTCAGTTCCTCCGCCGAGCGGCCGTCACGGACGGAGAGCCAGTCCGCCGACGACGTCACGCGGGCGGTCATTTTTCTGTTTCGTTTGTTCGAAACGGGGCCGATTCCGTTCGCGTATACAGCGGTCTTTTTCCCCATCCGATTCGCCAGCCAGAGCATGCCGGCGTAATAGCCAAGGCTCCGTCTGCTGGTCGCGTCCTGCAGCAGACTGCCGCCCCCGGAGATCAACAGCTTCACGCCCCTGAGGCACCGCAGGATTCCCGCCGGGCAGAGCCGTCCGACGCAAACCAGATTCGTTCGTCTTGACGCGGCGCGCGGTTTCTTCGCGAACGCAGCAATCCGGATGCCGGGGATCTCCCTGGCAAGGGACGCGGTCATGACGGAAAGCAGGCTCTCGTCGCCCAGATTTCCGAACCCGTAGTATCCGCTGAGCGCGGTATCCGCCTTTCCGAAGAAGAGAGAAGGTGCCGCGAGCGCGGCGGCGTACATTCTGCGGTAGTCATTGGCCATCCGTTTGACCGTGTAATGTTCCTCGATGTAACGGCGGTTATACCAGCCCATGGCCCGCCGTTCCGCTTCGGTCATGGAAAGGAGCGTCGCAACATCCCGGTACAGTCTGTCTGCATCCGCCAGAGCGGAGCCGCGGCAGCAGAAGTTCGTTTCAACGGCCGCTGGAATCACCGACTCCTCGAAGATCCCAAGCGCACCCTGTCCTCCAGCGACGATCACCGGACGAGCGGTCGACATCGCCTCCAGCGCCGAACGGGACACCCCGACGAAGATATCCGCAGCAGCACAGTATTCGTTCGTATTGGTAACGGGTCCCGTGACAACCGCCATGGTCCTTCCGACCAGACCGTTCACCTCGCTCGCCCGGTGGCGGAGTTTTTCCTCCTCTGAACCGCCGCCGACGATCAGAATGTCCGTGCCCGGAAACGAATTCTCGATCCGCTCCGCAGCGTCCAGCAGCCGGAAGGCGGGATCGGCCCGGTCTGCGTCAAGCCGGCTCATGCAAACGATCCGCCTGTGCGCAGGATCAAGATCCCACTGTTGTATGACCGGAGACGGGTCGGTCTCCGGGGAGAATTTCGCCGTATCGATTCCGTTGATCGTCAGAAAGATCCGCTCCCGGCGGAACCCGTATTCACGGACCAGATAGTCCGCGATATCCTCGGAGACCGCCATGGAGTACTCGCCCCATTGCGATGTCCTGCGCCAGAGCGCGTTCACCGAAAAATCCAGATGCGCACTCGTGACAAAACGGAACCGCGCGTCGGGACGGCCTTCCGGATCGGTCACGCGAAGGCGCCGCCAGAGCAGGCCGCAAAGGAATGCGGGGATCCGGGCATGAGCGTGGACCAGATTGAAATGGCCGTCCCGAATCAACTTCTTCAGCCCAAAATAGGATTTGAGAAGCGAGACGGGGTCCTTCCGGCAAAGCGGGAGCCTGACATGTTTCACACCGCATTCCACGGCTCTGTCGGCGTATACGCCTCCATATGAAGCGAGTGTCACGGTATCGCCCGTACGGACCAGCTCGCGACAGAGTTCAAGGATATGCGTCTCTGCTCCCCCGATCGCCATCGACATGGTGACCATAAGAATGTTCACGGGCTCGCCTCCTTCCGTCTGTTTCAGCCAGTCTTCTTCCTGCTTGCTTTCTTCTGCTTTGGGACGGCCCATCCGGCCGGTCTCTTCGGCGCTTTTTTGGACCCTGTCGGCCGTTTCGTGCCAATCTTTTGCTGTTCCGCCGGTTTCTTTTTGGCCGGCGATCCGTTTTTCCGCCCCGTTTTTCCGTCATGTTCGGAACCTGCGGTCCCGCCGCTCCCGGCGTTCCGATTCTCCACCGGCTTGTGGCTGCCGAGCAGTTCGTGCAGCGCATTTCTGCCCTCTTCCGAGCAGTACTCCATCGCTTCATAGATCTTTTTCCGGTTCTCCGGTTTGCGCCACTGGAGAAGCGCGCGCTGAAGCTGCTTCTCCCGGTAATCGGTCGCGGTGTACACCGACTTGCCGGTGAACGGGTCGAGTCCCGTATAATACATCACCGTGGATGCGGTACCGGGGGTCGGATAGAAATCCTGAACCTGTTCGGGAGCAAGGCCGATTTTCTTCGTGTAGAGCGCCAGGGCGGCCGCGTCATCCATGGTGCTGCCCGGGTGGGACGACATCAGGTACGGCACGAGATACTGTTCCTTCCCGCAAGCCTCACAGAGCCGGAAGAATTTTTCCCGGAACCGGTCGTATACCTTGACATCCGGTTTTCCCATATGGGCGAGTACGTTCGGCGAACAGTGTTCCGGCGCCACCTTCAGCTGTCCGCTGACATGATCCTTCACCAGTTTTCTAAAGAACGAGTCGTCCGGATCCGCCATCAGATAGTCGAAACGGATACCGCTCCGGATAAAGACCTTCTTCACGCCTTTCACCGCCTCGATCCGGCGGAGCAGTTCGGTATATTCCCGATGGTCCGCGATCAGGTTCGGGCAGGGCTTCGGAAAGAGGCAGCGCCTGTTCGGGCAGACACCGTTCGCTATCTGTTTCTCGCAGGAAGGCCCCCGGAAGTTGGCTGTCGGCCCCCCCACGTCATGGATATACCCCTTGAAATCCGGCAGAGTGGCAAGCAATTCCGCTTCCTCCACGCAGGATTCGATGCTTCGGGACCGCACAGCCCGTCCCTGGTGGAACGCCAGAGCGCAGAAATTACACCCGCCGAAACAGCCGCGGTTGTGCGTTATCGAAAAACGAACTTCCGTGATAGCCGGCACACCGCCGTCCTTTTCGTACATGGGGTGCCAGGTACGGGCATACGGAAGAGCGTAGACCTCGTCCAGTTCTGCCTGTTCAAGCGGGGGCTGAGGCGGGTTCACCACCAGCATTTTATCATCATAATACTCTACGATCGCGCGGCCGGTCACGGCATCATTGTTCGCGTATTGGGTCCGGAATGCCTTTGCGTAACTCTCCTTGATCTCTTTCAGTTCGTCATAGGAGTACCCGTTCGGTTCGCCGTACTCGTCAAACCCGTCGGCACATTCGAAAGACAGCTTCTCTCCCCGTTTGGCGAGATAGGCCGTTCCGCGGACGTCGCGGATCTTTTTGACCGGCACACCGCGGTCGAGCAGTTCGGCCAGCCGGACCACCGATCTCTCCCCCATCCCGTACATGAGGATGTCCGCTCTTGAATCCACAAGGATCGAACGTCGGACAGTGTCAGTCCAGTAGTCGTAATGGGCAAACCGGCGGAGAGACGCCTCCAGGCCGCCGATGAGGATCGGGATATCCCCGTACGCTTCGCGGATCCGATTACAATAGACGATGGTCGCCCTATCCGGTCTCAGGCCTGCCTTGCAGCCAGGCGAATAGAAATCTTCGCTCCGCTTCTTCTTCGCGGCAGTATAGTGAGCCACCATAGAGTCGATGTTTCCGGCTGAAACGAGAAATCCCAGTCTGGGCCTTCCGAACCGTTTGAAATCGGAAGTCGAACGCCAGTCCGGCTGCGGAAGCATCGCCACAGTGAAACCCTTTGATTCCAGGACGCGCGAGATGATTGCGGCGCCGAAAGACGGATGATCCACATATGCGTCGCCGTTTACATAGACAAAATCGGGCGCCCGCCCTTCCAGTTCCTCCGGGGTCACCGGCAGGAAACGTTCATTCAAAACCATCTTGCGCCTCCCGGGTTTAGTCGCCTCATTATACCATTCGGCGCATTCGATTGTCAATGACGGCGAACACGCAAAAGCCCTCCGGAAAACAGGCCGGAGGGTCTTTCTTTATCTTGGAGTCATGCCGTTCTTTTCCCGCAGTTCCCCTGCCGCACGCATGATGGCGAGCCGGCCGCTCTCATAGGTCAGGCCGCCTTGCATATAGGCGGCATAGGGCGGACGCAGCGGCCCGTCTGCAGACAACTCGATAGAGGATCCTCCTGTGAAGGCGCCGGCCGCCATCACGACCGGATCGGAATAACCGGGCATACGGTCCGGGCAGGGGGACACGTACGCATCGACGGGTGAAGCGGACTGGATACCCCGGCAGAAGGATACCAGGCCTTCAGCGCTTCCGCACTCCACAATCTGGACGATGTCGCTCCTGCGCTCGTTCCATCTTGGATTGACAGTACAGCCCAGCTGTTCGAAAAGGTAGGCCGCAAGATGGGCGGTCTTCATAGCCTGCGCCACTGTATGCGGCGCATAGAAGAGGCCTTTGACGAGATTCCGGTTCTGTCCGAGGGAAGCGCCGACATCCAGACCGACGCCCGGCGAGGTCAGCCGGTTCCCGCAAAGTCGGACAAATTCTTTTTTCCCGACGATGTACCCGCCGACATCGGCCATACCGCCCCCCGGGTTTTTTATAAGGGAACCCGCCATCAGGTCGGCCGCCGCCTCATCCGGTGCAAGATCATCGGCCCGGCAGGGTTCGGAGATCTCCGTGAATTCCCCGTAGCAGTTGTCCACCATGAAGACCGGCGGCATGAACCCGCCTTCCTCCGCCGTCTGACGGACAAGTCCCGCAGCACGTCGTATCTGCCGCACGGACAGCGCGGGCCGGTTCTCATAACCCCGCGACCGCTGGCAGTATACCATCTTCGGCCGGAAACGGAGGACAGCTTCGCGAAGCGCGTCCGGATCCACGTCGCCATCCCGCAACTCGGTTTTCTCAAAACGGACGCCCCAGTCAAGAAGAGAACCTTCTCCCGATGGTGCGTCGGAACCGATCCCGATCACGTCAAGCAGGGTGTCATAGGGCGTGCCGGTGCAGCACAGCATCACGTCTCCGGGACGCAGGATCCCGAAAAGCGCTACGGTCAGCGTGTGAGTACCGGAAAGAAGAGACGGGCGCATGAAGCCCGCTTCTGCACGAAAGACCGCCGCTGCGAGAGCGTCGATAACGTCCCTGCCGCGATCTCCGTATCCGTAACCCGTGGAGGAGGCAAACGTGGACTCTGAAATCCGTGCCTCCCGGAAACAGTCGAGAACGTGTTCCGTGTTGACGGCAGCAATCTCGTCGATCGCATCATACAATTCTGCCATGACGGCTTCCGCCTTTTTCGCCATGATTCGGATCTCGGGATCGATGTTCATGGGAAACCTCCGAGCTGGATGTTGATTTCAGTTTTTCCGTCCCTTGAGCCAGATCAGCAGGACGGTGATATCGGCAGGGTTGACACCGGAGATGCGGGCCGCCTGCCCGATGTTCTCTGGCCGAACCTGATCCAGTTTCTGCGCAGCTTCGAGCCGGAGACCGCGGATGGACCGGTAATCCGTGTCGGACGGAAGGCGTACATCTTCCGCCTTCTTCTGGCGGGCCACTTCTTCCTGTTCCCGCCGGATATATCCCTCATATTTGATCTCCGCGTTCACCCGCTCCCTGAGATTCCTCGGAAGGGGCGGACGTTCCGGATCGGCCGGCTCCGTCTTGTCATAGTCCATCTGTGGCCGTCGAATGATTTCGCACAGCGTGACGCCGCTCGAGATCGGTGTGGAGCCGTTCTCCTCAAGAATCCGGTTGATTCCGGAAGTCGGTCCGAGGCTTTTCTGCCTCGCCCGCTCCACTTCCTCACGGACCAGCCGGGTCCTTTCCTCCGTTGCCTCGAAGGCCTCCTTCGAGAGCAGGCCGGCACGGTAACCGTAACGGGACAGCCGCTCCTCGGCGTTGTCCTGCCTCAGCAGCAGCCGGTATTCGCTTCGCCCGGTCATGATCCGGTACGGTTCGTTCGTTCCCTTGGTGACCAGATCGTCGATCAGCGTTCCAAGGTAGGAGGAATACCGTGGCAGAAGGATCATTTCCTCGCCGCGAAGGGAAAGAGAGGCGTTCAGACCGGCGAGCAGTCCCTGCGCCGCCGCCTCCTCATAACCGGACGTGCCGTTGAACTGTCCGGCGCCGAACAGGCCCCGGACCTTCTTGAATTCCAGCGTGCCGCGCAATTCCAGCGGGTCAACGCAGTCATATTCGATAGCATAGGCGTAGCGCATGATCTCCGCCCTCTCGAACCCGTGAATGGAGCGAAGCATCTCGATCTGAACGTCTGCCGGCAGCGAGGAGGAGAAACCCTGGAGATAGATCTCCTCCGTGTCGAGCCCCATGGGCTCCACAAAAAGCTGGTGCCGTTCCTTCTCGGCAAATCGGATGACCTTATCCTCGATCGAGGGACAGTAGCGGGGACCCACGCCGCGGATCTCCCCGGAATAGAGCGGCGACCGTCCGATGTTGTTTCGGATGATCTCGTGCGTCTTCTCGTTGGTATAGGCCACATGGCAGGGGATCTGTTTTCTGCTGTTGAGTTCCGCCTCGTCTGTCCGGGCGGAAAAAGGAATGATGTACTCATCGCCTTCCTGCCGTTCCAGCGCATCGAAATCGACGGATCTCGCATGGATCCTCGGCGGCGTGCCGGTTTTGAAACGCGCGGTCCGGATACCGAGCGAACGGATCGAATCCGTCAGCCCGACGGCCGGCAGAGCATTGTCCGGTCCGGATGGACGGTGGATGTCACCCACATGCGTCAGTCCGCCAAGATAAGTGCCCGTGCAAAGAACGACCGCCCGGCAGGAAAAGTCACCGCAGGGCACGGTCCGGATCCCGACAACATGGCGTCCGTCCCCGTCCGGTTCCGTGATCACGTCCGTGACCTCCGCCTGTATCAGAGTGAGATTCGGCGTCTTTTCCACGACGTGCTTCATCAGAGTTGAATACCGCCTCCGGTCCGCCTGGATTCTTTTCGACTGGACGGCGGATCCCTTGCTCGCGTTGAGCGTCCTGGACTGGAGCGTCACGGCGTCCGCCGCAGCGCCCATCTCCCCGCCCAGCGCGTCGATCTCATAGACCAGATGGCCCTTCCCCGTTCCGCCGACGGAAGGATTGCACGGCATGTTGGCGATCTGATCGAGCGATAGGGTGAACAGCGCCGTTTTGATCCCGGTCCGGGCGGCGGCCAGCGCCGCCTCCACGCCGGCGTGTCCGGCCCCTACCACCGCGCAGTCGAATACTGCCCCGGTGAATCCCTCATGCTGCTCGGTCATGGATGCCTCCGTATCGTCACGACTTGTTCTTTCTCTTCTTTGTCACCGCGCGGGCAACGGTCACCGCGATGCCCGTCACGATCAGAAGAGCGGCACAGGCTCCAATGACGACCGCGGGCGATTCGACCAGTTCCCGGAGCGATTTCTTCTCTGCTGCCGGAGTTCCCTCCTGCGGACGTACCGTTTCCGCATGAGATTCGTTCGAAAGGGCCGGCGTTCCCTCCGGTTCATCTTTCTCCCCGTCAGGCCCGGTCAGTTTTGTCGCAGGATCCCCGACCGGTTCCGGCGTTTCCTCGGGCGTCTCGAGCGTCTCCTCCAGCGGTTCCGACGTTTCCTCCGCCGGCTCCGACGTTTCCTCCACCGGCTCCGGCGTTTCCTCCACCGGCTCCGGCGTTTCCTCCACCGGCTCCGGCGCTTCCTCCACCGGCTCCGGCGTCTCCTCAATCGGCTCCGGCGTTTCGGCCGGCGTCTCCGGAGGAGCTTCCGTCTCCACCGCGACGGTGACGGTCGTCACCCCGCAGTCATACCCCTTCTTGTTCAGGTGATACTCGATCTGGCAGACCTTGGTCTCCCACCCATCTGAAACGCCGATGGAACGCCAGTAGTGGTTGTCCGGCGCAGGGTCGAGAGATACGGTGTCCTTCTTGCAGCCGCAAATGGAACACCGGCGTGACATGGATCCCTGAAACATGCAGTTCGACGGCATGTCTACCTCGTAATCGCCGAACTGGTGCGTATGATTTGTGTAATAATCGATGATCGCGTCCGCCTCGGCGCGTCCCATTTCGGCCAGAGAAGCGCCGTCGTCCAGGATCGCCCGGTCCCCTGCGTTCGAGGCAAAACCGTGCTCCACGATGATGGACTTGATGCCGAACTTCGTCGGCCAGGTGTTCATGGAATAGTAGTCGCTCTTCTGTCCGAGCCACCAGGCGCCCGGCATATCCCACTGACGTTCGCTGTCCCAGTAGTAGACGCCGAGTTCGTCTCCGGTATCCTCCGCCAGAACGGTCTTGCCTCGGGCGATCGGCACGGCGGCCGAGATGGAATCGAGGATCATTTCGCTGAGCGTCCATCCGCTGAACCGGTCAATCAGGGAGACATAGGCCGTCAGGCCGTTCGGATAGGTCTCGTAGTTGCTGTTCACATGGACGGAGAGGAGCAGATCCGCATTTTTCTCTCTGGCGTAGAGCGAGCGCTCGAGCAATGTCAGATAGGTATCATCCTCCCGGGTCATCCACACTTCGAACCGTCCGTCTGCAATAAGCGTGTCGGCCACGACGCGCGCGATCTCCAGACAGTATTCTTTCTCCGTTCTGGTCCCGGCGTCGGTGCCGCCGTCGATCCCGCCGTGGCCGGGGTCGATCACCACAACGACCTTGTGATCCTCCTCAGCTGAAGCGGGGAAGGAGCCGCACAGGATTATGGCCATCGCGGCCAGAAGCAGACAGAACGTTCGTTTCAAGCGGGTCATGGGAGCCGGTCCTTTCGTCAGTCATGCGCCGAAGCGGATCCGGGCGGCGGTTGCCGTCCTTATTTTTCATTATACGACACCAGCCGGGCGATTGCAAGTACCTGACCGAGGTCATTCGGCCGTCAGAGCAAAAAAGGCGGACGCCGCACGGCGTCCGCCCCCAGAGTTTTTCCTGGTGTCTTATTCTTCGTCCTCATCGGTCACGAGCGGCTTCTGGCAAGCCGGGCAGATCACGTCTTCCGGATTGACGCTGTCGTCGAAATAGACCTTTCCGCCGCAACTCGGGCACTGAGCACAGTACAGCTCGGCGCCGTCCTCGTCCTCGTCGTCCTCGTCCTCATCGTCGCAGCAGTCGCATTCGTCGTCGCACTCCGGGCATCCGCAGGGATCGTCGCCGTAGACCAGGTCCTCCACCGCGCCGAGATCCTCATCGATCTCCTCGATGTACTGATTGCAGACGTCCAGCTCGTCACGAAGCGTTTCGATCTCTGCGGCCATCTCGCCGCAGAGGTCCACAAGCGCGGCGATCAGTTTACCTTCCGGCGTATTGCGATTGAGATCGAGGCCATCCATAAGGCCCTTGATGTAGGAACTGGTTTCTCTCGTCGTCATGGCAGACTCCTTTCCGTTCGGTTCCGTCAGGCTCTCTCAAGATACTCGGAGACTCTCGTGTCGATGCGGATCTTCTCGCCTGTGTTGATGAAGAGCGGCACGCGCACGGTCGCCCCGGTCTCCACGGTAGCCGTCTTGCTCGCACCGGTGGCGGTATCACCGCGGACGCCGGGCTCGCAGTCGATCACTTCGAGTTCCACGAACATCGGCGGCTCGACAGCGAAGGGCTTTCCCTGATAGGACATGATCCTGCAGATCATTTCCTCCTTGACGAACTTGAAGTTGTCGCGGATCAGGTTCCGGCCGATCGGCAACTGCTCGTAGGTGTCCATATCCATGAAATAAAACAGATCGCCGTCATTGTACAGATACTGCATGTCCTTGCGCTCGACCCGCGCTTCGTTGAACTTGTCGGTGGGGGAGAAGGTCTTTTCGACCACCGCCCCGGTTATCACGTTTCTCAGTTTGGTGCGGACGAATGCCGCGCCCTTGCCGGGCTTCACGTGCTGAAATTCGATGACCTGCATGACGTTGCCGTCCATGTCGAACGTAAGTCCGTTTCTAAAATCGCCTGCTGATACCATACTGTATGTTCCTTTCGCTGATTAATGTAGAAGATTGTACAAACTAATCCGCTATATTGTAACGCATCTGCCGTTTTTTTTCAAGGGGTTGCGCAAATTTTTTTGTTTTGTCCGGATCCGGGCCGCCGGCGGAAACGGTCGGTCAGATCACACGGCCCATGTAATACAGCTGACCGGGGACGCTCGTGCGGTATTCCAGAACGGAGCCGCAGAACAGTTGGCGGTCGGACGGGTGCAGGACCGTTCCGGCCAGTGCGGC
>JAEEGL014539424.1_pt1 | contig 16751 bp, 15 predicted proteins | sample 9134231 | NCBI WGS metagenome assembly JAEEGL01 (sample SAMN16246548, study PRJNA631951) | gut metagenome | biome: gut microbiome; feature: rumen; material: fiber-attached | host: Bos | place: Iran: Karaj | collected 2018-10
ACTCTTAAGTAGGAGCAGCTTACTTTTTCGGCAGCCTCTTTTATATTTGATGTAACCAAAGTGGCATAAGGATGGGTGGCATCTATTACAAGCACCTCTCCCCCGCTCTTTTTATCTTCCAAAAAAGAAGCAATCTCCTGAGCATCCATGCGCCCAACGTGAACAAGGGCATATGGGTTGTCTTCCATCATTTCTTTGCCGTATTCCCCGGCGACACAGACTGTGTGGCGAACTTTTACGGCTGACAAAAGCTCCGAAAGCTTTCTTCCTTCAGTTGTTCCAGAAAAAATAATTATTTCCTTCATAGCTTATATCCTCTGGGGGTAACCAGCTTTCCGTCAATTATCGCAGACTGTGAATTCCCCACAAAAACCGTGACAAACATATCAACGTTTTCTTCCTTGAGTTCCCCGAGAGTGCAAACCTTTGAAAAACACCCTTCTCTACCTATATTTCTCACGTATCCGCAGGCTGTGGTCTCAGGGAGTATTTCCATTAAAATCTCGCAGGCTCTTTTTAAGTAGTCTGCCCTTTTGTGGCTGGAGGGGTTATAGATTGCGATACAAAAATCCCCCTCCGCAGCGCAGCGAAGCCTCTTTTCTATCATTTCCCAGGGAGTAAGAAGGTCGCTCAAGCTGATAACACAAAAATCATGGCTTAAGGGTGCTCCAAGAACAGCTCCACCGCTAAGGGCCGCCGTCACTCCCGGGACAATCTCCACCTCTGAAAAGCCTTCTCTTTGGGCAATTTCCAGAAGTGGCGAAGCCATTCCGTACACTCCGGCATCACCGCTGCAGATAAGGGACACAGTCCTTCCCTCTTTTGCATATTCCACACATTTTTCGCAGCGCTCTATTTCACCTCTCATGCCGTTTTCAAAGAATTCCTTGTCCGGATAGTCTTCTTTTACCAGATCTATATAAGCCTTATAACCCACAATGATATCGCTGTTTGAAAGAGCTTTTCCGGCATTCAATGTCATCATGCCGCTGCTTCCGGGTCCGATTCCCACCACATATATTTTTCCCATAATCTATTTCCTTTTTGCTATGGCTATAGTCATGCCGTTTTTTGCTGTTTTTCTTAACACGAGTTCTGCTCCGCTCCCTGCGCCGCAGATTGCTGCCCGCTCGCACACATTATCCACTCCGGTGACCTTCTTTACAAAGTCGGACTCCGTAAAATCTCCCGAAACCTTTCCCAGGATATCTTTGTCAAAAGAGATAACGGGAATCCTGTATCTGTCCCGAAGACTTTTTATCCCTTCCTCATCCTCTTTAAGGTCAATGGTGCAAATGGCATAGACATCGCTAACTTCCAGGTCACTACTTTTCAGGGTCTCCAAAAAGAAATCCTCTGCCTCCTTAGGATCCTTATACTTTTTCATTCCAAAGCCAACCACATATTTCTTGGGCTTTAGCAAAAGAGAATACTCGGCATCTGTTTCATCGGCAACTATCACATCCACAGCTTCCTTTGGGGGAAAGTCTTTTACGGACAGGGTAATCTTCTTACCCTCTATGGCTTTGGCCGAAACCTTTTTTATGCCCTCTCTGTTGGCAATTGATAGCCTTTTCTCCACAGCAAAGCTGTCCACGGAGAATGAATCATTTATATCCGTGGATGTTGTGATAACGGGAATTGCATTAAGAAGCTCGGCAATCACCAAAGCCATCTTATTGGCGCCCCCGGCGTGTCCCGACAAAATCGGAATCACAAACTGTCCGTTGTCGTCCACAACAATCACCGGGCAATCCCTAAGTTTATCCCCGGCAAGTCCGGAAACAGCCCTTACGGCAATTCCCACTGCTCCCACAAAGATAAGAGCATTTCCGGGTTCAAACACAGCCTTTGTCCACTCACCAACAGATTCCGTAACTCTGTCAAAATTCTCTCTGTCCGGGACAGAATTTCCGCATATATATCCTCGTACAGGTTCGATTCCTCTTTTTAAACTTTCTCTGTTAAGTTTTTCAATTATCCCGGCGCCATTTGACGTAAAGCACACTGCGATTTTTTTCATGTATTATTCTTTTGCCTCTCTGAACTCTGTGGAAAAAGACTTATCATAAAGCTTTGACTTCTGATAATCACTGCAGTTAACTGCTTCTCCCACAAGCACTATGGCTGTCTTTGTTATATTCTCTTCTTTGGCTCTTTTTGCCATATCACCTATGGTGCACACGATTTTCTTCTCCTCCGGCCAGGTTGCTTTATATACTATTGCCGCGGGAGTATTCTCTGTATAACCGCCCTTTATAAGTTCTAAGGAGAGTTTTTCCAACATTCCCGCGCTGAGATATATGGCCATGGATGAGCCGTGGCTTGCAAGAAGTTCCATTTTTTCTTTCTCCGGAACCTTGGTCTTTCCCTCGAGTCTTGTTATTATCAGGGTTTGGGACACATCGGGAAGTGTATACTCAAGATTAAGACTTGCCGCTGCCCCAAAGCAGGCGCTGACTCCCGGACATGAAGCATACTCAATTCCTTTTTCGGAAAGAGCATCCATTTGTTCCCTGACAGCCCCGTAAATGCTGGGCTCTCCCGTATGGAGTCTCACCACTTCCTTTCCCTCTTTGGCTGCAGTCACCATAACCTCCAGCACTTCCTCCAAAGTCATGGTGGCACTGTTATAAACCTCCGCGCCTTCTTTTCCGTAGTCCAAAAGCTGCGGATTCACAAGGCTGCCCGCATAGATGATGACATCTGCCTTTTTAAGAAGCTCTGCACCTCTTACCGTTATAAGATCCACAGCACCAGGTCCTGCTCCCACAAAATTAACCATTTATATGTCCTTTCGCTTCCTTTAAAAACTCTTCTGCCTTTTTAGTTGTTCCCAAAAGACCGTATTGATTGGAGTAAAGAATACACTGGGCCTCCATGGAGGTCCCTGCTCTTTTATTCAGATAAAAATCTATTTTCTCCGTGATATATTCAAAACACTTTTTTTCCACACCTTCACTAAAATACACTTCTATGGCTTCCTCGGTGGATACACAGTCCAGTATCTTTTGAAGTGCCTCTTTGGAAGCTCCGCACCTTATTGCTGCCGCAGCCATGAGTTCCATTCTGCAGTCAGCCTCTTTGGAATGAGTGTTCATTATTCCGCCGGATACCTTGATGAGCTTTCCCACGTGACCGCAAAGAAGCAGCTTCGCAAATCCCAGCTCCTTTGCCATATCGATAGTATCCCCGATAAAATTGGAGCACTTCACGGCTCTATCCAGGTCAAAGTCATATTTTTCTTTCATAAAATCAAGACCGTAATTTCCCGGAGATACCACCGCAACTGTGGCTCCCATCTCCTTCATCTGCCGAAGCTCAACGTAAATCGTATCAAGAAGTGCCTTGGTACTCATGGGTTCCACGATTCCCGTGGTCCCTATAATGGATATTCCCCCTTCTATGCCAAGCCTTGGATTAAAGGTCTTTGCGGCAAGCTCTTCCCCCTCGGGGACAAAGATCTCCACATCAAGATTTCCCTCATAGTCAAAAAGCTCCATTACCTGCATAACTTCCGCTTCTATCATCTTTCTTGGGGTGCTGTTGATAGCTGCATTTCCCACAGGCTGGTCAAGTCCCGGTCTTGTTACTCTTCCGACGCCTCTGCCACCGTCTATGTGAACCCTTGTTATATCCCTCACGGAATCAGTAATGGAATCTCCATAGGACACCTTGGCAAATATCAGGGTCTTATTAGTGATATCGGGATCATCCCCGGACTCTTTTCTCACAGCACAAATAACCTTACCTTCTCCCATTTCTATCTCTTCGATACCGGGACAATACTTTATCCCTGCAGGAGTATCTATCTCTATGCTGTTTTTCTTTTTTCCCGAAAGGAGCATGTACGCGGCAGCCTTAGCCGCAGCCGCTGCGCAGCTCCCGGTAGTAAACCCCTTTTTCATTTACGCCATCCTATTCTTCAGACCTTTTGACTATTTGCACCTGAATAACTTTCTCACGCCCCGCAGTAAATGCGTGTTTCTGAAACTCAGTTCGAAATATCATACAAAACTGCGTTGCAGATAGCCGCTGCGATATTGCTGCCTCCCTTTCTGCCTCTGTTTATTATGTAGGGAACCTCTCCCCCAAGAAACAGCTCCTTGGCCCATACCACATTTACAAAGCCCACGGGAACACCTATCACAAACTTAGGGACAAAGATTTTTTCCTCCATCATCTCATGGAGTTTGATAAGTGCCGTGGGAGCATTTCCGATGGCAAATATCACGTCCCTGTCCAGCTTTGCTGCTTTTTCCATGGATACCGCAGCCCGGGTTATTCCCCGCTTTTTTGCTATTTCTGCTACATCCTCATCTGCCATAAAGCAAAGAGCCTCGCCTCCAAAGGAGGACAGTTTTTTCTTATTTATTCCCGCAAGGGCCATATTGGTATCTGTGACTATCACAGCGCCGTTTCTGATAAGACGCTTCATCTCATCTACTGCCCCCGGGGAAAAAGATAAAGTGGATGCATACTCAAAATCAGCGGAAGTATGTATACACCTCTTGGTGATAAAAGCCGTTTCTTCATCCAGAACTATCCCTGCGTCCTGTAACTCTCTGGTAATTATTTCAAAGCTTCTTTTTTCTATCTCATCGGGCCTTACATTTTCAAAATTCATTTATAATCCCTCGCAATATCCTTATAAGTTCCTTGTTATCCTCATGCCTTCTCACCGCAATCCTGTAATAGCCATCTGAAAGTCCACAAAAATCGCTGCAGTCCCTTATAAGGATTCCTTTTTCAAGTGCCCTCTCATACAGATCCTTCGGCCCTTCAAACAAAATAAATGCGGTACAGCTGTCATAGGTTTTAAGTCCAAGCTCTCGAAGCTCTTTAGTCAGATACTCCCTCTCGGAAGTTATTTCCTTAACGCACCTGACTGAAAAATCTGTCTCATAAATAAGCTTAATCCCCGCCATTATCCCCGCTTCTGCGGGAGCAGACAGATTCCACTCCGGAAGCTGTTTTATCATCTTCTCAATATTCCCGGAAGAAGCAACTGCTATTCCCATTCTGATCCCCGGCATAGCCAGAATTTTGGTAAGTGACCTTATGATTATTAGATTCGGGTACTTATCTATTAGTTTTGCAAAATGCTCCTGCCCAAACGCCTCGCTTTTGTCTGACAGCCATAAAAAGCTTTCATCAAGACATACAGTTATATTCTTTTCCCGAAAAACCTCCAGGAGTTTTAAAAGCACCTCATCCGAAATGCCGGCCCCTGTGGGATTTACGGGGTCACACACAAATGCTATGTCGCAGTCCAAAGAAAGACGCGCCACATCCTCCATTGTAAATTTAAAACCGTTTTCCCTTTTTAGACAAAGCCTATCTATATCGCAATCTGCTGCCTTTAGAGCGTACTCATATCCCCCAAATGCGGGTTCAAATAAAAGTGCTTTTTGGGGCTTAATTGCCCTTGCGGCTGCCATAATAAGCTCCGAAGCACCGTTTCCCCCGCAGACTTCTTCAGCTTTTACTCCAAGAGCCTTGGCTATGATTTCTCTCGCCTTAGCCTGTCTGATATCGGGATAGCAGGAAATCCGCTCAAGGGACTTTTCCACTTCTTTAAAGACCTCTTTGGAAACTCCCATGGGATTTAAATTTACCGAAAAATCCATATTGACTTTGTTTCTGTATATATCGCCGCCGTGCGCCATTTTCCCGGTACCTTTTCTATTTTTACATAACTTTATAAATAGTTAGCAAAATCGCCATAACAAACCACACAGTCACTGCTTCTGTCATAAACATCAGCCCATTTGCCCTCTTAATATCAGCACTTGTGGTCTTTCTCGTCTCATCGCCGATGGTGGGCTTTTCCACAGGAACACCTTTATACAAATGCGTTCCCCCGAGCCTTAGTCCCAGTGCCCCTGCGCAGACGCTCTCTGTCTGTGCGGAGTTGGGGGATTTGTGATTGTATCTGTCCCTTATCCATATTTTAAATGCATCCTTTGCCGAATAATCCTTGGAAAAAACCTTTAACAGAAAGCTTCCGGCTATCATAAACAGGGCACTGATTCTGGAGGGTATGTAATTGAAAAAGTCATCTGCCTTAGCCGCAAAAAAGCCAAAGTTTTCGTATCTTTCATTGTGATACCCCAGCATGGAATCCATGGTGTTTACAGCCTTGTAGGCCATCCCCAAAACCGGTCCCCCCAGAGCTGTATACAAAAGCGGTGCTATAACGCCGTCGGAAGTATTCTCTGCAACAGTCTCCACCGCAGCCTTTGCAATCTCTTCTTCCAAAAGACAGTCCGTATCCCTTCCCACTATCATGGAAAGAGAAAACCTCGCTGCGGCAATATCTCCTTTTTCCAGATTCCGATGCACCGCCATGCTCTCCCGGCAAAGGCTCCTTGCCGCCAGAATATAGCAGGTAAGAACCGTTTCAGCCAAAATCCCCAGAAAGTTATTTATTCTGTAGGAAATAAAGATAATACAAAAGGTCACCGCCATCACGGTAAGAACCACTATAAGCCATAAAAGAGTGCCTTTTCTTTTATCTTTTTTTGCATCTCTGCCGTCCCAAAGCTTCTTTTCCAGAAAAGCTATGAAATTTCCTATGGCTCTTATGGGATGGGGCAGAGAATGGGGATCCCCTATTATCTGGTCAAGTATTATCCCCAGTCCCAAGCTTACGATATGAAATAAAATGAATTCCTTCATCATCAGTCTCCAGTTCAAGACAGTAACCAAGCAGGTTGTCTGTCATATAGTCGTAGTAATTTCCCCCTGCATAAGAGCTCATGATGGCCATGATATTTCCCCCATGGCATACAATCCCTATGACCTCGTCTTTTTTCCTATCCCCCAGTGCCTTTTCAAGGCCTTCATTTGATCTTCGGAAAAAAGCTTCCATCCCCTCACTTCCGGGAATATCCATTTCTCCGTTACTGTCAATCCATTCCTGATATAGCTTATCGCCGTTCAGTTCCTGGTAATTCTTCCCCTCGAAGTAGCCAAAGTCCATTTCCATAAGCTCATCTATGGTTGTAAGCTCCGGACAGTCAAAGAGAATATTTGCGGTCTGAACGGCTCTTTTCATGGGACTTGACACAAATCTTGAAGGTCTTTCCCTGACCAGAAGATATATTTTATCGCGCATTTCCTTCGCCAATTCCACGCCGGTATCGGAAAGCTCCTCGTCCGTTCTTTTTCCGATATATCTTTTCTCTGCATTTCCCGGTGTCCGTCCATGCCTTATAAGATACACAGTCTTATGGGCCATATCCTTTAACCTCCCCAAATATAAAGCACTATCGCAAGCACCGCCAAAGAAATCACCTCGGCGGTGGTGAGAAAGAACCCTGCAGTATCTCCCGTCACACCGCCAAACTCTCTATTAACCCGGTAGCGGTAATAAAAGGTATAAAGTAAAAATGCCAATGAAACCGCTCCGCCGGGTACCGGGCTTATTATCATCATGACCGCAAAGGCCGCTGCAAGGTAAACCGCAAGGCAGATTGCTGTTCCTTTTTGTCTGTTCCTGGTTTCCTCATAGAGCATTCCGTCTTTTTTGGCTTTACCCATGAGAATCGAAGTCAGTCCGCTAAGGCTCCTTGATACCACAAATATCATTCCAAGGATCACCAAAACTTTTTTATCCCACTTATCATTTAAGAGGATTGCAGTTATTGCCGCTGCATAGCCAAGCCCCCACTTTAGGAGAGATATGACCGCAAATGCGCCTATATGGGAGTCCTTTAGTATCTCAAGCTTTTTCTCCCTTGATGCATAGGAATTCATGGCATCCTCAGTATCCATGAATCCGTCCACGTGGAAACCGCCGGTGATAAGTAGCGGAACCAGCATCGTCAGAGGAATTCTCACTGCCACAGGAATCCCTGCCAGGGGATAGAGCATATTAAGTGCACAGGAGATTACTCCGATAACAGCCCCCACCATGGGAAAAAATATGAGACTGTGGGCCATATCGTCATCCTTCCACTCAAATACGGGCATGGGTATTTTGCTGTACATGGAAAAAGAAACCGCAAACCATCGTAATAACTTCAATTATTTGACCTCACTCTTAAATCATAGATTTGTTCTGCAAATGTGCTTATTCTCTCGTTCACCATATGTAGGAGCATCACGTAGGTTCTTGTGGCATCATCATAGCCACCGACGTCTCTTTCATATTCATTGGTGACGATAACTATATTATGGACACTTTCCGAAAGCTTCCTTATATCAAAGGAGATTTCATCGGCGTATTTTTCAAGATCTTCAGTGCACTTTACCTCATTAAAAGCACTTTCTCCCAATAATAAAGTCTTTCCCGTCCTCCCGGGATTTTCATAAATCTCATTTCCCACCAGGTTCGCCACACACTCCAAAAGAACCGTGGTAGCCTTTGGATTTTTAATTTCTGAAATAACTTTCGGGATATCATATAGCCTTTCGATGGTTTCAAACCCTTTTCCTTCCCGCTGCTTTCTGTGTTTTTCGACCCTTTTTCTGCCCTCCTCGTCATATATCTTCATGGTTGCCAGATATATTTTGCAAGGATCCAAAGTCTTCATTGCAAGTTCCTCTGCAAGAAGCGACTTACCGCTGTTGTGGGTTCCTATTACAAGACTTATCATTTTTCAAACCTCTCATATTGGTCTATGCCGGTTTCATCAAAGTCCGTTCCTTTAGAGTAAAGTGACATGACCATATCCAGCATTGGGAACAGCAAAATGGCACCGGTTCCTTCACCGAGAGCAAGGTCTGCATGAATTACCGCTTTAAGTCCCAGCTCCCTTAAGATTACCTCCATTCCTTTTTCTCTGCCCATATGGGAGGCAAACATAAACTGCCTGCAGCCGGGCACCAGTTTTTCTGCCGTCAGGGCAGCTACTGCGCTTATAAGTCCGTCAATTACTATGGGAACATGATAAATTGCACCTCCTATGAATACCCCCACAAGTCCTGCAATATCAAGACCACCAAGGCAGCAAAGAGCTTCGAAGGTCTCCTCCCCGGAAGTAATTTTCTGTCTTCTTTTCTCCCCTCTGTGGAGCAAAAGCCCCTTCTCTATAACTTCTGTTTTTCTCTTAAGTCCCATATCCGAAAGCCCTGCGCCTCTTCCCACGTATTCCTTTGGATCAAGGCCCTTTAAAGCGCATAAAAGCGCAGTGCTGGTGGTGGTATTTCCTATTCCCATCTCCCCGGTGGCTACTATTCCATAGCCCTCTTCGGCGCACTTTTTTACCGCGTCCATTCCTGTCTGCACTGCCAAAAGACACTCCTTTTGACTCATGGCGCTTTCTTTTGTGAAGTTACCGGTACTTTGCCGGACTTTTTCATTTATCACGCCCCCGGGAGTATCTTCACAGTTTATCCCAAGGTCATATACAAAAAAATCCAAAGGATATCCGGAGGCCATACTTCCTACGGAACTCTTTTTTTGTCCCATAAGCTGCGCTACATCCCTGGTCACTCTCTGCTCTGTCTGGGACACACCCTCTTCAAAAACGCCGTTGTCCGCGCACATGATAATAAGCGCCTTCTTAGACAAATCCGGACATACCTTTTCCTGAACATAGGAAAGCCTGCTCACCGTTTCTTCAAAAAGCCCAAGTCCGTCTATGGGCTTTGCTATTTTGTCCCACTTTTCCCGGGATTTTCTGAAAGCCTCAGAATCTCCGCTCTTTATACTTAATGCCAAAAGCTCATCAATTGTCATTATTAAGTCCCATTATTTCGTAAATATAATCCATATCAAGTCTTTTCCTAAGTTCTCCGGCCAAAATATCATACTGACTATCCTTAAACTTAGAATAATCAATTACCTCTTTGGTATCTATATTCTTGCCCTTTTGAGCTGCTACATTTGCAACAACAAAAGAAGCAATCTCCTTTTTATCAAAAAAGCCGTGAATGTAGGTTCCGTACACATTTCCCTTGCAGTATCCGGTATTATCCGAAGTAAATTCCTGAATATCTTCGAAGGCCGCAGTTTTTCCCATATGGATTTCATATCCGGATATTTCCCTGCCTTCTAGCCCTTCCAGCACTCCGGTAGTACCTGTTATGCTTCCTTCAAAGCTTGTCCTTGTTTTCTTTGTCTCAAGAACCGTGTCCACAGGAAGAAGCCCAAGCCCCATGACGCTTCCCCCCTCTTCCACCTTGAAGGGGTCCTCCACTTTTCTTCCCAACATCTGGAAGCCACCGCAGATTCCTATGACACAGCACCCCTCTTTGGCGCGCTTTATCACTTCTTCACTAAGTCCGTTTTCATTGATGAACTTAAGATCGGAAAGAGTATTCTTTGACCCGGGAAGAATGATAATATCGGGATTTCCAAGCTCTGACTTTTGGGAAACATATCTGACCGACACCTCTTTGATCTGCTCAAAGGTGTCAAAATCAGTAAAGTTGGAAATGTGAGGAAGCTTAATAACCGCAATGTCAAAATCCTTAATTTCTCTTTTTTCAAATCTATCGGAGAGAGAATCCTCATCATCGAGATGGACCTTCATGTAGGGTACAACCCCCACAACCTTTGTCTGTCCCCGCTCCTGCAATATATTTACGCCGTCTTCAAAAAGTCTTATGTCCCCTCTGAATTTGTTGACTATAAGACCTTTTACCCTGCTTCTTTCTTCCTCATCCAAAAGATCCAGTGTCCCCAGGAGCTGCGCGAAAACGCCTCCTCTGTCTATATCCCCCACAAGAAGCACAGGAGCATCCAGCATCTTTGCAAGTCCCATGTTTACAATGTCATCTTTTTTCAGATTCATTTCTACGGGAGAACCTGCGCCCTCCACCACTATCACATCCACCATCTCCGAGAGCCTGTCAAAAGCCGCCATTATGTCCTTGACATAGTCCTTTTTGTGGCGGAAATACTCCATGGCCTTCATGTTCCCGATGACTTTTCCGTTTACAATAACCTGGGAACCCACATCACTGGTAGGTTTTAAAAGAATCGGATTCATTATGGCAAGGGGCTCTGTTCTTGCACACTCGGCCTGCATCACCTGCGCTCTTCCCATCTCAAGCCCCTCCTTTGTAATAAAGGAGTTCAGTGCCATATTCTGGGATTTAAAGGGCGCAACCTTATATCCATCGTCAGAAAAGATCCTGCAAAGTCCTGCAGCAATGACGCTTTTCCCTGCATTTGACATGGTGCCCTGTATCATAATGACCTTTGCCCTGCGGCCTTCTGCGGGCTTATTTCCCGTATCTTTGGATCTTTGTTTTCCTTCGTGTATCACATCATGTGAAATATCTTCTTTTCCGGAGGTAACCCAGAGTTTTTCCCCTAAAAGCTCCACATCCACATCTTCCAGGTGATACATTTTCCTTATGAAATCCTCGGTAAAGACATCACCGGGAGCGCCTATTTTAAGAATTTCTCCTTCCCCCAGGCACACGACTGTATCCGAAATATTCCCTGCAATACCCAGCTCATGAAGAGACATAAGTACCGCCACATTCTTTTTCCGGGCAAATACCTTTATCCTGCCAAGGATGTCTATCTTATGTCTTATATCCAAAAAAGAGGTGGGCTCATCCAGGATCAGAATCTCCGGCTCCTGACAGATAGCTCTTGCCAGCAGCACCCTTTGTTTTTGTCCGTCGCTTATATTTGCAAAAAGAGTATCCCCAAGCTCTGAAACGTCCGTCCATTCCATAGCTTCAAAAACCTTCGCCCTGTCACTGTCCGACAAAATCCCAAGTTTTCCGGTGTAGGGATATCTTCCTATTTCTACAACCTCCCTGCAGGTCATAAGTTCCGGCTTTACCCTGTAGGTCATGACCAGAGACATGCGCCTTGCTATCTCGGAAGCACTTATTTTATCTCTGTCATCTCCATCCAGAAATATGACACCTCCCCGCTTATTAAGTTCTCCGGTAAGGGTCTTAAGAAGCGTTGTTTTTCCGCAGCCGTTGGGACCAATAAGAGTCACTATTTCCCCGGGGCGTACCTTAAAAGATATATCCTTTATCAGATCAGCCTTATAACCGATATTCAATTTATCCGTTCTGATACCGTTCTTTTCTGTCATTTAATAATTCCTATAATTTCTTCTTATCATCATTGTTATCACCACCGGCACCAGAAATACAGCGGTCACCGAGCTGATACTCACCTCCGTGGGAGCAAAAACTGTCCTTGCTATGGCATCGCAAAAAAGTGTTATAAGCGCTCCCCCAAGAAAGCTGGCGGGAATCATCACATGTGCCCTGTCGGTCTTAAGGCAGCTTCTTACAAGATGGGGAACCGCTATACCCACAAAGGAGATGGGCCCCGCAAATGCGGTGACACAGGCAGCCTGAAGGCTTGAAATAAAAATCAGCATCACCCGAAGAAGCCTTATGTTTACTCCCACACTTCTTGCATAGGCTTCACCCAGCCTGTATGCATTCATGGGTTTCAGGATCAAAATCGTCATAAGAACGCTGCATGCCACAATTACAGCTATTACCTTTATCCCCGCCCAGTTGATTCCGGAAAGGCTTCCCATGGACCAGTTGTGAAGATTGACAATGTTGGAGTCATCCGCAAAGGTCACCACAAAATCCGTGATAGCAGAGCAAATATATCCGATCATTATGCCACACACCACCAGGATACTCATGCTGCGCACCTTAAGGGAAATGGCCAGAACGAAGCTCATGGCAAGGGATGCACCCACAAAGGCAGATAGCACCATCATGTTAAGTCCCATCTCTTTTCCCATTGACAAAAAGAAAATCATTGTGATTGCCACGAAGAGTTTTGCTCCGGAGGATATTCCCAGCACAAACGGCCCCACTATGGGGTTTCCGAAAAAGGTCTGCAAAAGATATCCCGAAAGAGAAAGTGCGCCTCCCAGCAAAAGAGCAGCCACTGCCCTTGGAAGCCTGATACTCATTATTATTCCGTACTGCATTGTACCTGCCCCGCTGCCCGTGATTATCTTAAGTATTTCCCCCGGTGCAACGTAGGTACTTCCAAGTATGATATTCGCAAGGAATAATAGGATTATGAAAATTGATATAAGGCAAAAGAATATGCCGTTTCGTCTTTTACTCATCTTGTCAGTCCAGTTTGTTTATATATGTGTAGTCCCTTTCCACATCATTAAAGATATCGCTTAAGTCCTTCATAAACTCTGCCATTCCCGTGATCTGCTGAAAAAGATTTCTCTCGGTACAATAGACCTTTCCCTCCCTGACAGCCTTAAAGTCCCCAAACAATTCGTTTTTGGCCACAAGCTCATCAACAGAGAAAATCTCACCTCCGATGGTGCTGTTGTAAATAATGATGTCCGCTTCCAGGGCCTCTTTATAGAACTCCTCCATCTGCATATTCATGGTGGAAAGAGCGTTCTCGCCCTCACCCGCACCGGTAAGAATGTAGGTGCCGCCGGCCATTTCGATCATTTTGGTAATGTAATCCCCGGACTTTCTCACGTTTATAAGACCATTGGCAGTCACATGGAAAAAAGCCACCGTCTTTCCTGCTTTTGTACCTTTTTGAAGAATGGGCTCTATGCTTTTAAGCTGACTGTCGAAGTATTCTTTTGCTTCTTTTTCCCTGTCAAACAAAAGTCCGTACAGCTTAATCCATTCCAGGCGTCCCAGAGGATGATTCTCATAGCTGGATGTCTCCACCAGAACGGGAATTCCAAGTTCAGATAGCTTCTCTTTCACCGCCGGCTCGTGATAGATCATGGTGTTCTCTATCGCAAGGTTACATCCGCTTTCAAGGATAAGCTCATAGTCGGGCGCCCTGTATTTGCCGGCATAGGAAATCTTTCCGTTTTCCATGGCCTGTTTGGCATCCTCAATATACCAGTCACTTTCCCTGGTACCGGAAAGTTTTATCATATCCAAAGCTCCGCAGGTATTTATCAGATCCACCGCAGAGGTGGACACAAGATAAGTGCAGTCCAGTGGCTTTTTGAGGATGGTCATACTTTCCGGAAGTCCCATAGGAGCTTCTAAGTCCTTTGGGACTATCAGATAATCCCCGGAGTTTTCTATGGATACATAGGTATATTCGCCATACTTTTCTATTTCAAAACAGGTCGCATACTTAAGCTCGGTTTTTTCCGTCAGGGACAGTCCGGCTTTCTTAAGAGCGCTTCTTGCTGCGTCTTTGTCCGTGCCGGCACCCGCTATGGTCTCTGTCTGATTTTCCTTCTTTTCTCCCCAGGTGATCAGATATTCGATTTCATGGGGCGTACTCATTGCCACTGTGTCTCCCACTACGGGAAGTGTCCCTGTAGTACTGTCTATATCAACAGTGAAGGTGGATTCTCCCCCTTCATTCTCATTTTCGTATTTAACACCGCCGACAATCATGTAGTCATAGTTCTTGCTGCTCCACACAAATCTGGCAGTTAACTGTCCGTCTACGTCCGTAACTTCAACCGGAGATTTTATATAGGCTTTGCCGGTTCCGCCTTCAAATGTAATGTCTATCAGATAGGTTTCTTTTTGAGCAGAAGTAACCCCCTGCGAACCGCAGGAGGTTACAAATACTGTGCTCAGTAAAAGAAATAAAATCAATCTAAATAAATTCTTCATAAAATTCCTGTTTTTTCGATGATTATGGATTATGGTAATGACACCGTAACTTTGTGGTCATACCACTTGCCCTTTGTTCCGATGAGGGCAAGATCAAATTCCTTGTCGAGGTATGGAACCGGAACATCAAATCCGTTCACTGTCTCTTTTGCTCCGTCGCTGTAGGTCACTTCGTCCTTTGTGGGTTCAAGGAGCTTGGCGCCGTCTTTCTGAGCATCCTCAGCCAGTCCCGGAAAAAGATTTACTATATTCTCAGAAGGAAGACTTATATGGAGTGTCATAACTCCGTCCTTAACTGTCAGGGTTCCCATATCATCATAAGCTTCGTTTACCTTGAACATTGAACTGTCAGACTTAAACTTAGCCTGATATTCACCATCCTTAAGAGCTGCAGAAGAGTCTGTAGCTGCTCCGTCACCGGTTATGCCTGCGCTTTCAAGAGCTGCTTTGGTATGAGCAATATAAAGATCCTTAATATCATCAATTCTTCCAAGGCCTTCTATCTGGCAGTCTATTGATTCAAAAGCTCCCGATGCGGTAAACATACTCTTCCAGGAATCCTCATCATCTCCTGCCATATCGTTGTTGGCATGATCCCCGGCAACAACCATAAGAGGACGAAGAATAACCTTCTTAAATCCTGCTTCCTTAACTTTCTCAATTACATTTTCACAAGCTGTCTCTTCAGGCTCACCCTCAACAGTTCCGATGAACACATTGTCATAGCCAAGCTCCTGCATTACTGTTGCCATCTGGCTGTAGCTTACCTTGGCTGTGTGAGCTGTTCCGTGTCCCATGAATACAAAAGCTGTTCCGTCTGCCGCTGCATCGCTGAGTTTATCAAAGCCGGCGGATTTAACTGCTGCATCAACAACAGCTTCAGCCACTGCCTTCTTGTCATCATTTATCACAGTAGCATCACTTCCGACTTCTCCCAAGAGAGGTTCCGAAACGGTTACACTTTCAAATTTGTCCGCATACTCCTCAAGTGTATCTGTAAGCTCATCGTACTCAGCTCCATGCATCAGGTGAGTAGGCTGAACCACAAGATTCTTTACTCCGTTTGACACAGCTCTTTCCAAAGCCTGCTCCACGTTGTCAATCTTTTCTCCGTCCCTTGCCTGAACATGATTGATAATAATCTGAGCTGTGAATGCTCTTCTTACGGACCAGTCGGGATTGGCCTCTGCAATAGCCTTTTCCACTCCGCTGATATCCATGGCTCTGCTGTCGTTAAAGGATGATCCGAAGCTCACCACCAGAATTTCATTCTCACCTATTCCGTCACTGTTAAGAGGATCATCCTTGGATGCATCTCCCGTATCTCTTCCAAAGTAATCAGGGTCTGCTTCTTCTCCCTCTACAAGTTCCTTCTGGGCATCTGTCAGGGCATCCCAGGCTGCCTTTGCTTTTTCGCAAAGTTCATCTGTTTCATCGGTTCTTTCCTGAACATAGATTGCATCGATGAGATCCGCAACTTCCTGTGCTCTCTCCTCATCACTAAGTTCCGGTGTTTCCTCTGCAGGTTCTTCTTTCTGCACTTCTTCCTGTACAGTGGTCTGTTCCACGGCGTTCTCTGCCTCCTGTGTCTGTTGCTGCGACTCTGCCTCATTTCCAGCACTGCCGCATGCCGTCAGCATAAAAAGTGCTGTTGCACCCGCCAATGCTGCTGATAATAGTTTCCTTTTCATAATAGCCTCCTTTTTATATGTATAAAAAAACTCAATCCGGAAATCCAAATTGAGTTTATGCACACGAAAAACACAGGGTCGCTGGCCCTGTTCTTTTCGGTACGATCAATTACTCGTGACCCGGAATTTACTTCCTGTACCAGTTTAATGGCAGGTTTCCTGGCTCATACATCAACATGCTGTCCTCTGCCTTCCCGGGATTTCCCCAGTGGTCATATAATAATATGCGATGACAACACTCCGTATTTACAGTGACGAGTTCGCACAGGTTTTACACCTGTTTCCCTTTTACCCTCTGCAGCCCTACAGTTATTTCTAACCACAAATCAGACTCAGCGGCACCATAAAACTTTCCGTATTCAGTTGCTTGCATTATATCAGTTTATATCGCTTAAAGCAAAACTTATACTACCCTTAACGTTTAGTCTGGCTATAGGCTCTCCGAGGGCTCAGGGCGCTGCCCTAAGAACCCGTCCTCGCCGGATGGCAGGAAGGCAGGCTTTGCTGCCTTCTGAAGCCACAGGATATCCCGTG
>JAEEGL014914351.1_pt1 | contig 16751 bp, 11 predicted proteins | sample 9134231 | NCBI WGS metagenome assembly JAEEGL01 (sample SAMN16246548, study PRJNA631951) | gut metagenome | biome: gut microbiome; feature: rumen; material: fiber-attached | host: Bos | place: Iran: Karaj | collected 2018-10
GGCAGCGATGGCATCTTCCTTGGACATTGTCTTAACGTCATGGTAATCAGTGATGGCTACTACTTCGTCGATGATTCCTGTATCGTGAGGAGGTGTAACCTGTGCGCCGTCCTCCCAGTATACCTTGTAGCCGTTGTACTCAGGCGGGTTGTGAGATGCAGTAACCATAACGCCTGCGATACATCCGAACTCTCTAAGTGCGAATGAAAGCTCAGGTGTAGGTCTTAAGATATCGCTAACATAAGCCTTGATGCCGTTTGCTGCAAGGCAAAGAGCTGTCTCATCAGCGAACTCAGGTGAGAATCTTCTGCAGTCAAAAGAAATAGCTACACCCTTCTTCTTGGCATCAGCTCCACCGTTCTTTAAGATATAGTTTGCAAGACCCTGTGAAGCCTTACGAACTGTGTATTTGTTCATTCTGTTGGTGCCGGCTCCGATTACCCCGCGAAGTCCGCCTGTACCAAACTCAAGCTCTCTGTAAAATCTGTCCTCAACCTCTGCCTCATCATTTCTGATAGCAAGAAGTTCATTCTTGGTTTCCTGATCGAAGTAGTCGTCATTTAACCAATACTCAAACTGCTTTGTTGCCTCACTCATTTACTCTTCCTCCTCTTGTAAATATAGTCAATTATAACACAAATGGGACAATCAATTAGTACCAAAATCTGTTCAATTATCGCTCTGCGCTCTATTTGTCGCGAAGGCTGGAGTAGCCCTCCACGTTCAAGCTGAAGTCGCTGCGGTCCAGTGAGAAATTCGGATTGTAGTATGGATCGCCCTTATCCAGAACCTCTTTCCACTTGGTGCGGAAGTGCTCTGACTCAGCCTCGTAGCGCTTGGCGTTCTCACCTTCAAGGTCAAGACCGCGGCTAAGAGACTCGTAATGGAACAGCTCCGCAAATGGGGTAAAGACATTGAGATAGCCCTTCTCGCGAAGCTTCAGGCAGAAGTCCACGTCATTAAGGCTCACCTGGAAGGACTCATCGTAGCCGCCAACCTCGTCGTACTTGGCACGGCTGATCATCATGCAGGCTCCTGTAACAGCGCTGACATCCTGAGCGTAGCATAGTCTTCCCATGTAACCCAGGTTCATGCCCTCCTGGCCGTAGTGTGAATGGCCGGCTGTTCTGTGGGCTCCAAGCTTAAGCACAACACCTGCGTGCTGGATCTTGCGATCCGGGAAGTAGAGCTTACCGCCAACAGCACCAACATCCTCACGCTGAGCGTACATCAGAAGCTCTTCCATCCAGTTTACGGTAATAACCTGTGTATCATTGTTCAGGAAAAGAATGTACTCTCCATCCGAATGCTGAACTCCGTAGTTTACAACTGCTGAGTAGTTGAATGCAGGCTTTGTGCCATCCGGATTGAGATGTGCTCCGCCCTCATAGTAGTCAACTACTTTCACAATATCTTTTAACGAGCCGTTTCTAAGCTCCTCGTAATAGCCCTTGATCTCGCTGCCTTTGCTGCCGTTCTCAACAACAATGATCTCATAGTTATCGTAAACAGACTTCTCGTAAATTGAGGTGATGCAACGCTTCAAATCCTCTGCATGCTCGCAGTTAGGAATCACGATGGAAATCTTGGGACTTCCCATAACCTCATAGGTGATCTTGAAAATCGTCTCAAAAGCCCTGGTGCTGGTAATCTTAAAGTGCTCGTAGCCGTGGCGGCGCAGGTGATCTGCCACAGCACCTTTTGCAGCCTCAATAGCGTAAGGCTTGGCACTGATGTCCGAAGCAACTGATCCGGCGTGGCTTCTCCAGTAGTACAAAAGCTTTGGCACATGCACTATGTGCTCCGCCGCATCCGTAAGACGCAGGATCATGTCGTGGTCCTGGCTTCCGTCAAACTTGGTCCTGAAGAGCTCTGTGCCCTCAAGCAGCGTTCTCTTGAACACGCTGAAATGGCAGATATAGTTGTTAGCTCTGAGATTATCTATTGCGTAATCGGGCTTAAAGTGCATGGTTATCATCTTGTTGATGTCATCACCCTTGAAGGTGGTCTCATCACAGTAGATGTAATCTGCATTCTGCTCGTTTATCGCCTTAACATACCAGTACAGAACTTCGGGATGAAGGATATCGTCATGGTCGAAAAGACCTATATAATCGCCCTTGGCAAGTTCCAGACAGTGGTTGGTGTTGCCTGCAATTCCTTCGTTCTTCTCAAGTTTCTGATAGCTGATCTTGCAGGTGCCGTCGTGCTTCAGCGCCTTCTCGGTCTTCTGATACTCCCTGACAATGCTGCTCACAAGTCCGATGTGCTCATTGTCTGAACCATCAGCCAGGCACAGCTGCCAGTTGGCATAGGTCTGAGCCAGTACAGACTCGATCATGTCCCTCAGGAACTTTTCCGGAGTATTATAAAGTGGCACCAGGATTGAGATCAGTGGCATCTTCTCAAATACCGCCTTCTCCTGCTCTCTTCTGGTCTCCTCACTTGGGAAGCTCTCTGTTCCGTAGTGAGTCATTGCCTTCTTTTCAATCTGCTTGTACTTTATCTTGGCGATAACGCCGCGAACTGAGCCCTGGTTCTTGATCCTGTCCTTCTGTCTGATGACCCAGTGCATGGTGTTACGAGCCGGTGTCGAAGCCTTCCAGATAGGATTGTTCTTGATCCTGTCCAGCTTGAACTGAAGCTCCTGATTCTTGTCTTCAAGATCGGCCACCTTCTCAGCAAGGTCTGCGCTCTTAAGCTTTTCCCTCTCGTAGGCCGCCTTGTAATCCTTATTGTCGTCCATCGAAAATCTTATCCTTTTTTTCTTTATATCTCTCATATCCTCAGGTTCCGCGAATTCCTATCTCTTCACATTGAGGATGTTTGGCACCCAGTTAACCAGCTTCAATCTGCTGGTCTTGTCCGAAGCCATCATGCCCACCTGATAATATCCCGGTGGCAAAAGACCTTTCTTGATCTTGACCTTGTATCCGGTAAGATCAACATTCACCTGATCCTGAAGTCTTATCCTGATGTCAGGGCGATAGCCCACGTAGATTGGGAAGCTGTAAACCTTTGGCGAAACCGGGCCTGCGCCGTCCTCATTTCTTTCAACAAGACGCAGCAGTAGGCGCCTCTCAAAGAGAGCATTATCAGAGCCAATGACAAAAGCATAGCCCTTGAGATAATAGCCGCCATCGTTCCCTTCAGCGTTTGTTCCGTAGAGCCAGTTGTCCAAAGTCCCGTTAAACTCGCAGCCGATTCTCAAGCACTGGTCCTCTCTGGAATGCCTGATTCCCTTTTCGTGAATTGTAACCGGTGCGTATGGGATATCCTCAACAGGTGTGTAGTCAACCCTGGGAATAATCGCAGTTATGGTCTCGTCCTCATTAAGATGCGGGCTGTAGAACGGATCCACGTTGTACAGATTCGGGTGCTTGCGCATCAAGATCTCGCCCTCAGCTGAAAGCCTCTCCATCTTCTTGGGATCCATAGTATCAAGGCCCCTGGACAAAGACTCATAGTGCCGCAGATAAAAATGATTGCAGCACACATTGTAATAGCCCTTTTCATGCAGGGTGTAGCAGAAATCCACGTCATTGAAGGCCACCTTAAGTTCCTCCGGGAAACCTCCGATATCGTTGTACTTCTGCCTGCTGATAAGAAGACAGGCGCCGGTAACACCGATAGTATTGTGAATTCCTCTGTTATAGCCAAAATAATGGCTCTTGTTGTCGTGCATCTTCTGAAGCTTGTGTACAGGGCCTCTCATGACATTGGCAATTCCCGCATGCTGAATAAGGTCACCTTCCGGGTAAAGAAGCTTGCATCCCACAGCACCAACGTGTTTGAGCTGCGCCTGTGAAACCAGCTCGCGAAGCCATCCATCCTTTATGCACTCAATGTCGTCATTAAGGAAAAGAAGATATTCTCCGCGGGTATTCTTGGCCCCCTTATTGCACATAGCTGAGAAATTGAATTCCTCAAGCTTGTAGATGTAGTTGATCTTGGTAAGTCCGTTCTTCTTCGGTATCTTGCCGATAAACACGCCGTAGCGGACTCTGTTCTTGGCGTCACTTCCGTTGTCCACAACCGCGATATCATATGTAATTCCGCTGTTGTCGCCGGTGGTCTCGACGATGGACTCCAGACATCTTCTCAAAACCTCCGGATGATCCTTGGACGGAATGATGATGCTGACAGTTGTAGGCTTTATCAGCATGTGTCTTGAACTGTGGAAGTTTCTGCCGTAAAAAACATCCTGCTCAGGGCTTCTGTGGAAAAGAACTTCCTTGATGTGTCCGATTGGAAATTCTGTCCCGGTTCTTTTTGCAAATGCGTGCTCATGAATGGCAAGCATGCAAAACAGAACATCCGCCGAAAGTAAGGATGCTTCAAGTCCCACCTGCTCAGGTGAGTTCCTTTTATTGCTTGTTCCGCCCAGCATGCGGACTGCACTGTCGTACTCAGGAGCAGACTCGTGCAATGTCCTTGCTCTGCAGGCAAAAAAGCTGCCGATGTAAAATGCGTTTAAATAGGAATCCGGGGACCAGTCCGGCTTAAAGAACGGATGAATGAATTTGCCGCCCTTTCCCGTCTCGTCCTCATCGCCATAGACTACGTTGTGCTCAGGATGAGCTACAAAGTACTGTTTAACGACTTCTGTGGCCCTCTTGGTAAGCTTACCCTTTGGACTCACGAATAGATAGACAACGTCCTCGTCGCCCTTGGCATCGTTCATCTCCCAAACCTTTGAGTATGAAACAACCTTCACCTTGGGGACAGGAAGCTTGTTGGGTACCAGCTCGCCATTCTCGTTCTGCTCATAGCTCACCGGCGCCTCCACTACAGGGACCTGCTGCTTCTCAATCTGTCTCTGCCACTTGTCGTAGGCCGAGGACTTGGCACTTAGCAGCTTGTCATATTTTCTTATGCTTCTCTTTGTGAGAGAATCCTTAACAAGTCCCTTTAGCATCCCCTAACTCACTCCTCGTCGTCTTTGTAATAGCGCTCTTCACGCTTTGCAATGATCTTCTTTACAGTCTTTTTCAAAATATTGTCCTTGGGCTGAACCGTAGCTGTCTCCTGGGCCTGCGCCTCAAGGGATGCGCCAACCGCCTGGGCAGCATTTTCAGGTAAAAGAGTCATAATATAAGTCACACAGAGGTGATTCCTCTCCTGAATGCTGAGCTTCTCGCTGGTCAGACCAAATTCAATATTCGGATCGTTTGTATTAAAAATAATCGAATCATCTGAAATCCAATAGCCATTCTGTGGATGGATGGATACGTCCGAAACGCTGTCTGCAAAGGCTTCCCCATTCCATGTTGCAGACACGATAGTCACCAGACACGGCGCAAATGCCGGATCGATACGCACCATCTTGCAATTGGAATCAACCCTGACATCAAGGCTCACAGTATGATTGTCGTCATACTGCTCCTCAGGGAAAATAGATTCCTCCTCAGAAAAGCCCTCTCCCTCATCAAGATAGATCTGGATGCAGTCATCCGGTCTTACCTTGTCGTCCAGGGACACCAGCTCTCTTGGCAGAGTAACCTTCTTGCCGATGGCCTGCCAGATCTCCACCATAGATTTGCGGTTTCCGGTCACGTACTTCTGGAATGCGTTCTCCTCTTCGAAAAGAACCTCCGCATCCTTGTCTGTCAGTCCCATTCTGTCAAAAAAAGGCTTAGGATCGAACTTCTCTCTTTTCCTGTCCTCTAATCTGTAGCAATGGATAGCTCTCCAGAGCTGTTCCTTGGCTGGAATGCACTTTCCGTAGGTCCATTCATAATCTATTATAGTCCAAATAGGCCCGTTTACCATAATATTCGAGAATATCAGGTCGAAATCGGACACAGGATAATCCTGCTTGTAGTTGATTCTCTTGATGTACTCATTTATCAGCGCATTGAAGCTGTCCATGTCGTCTTTATCCAGACATTCGTCCAGAAGCGAAGCCAGTGGAACTCCGTTGACAAAAGAGAAAATGGCACAACTCTGCTTCTCGTCTATCTGACAGTCGTTGACTTCGAAATCACCGCCTCTGTACTTCTCCTGAAGGCCCAGGTACGCATCCCTTATGCTGAGCACATGCTCTTTAGCTGCCTCTGTAAGAGGAACTTTGCGGATGATCTTCCTGCCTGCCCTGTCGATGGCGATATCTGTTCTGATTTTGAACTCATCAACGCGGTCGTTGCTGTATTTGCTGTAGATAGTGTCAAAGCCCGGTCCAAGGATTATCTCAAAAGAGTTTGCGAAATCCTGGTACATACCATCTTTAACAAGGTCCTCGTAGGCGTGCTTCTCATTGAAAAGAAGGAGCCTGTCTCTGTCATAGTTCTTGACGTTGTCCATGAGCTCTCCGAACTTAGGCAGATAGTGGTCCGAATGAAGCAGTGTCATCAGCTTGTAATCCGGGTATGGATAATAGAAGTGGTATTCCTTCATTCCACATTTCTTAAAGATATTTATGAGGCCATTCCTTGTAAAGGTCTTGGCCACGCTGTCCGGAGTATAGCCTTCGATTCCGGAAAAGTAGGTGCCAAGGTGATCCTCAGCACAACCGGCAAAGTACTTAAGTCCCAGACGGTTCTCAATGGCGATGACAATTCTGCCGCCCTTCTTAAGGTGACGGTTCATCATGCGAAGGAACTTCTCGTATGGGTTGTCGGTTCCGATGTACCCTTGCGCATACTCAAACACACCGATAAGAAAGATGTAGTCGAAATCCCTTGGAAGGTCCGGCTCCACATCCCTGAAGTTACCTACGTGGATAGTCACATTGCTGCAGTCCTGGTTCCTGGTGGCATTAATCTCTGAACGCCTTCTGGAAAGGTCGCAGGCCACAACTTCTTTTGCCTTGCTGGCCAGCATTCCTGTAATGGCGCCACAACCCGAGCCCACTTCAAGAACCTTGGCGTTCGGATCCATTGGAATCCACTCAACGATATTGGCCCTCTGGTCTGAAAGATGGTAAAGAATCGGCCAGTTTGCCCGCTCCTCGATGACCTTCTGGTAGTCTTCCTTCTTGGTATTTTTAACAATCTCAAGGAGGTCGTTCTCTATCGAGCCATCGCTGTAGAGATCAACCCCTGAATAATGTTTGAAATTAAGAGTAACTTTGCCTATTGTAATCTTCTCTTGCATGTGTGTTTACTCATTTCTCACGTTAGTTTTATTTCGCGTCTGTCACCACGCATTTCGAATTCATGTCGTAGTAGCCCACGGTGTTCTTGTCAGAGACAACCGTAATATTCAGTGCGTCGTATAGCCTGTGGTAAACCGTGAAATTATCCTTCTCAAAGCCTGTGACTCCAAAGCTTATGAGATACTCGCCTCCCTGAAGGGTCATATTCTGGGTAAAAGAAATTTCTTTTACCTCACCGGCCTTGACCGGCTCAAGGAATGCCTTCTCCACCATGGAATTGGTGCCTGTGATCTCGATGCCCATGATGTTCTTGAAGGTGAAGGCAAAGATCGGTGCTGCCACGTCGCGGTTGAACTTAACCCGCATGTGCACTGCAAAATCCGTGCCCTTTATGATTGAATTGGAGCGCATGCCTGAGGCATCCGTCGCATAAAACTCCTCAATAACTGCCGCGCCATCGCCATATTCAAGAGTGTCCGGATTCTTTACAGAAGCGTCGGAGGTGCCGTCGGCGGCTGACTCCTTAGTTTCCGATACCTTCTCTGTTCTCTTTTCAGGCTCGGTTTTCTTGCCCTTGCCGAACTTCTTTCCCTTCTTCGGCTCCGCATTATGTGAGGCCTTCTCTGCCTCGTCACTGGCTGTTGCTGCAGCGCTGCGGATATCCTCGTCATCCAGAAGGTTCTCCACATCACTGCTTGGCAGAGGATACTGGCCCACCAGCACCTGTTTGTAGATGTCGATCATCTCCTTGGGAGTTCCCTCGCCCAGGAGCACACCCTGGTTCAGGAGCACTGCTCGGTCGCAGTATTTGCTTATACTTGAAAGGTCATGGGATACGAAAAGAATTGTTTTCCCCTGATTCTTGAACTCCTCAAACTTGTGATAACACTTGGCCTGGAAGAATACGTCTCCTACGGAAAGTGCCTCATCGACGATAAGGATTTCCGGGTCGATGTTGATGGCAACCGCGAAGGCAAGTCGCACAAACATACCGCTTGAGTAGGTCTTGACCGGCTGGTATACATAGTCGCCGATGTCAGCAAACTCAAGGATTGAATCCAGTCGTTTTGTTATCTCATCCTCAGAAAAGCCAATCATCATGCCGTTTAAGTAGATGTTGTCAATTCCGTTGTACTCCATATTAAAGCCTGCACCCAGTTCCAAAAGAGCTGAGATGTGGCCGTCTACATTGACTTCGCCGCTGGTTGGAGTCAGAACTCCTGTAATGATCTTAAGGATGGTGGACTTTCCTGAGCCGTTGGTACCGATGATACCAACTGTCTCGCCCTTCTTTACCGAGAGGCTAACGTTGTTCAGGGCCAGATGCTCCTTGAACTTGCGCTTGCCTGCAAGGCCAAGGGAATCCTTAAGCCTGTCCATGGGCTTGTCATATAATCTATAGGATTTCGTGAGGTTTTTTACCTCAATCGCAATGTCGTTTTCCATGTATTACTCCAAAAAGTTTTGCACTGCTGCGGCATTACAGCACGTCTGCGAAATGTGGTTTGGATCTCTTGAATATCAGAGCTCCAAAGCAGAACACTGCCACTACAAAGATCCAGAAGTAGGTTGATGAGTAGAAGTGCTCAAAAAACCATGTATCGCCGTAGATTGCGTTTCTGTAACCTTCAACGATATATGTCATGGGATTGAGCTTAACAATCCACTTGTAATCATCAGGAATAATATCAATGTTCCAGAGAATAGGTGTCATCCACTGGAAGAGCTGCAGGCAAATGTTAATGATCTGCAAAAGGTCCCTGAAAAATACCACAATAGCGCAGGTTGCGTAGCTGATGGACAGCACCAGAATAAATTCGCAGCCGATGTAATAAAAAAGCTGAAGCCAGTAAATACTTGGATAATACCCATATACGCAGGCGATTATCAGCAGCACAAAAATGAAGAACAGGTGAATGAACATCGCTGCAATGATCTTGATAATGGGCAATATGCTTATTTTGAAAAGAACTTTTTTAACCAGGTAGTTGTACTCAAGAAGAGAAGTGGTGCCGTTTGTGAGCGCCTCGGTAAAAAAGAACCATGGCACAAGGCCGGCTGTAAGGAACAAAACATAAGGCACCTCGACACCGCCTGAAACCGCCTGGGCTCTACTCTGGAACACGCGGTCAAACACGATATAGTACATGCAAACTGTGACCACCGGCTGTGCCAGCGCCCACACGATTCCCATGTATGACCCTGCATATCTCTTTTTGAAGTCATTTACCGAAAGTCTCTTGATGAGCTTTCTGGAGCTAAAGAGCTCAATCGGCAGAACCGTGAGCTTATCGTACCATGCAAACGCCAGAATGCAGCTAACACCAATAAGGACGCAGCCACAGATCTTCTTAAGTCGCTCTGTCTGTGGATCCGCCAATGGATTTGTATGCAATATAAGTATCAGCAAAAGTGCAAACGCCAATACATAGAAAATGCCCAAGCCTAGTCGCTTGGGAAGTTTTCTTTTACCCATATTCAATATTCCTTGATTCCTCTCCACTTTGTATCCCTGTCGGAGAAAGTGAGTTCAACGCCATCTTCGATTGGCCACTCTACTCCGATGTCCGGATCATTCCAGAGAATGCCACCCTCGTCCTCAGGGTGATAGAAATCTGAGCATTTATAAGCAAACTCTGCATAATCAGAAAGCACTAAGAATCCATGGGCAAATCCCTTTGGAACAAAGAACTGCTTCTTGTTTTCTGCAGATAAAACCACGCCAAACCACTTGCCGAAGGTCTTGGAATCTCTTCTAAGATCAACCGCAACGTCAAAAACCTCGCCATTTATGCAGCGTACAAGCTTGTCCTGTGGAAAATTCTTCTGAAAATGAAGACCGCGAAGAACACCTTTTTTGCTGGCAGACTGATTGTCCTGCACGAATTCACAGGTGATTCCCGCTTCAACGAAATCTTTCTTGTTGTAACTCTCGAAAAAATAACCCCTAGAATCCCCAAAAACCTGAGGTGTGATAACTTTAAGTCCCTCAATCTCACAAGTTTCAACTGTTAACTTACCCATTTCTCACTCCATAAATTTCTTTTATTATTTCTCTTTTCAGAGATTTTCTGGCAAAAGAGCTTTCGGCTCACGGAAGCGTTCCAACCGGAGTTCCCTCGATCGGCGGCTCTGTGATGGTGCCCGGAAGCGTTCCATCCGGAAGCATCCCATCCGGCATCGTGCCCATGGCATCCGGATTATCCAGCTGCCCTACAACGGCTCTTCCTGAGCCTTCTGTATCCTCTGCCGTTTCGGAAGAATCCTCGCTGCTGCCCTCCGGAGTCTTGGTGTTCTGCTGAATCACTACAACTGCCGGAACTTCCTCCGCTTCGTCAAAAAAGTCATCGTCATAAAGGAATGCATTCAGATCATCCCCAATCTGCTGACCATAAGCTGCGTCATCAGTGACCACTTCCTCAACAGAAGTGTCCTGAGTCGCCTCATCTTTTGCCCCTTTACCGAATAACCTATTTATCCTGTCAGCGTTGGTGGCGTAAATGATAACTGCCACCAGAATAAAGGCGCTGATAATAGTTAAAATGGTCATCCTGAATACTTTCGCATCCATGTTATAGCCCCTCAGCTACTTCCTTAAGATACTTGCCGTAGTCCGTCTTCATCAGTGGCTCAGCCAGCTTAAGCAGCTGCTCCTTGGTGATGAAACCTCTCTTATATGCGATCTCCTCGATGCAGGAAATGTAAAGTCCCTGTCTCTTCTGGAAGGCGCAAACAAAGTCAGATGCATCAAGAAGAGAATCGTGATTGCCGGTGTCAAGCCATGCAAAACCTCTGCCCATGGTCTCAACACGAAGCTCGCCTCTTCTGAGATACTCGTTGTTGATGCTGGTGATCTCAATCTCTCCTCTTGCTGAAGGCTTAACGTTAGCCGCAATCTCAACAACCTTGTTGTCGTAGAAATAAAGTCCCGGCACAGCATAGTTGCTCTTTGGATGCTCTGGCTTCTCCTCGATGGAAATAGCCTTGCCGTTCTCGTCGAACTCAACTACACCGTAGGCTCTCGGATCTCTTACGTAATATCCGAAAATAGTTGCTCCGCTCTCTCTTGAAGCCACTTCTCTGAGGAGCTTACTAAAGCTCTGGCCATAGAAGATATTGTCTCCAAGAACCAGCGCAACGCTATCGCTTCCAATAAATTCGGCACCGATAATGAATGCATCAGCCAGTCCTCTTGGCTGGTCCTGAATTGCATACTCAAAGTGCATGCCCAGCTGCTCTCCTGTTCCAAAGAGCTCCTCAAATACAGGAAGATCTCTTGGTGTTGAGATGATGAGCACCTCTCTGATCCCCGCCAGCATAAGAGTTGACAGAGGATAATAGATCATTGGTTTGTCATAAACAGGCATCATCTGCTTGGACATCGCCCTTGTAAGAGGATAAAGACGTGTTCCTGATCCGCCTGCTAAAATGATTCCCTTCATTGATTGTCTCCTTTTTAACTGCCCGAACGAACCCCCGGCAGTAATTCATCCGTCAATACTCAGCGATTTGAGTACATCATCTCATAATATTTCTCGTAGTCACCGCTGGTTACGTGCTCCATCCACTCCTGGTGAGCAAAGTACCACTTAATGGTCTTGCGGATGCCTTCGTTGAACATTGTCTCAGGCTCCCAGCCAATCTCAGCCTTGATCTTGTCAGGTGCGATGGCATATCTGCGGTCGTGGCCCTTTCTGTCTGTTACATACTTGATAAGGTCGTAGGAAAGATTAGCCTTTCTTGGATCTGAATCATCCAGCTCCTCTTTAAGCACATCTATGATGGTCTTAACAATCTCGATGTTCTGCTTCTCATTGTGTCCGCCGATATTGTAGGTCTCGAAAAGTCTGCCCTTCTCCTGAACCATATCGATGGCCTTAGCATGGTCTTCAACATACAACCAGTCGCGGACGTTCTTGCCGTCTCCGTAAACCGGAAGCTCTTTTCCCGCAAGAGCGTTGTGAATGTGAAGTGGAATCAGCTTCTCAGGGAACTGGTAAGGGCCATAGTTGTTGGAACAGTTAGTGATGTTCGCAGGGAACTTGTATGTGTCCATGTATACCTTAACCAGCATGTCTGAACCGGCCTTACTTGCTGAATATGGGCTGTGAGGTGAATAAGGTGTTGTCTCATAGAAATAAGCATTTGGATCGTCGTCCAAAGAACCGTAAACCTCATCAGTTGAAACGTGAAGGAACTTCTTGCCCTCCTTGTAGGATCCGTCAGGGAGTTCCCAAGCCTTCTTGGCTGCGTTCAGCATTGTAGCTGTTCCAAGAACGTTGGTCTGAACAAAGACCTCAGGATTAACGATAGATCTGTCAACGTGGCTCTCAGCAGCGAAATGAACAACTCTGTCGATATCGTTCTCAGCGAAGATCTTGTCAATCGCCTCTCTGTCGCAGATGTCCGCTCTGATAAATGTGTAATTATCGCGGTTCTCCACGTCACGCAGGTTCTCGAGATTTCCTGCATATGTGAGCACGTCCACATTGATAATGCGGATCTCGTTGTCGTACTTCTTAAACATATAATGAATGTAATTGGAGCCTATAAAGCCCGCTCCGCCTGTAACCAGGTATGTTCTCATTATTTTTTCCTCTCATATAAACAAAATTTAACTAATTAAGTATATCACAAGACGCAGTCAAGTTGAAGTCAAGCAAAAAGATAACTGTATTTTCTTTTTGTCTGGAGCAGAATCTCCTTCGCGCGCTCTTTTTCCTCATTGCTATACCCCGTCAGTGCAGCTGTCGCCGCTGCTATCTCATGTTCAGTATAGGAAAAAGAAATATTGCTGCCGTAAAGCTTTTCCGAAATCTCAAGCTGTTCCTCAAAAGAATCAGAAAAAGTCTTGGCTTTAGCTCTTTTCATAAGTTCAAACAAATCTCTGCCAAGGGGATAGTCCATGCTTGTATCCGACAATAGCGCTGCACCATTGTCAAATATCGGGCATAATCTGAACTGCCTCTTATTATTCATCAGAACTGCTATGTTATGAGTATGCCTGTCCTCATTAAGAAAAAGCGCATCCAGCGTCAGAAGCTTATTCATGTATACCCCGAAATCATTTATGCCTGTGATACGCTCCGTCTGGTCTACCAGAAGTCTCAGCCTTTCCGTATGATCCGATGTGCTGTAAATCATCTTGTTAAGTGAAACACCATAAGTCTGCATGAACAGCCTCTCCAAAGTGATAAGTGTCCACCCTCCAGTAAAATCCCTGCTCTTGCAGCCTCTGTACCGGTTCCCGTTATATACAATCTCTTCGTAGTCATAGTCTGTATACTCCGATTCATCAAGATTCGAATCATGCAAAAGAGCTGATGTCGCGCACTCAGCAAGCCCCTCATAACCTGCACTGTCAGCCTTGTACCAGAATCCATCCCTCTCAAACTTAAGCTGATTGCCTTTGGAAGATTTTCTATCTGAAGTTTTTATGTCTATTTCAAAAAGTTCTATCATGCTTTATCTCTCATTTTATCTTTCTATCTTTATCCAGAAATCATCATCCGCCATGCGTCCCTGTGTCTTTTCGATGATCATGATGGGATCGTAAAACGGCAGATCAAGCTTCTTAAGTTCAAGTTTCAATTTGTCCCTTGTTTCCGGAAAGCATCTGGATTTAAGAAATTCCTCGTACTCCTCAAAAGTAGGCTCCGTGTTAACTCCAAGTGCCCTGAACAATGGATTTGTAATAAAGTTATGAACCTCAACTTTTCTCTCCATTTCATCCACATCCAGGATAGTACACACGAAATCATGGTACATGTACCACAACCTCATTTTGTATTTCTTCTCCGGGACCTCAAGGCGCTGCGGAAGGTCATGGTTTTTAATGATAAGATCTGCAATCACAGTGATCGGGCCGGTGATCTCTTCGTCAGAATACTCCCACCTCTCAACTGTGCGTTTTGAAACACCGGCAAATTCCGCAAATTCCTTCTGCGTCATTCCGGTTATTTCTCTTATAAGCTTAATCTCATCTGAAGTTATATGCTTGGGAGTTATATATCTGGGTCTGTTGCTCATTGTTCGTGTTCCTCTTGGCTCGGATTGTAGCGTTTCTATAAAAATCCTAGAGCTTTCTCGATTTAATCATATCACATTTTTGTCGGCTATTCTAGAGCAATTTGCCGTCATAAATGTGATACGCCAAGACCTCGCATTCTTCTAACATCTCAAAATAAAAAATTGACATCCACCAAGATTTTGATTGGTGAATGTCAATCTCTTTTTTAAACCATTACAAATTCTTCTTAGCTCATCAATAGCAGATGTTCAGATCGACGTTTCCGCTGATTCCGGTAATTCTTCCCTTGGAAGTGTACTGCCACATGTCATATCTTGAACCTGTGTAGGTTACTGCCTGCGCGTATTGAGCCAGCCAGATCTTATAGTTCGTGATCTGTGAGGTGTTGATCATTGATGTAAGCCAGGTCTTATTTGCGTAAACACCGGCTTTGAAGCCTGCGTTCTGGATTGTTCCGCAGAATGCCTTGATGTTGGCCGTTCTCTGTGCGGCACTTATGGCATCGCCTCGGCCCCTACTGCCCTCAACATCCAGGTAAACCGGGAATGAAAGGTTGTAGCCGCTAACCAGATTGATGACCATAGAAGCTTCCTCAACCGCTTCAACCTCGTTCACAGCCTGGGTAAAGAAGTATACGCCAACCTTAAGACCTGCTGCCTGCGCGCCTTTAATATTACTCCTGAACTTAGAGTCCTCGATCAGCGCGCCCTCAGATGATCCTCTGTATCCGCATCTGATGATTACGAACTGTACCCCGGAATTCTTAACTGCATTCCAGTCAATGTTTCCGTTCCACTTGCTGACATCAATTCCCATTGCTCCGGGAGTCTTTGCAAGCACACCATCTGCACCAAAGCTGTATTTCGCGCCTTGAATTACCTGGTCACCGGTCACATAATTTCCGTCTTTATCAAAGAAATATGTCTTCCCATCAATGGTCTGCCATCCGGTGTACTTATAGTTCATGGCAGCCTTCTTGAGATAGAATTTATCTCTTGTGTAGTAGTCCTCGTAGGTAGCTCTATCGAAACTTCCGTCATTTCTCTGGATGTAAATCTCGTTTCCGTCCTTGTCCTTGAGGAAGGTTCCCTTGCTAATGACTTCTACTGCCAGAGTGGCATCGGCATATCCGTCAGCCTTGACCTTAACAGTAGTCTTACCTGCTGCCTTACCGGTAATTGTAGTGTTATCAGAAATAGCTGCAATATTTGAATCAGCAGATTCCAGCTTGATTGCAAGTTTTGTATCCTTGGCAGAAATCTTGATGGACTTGCCCTCAATGATTCTGATCTTGTCAATCGACATTGGAACGATGCTGCCTTCTTTTGCAATAACTTCGACGTTTATTGAAATGTCAGCAAAGCCTTCGGAAGTGATCTTGATAGTTGTTTTGCCAATAGACACTCCGGTCACTTTACCATCAGTTTCTCCAACTGTTGCAGTATTCTTATCAGCGGATTCAAACTTAACTTTTCCTGCCTCAGGCCCCGTTACTTTGATCTGGACTACCTCAGTTACCTTCACGGTTACAGAAGCAGGTTCAACAGTCATGGTCTTCGCATCAGCCTTGGAAACTATAACTTTTACTTCAGCAGGATCATATCCTTCAGCCGTAATCTTAACAGTGGTTTCTCCTTCTTTTACGCCCTTTACCTTGCCATCAGTTTCTCCAACTGTAGCTACATTTGTATCTGCAGATGCATACTTAACCTTACCAGACTCCGGACCATTAACCTTAATCTGTTTTTCTTCACCAACCTTAACAGATACTGTTGCAGGCTCGACTGTCATAGTTTTAGCATCAGCCTTGGCAACAGTAATGTTGACTGTTCCATCAATATATCCGTCAGCAGTAAGTGTGATCTTTGTACTGCCTTCCTTTACACCCTTAACGTTTCCGCTATTATCAACAGTTGCAATGCTCTCATCCTGTGATTTATAGCTGATACTTGAAGAAGCGGATGCTCCTATTGATGCGCTTTCTCCAACTTTTACAGTGATTGTATTTCCATCAACAGAGAATTTCTCTTTCTCTTTTTCTTTTGCCTTAACCTTGATAGTCACTTCAGCAGGTTCGCAGTTGTTGGCGCTGGCTGTTATTGTAGCAGTGCCTTCTTTTTCAGCTTTAATAGTCTTATCTGAAACAGAAACAACGCTTGTATCACTTGATTTAAGTTCAACATTCTCATTTGTTCCGGAAATACTTACAGTCTGTGTATCACCCTCGATCATTTCCGTGCTGACAGAAATACTTATCTTGTCTTTCTCTTTAGGTGTTTCTTCGTTCTTTGAATCACCATTTCCGGATTCGTCTTTATTCTCACCTTCTCCGGGCTCAGGATCCTTAGGTGTTTCCTCATCTTTGATGGTCGTTTCACTATCTTCTGCGTTCGAGTTGCCTTCCTCAGTAGTTTTTGTCGTAACTGTCTTGGCATCCCCATTGTTCGAACGGGATCTCATAGCCAGCAGCATCCACTTTCTGGTACCAACCATAGTACCTTGTCCGGGATCAGGAATCTTGTCTTTGCTGATTTCCTCGAAATTATAACTGCCGTCGCCTTTTTCTCCAAGAGCAGTTTTGGTACTCTCAACCCACTCAACTGTATCCTGAAGCACAGAATCAAC
>JAEEGL011178275.1_pt1 | contig 16750 bp, 13 predicted proteins | sample 9134231 | NCBI WGS metagenome assembly JAEEGL01 (sample SAMN16246548, study PRJNA631951) | gut metagenome | biome: gut microbiome; feature: rumen; material: fiber-attached | host: Bos | place: Iran: Karaj | collected 2018-10
AATAACCGTGTACTGATAAAAAATAAAGAATGTAAAGGGAATTAAACAGCGAATCCATTTCTTAAAAGGAGCTTTAAAAATAACAAGATATGCTCCAATTAAAGAAAACAGAAAAGAAGGTATTCTAAGCCCTATCTTCATCGGAACTCCTGCTTTAGCAAATATAGCAAGCAAAGCAGTGAAAAGAGGTGGATGTCCCTCAAGATGAGTTTCTTTAAATAATAAATCTGTCCATGAAGCATCTTTGGCAAGAATATATGCTTGGATTTCATCGTACCAGAGTTCATGAAAACAAAACATTGTTATCGAAACAATAACAAATGCAATAAAAGCAACTATTTCAAGGATTTTTTTAGATTTATTTTCTTTTTCTTTTACATTAATCTCTTCTGACATAATCTCAACTCTTCCGCCAAACCATTTTATTAACTACACTCACGTAACTTTGAATAATCTTAACAACCTTAGAAGATACATTCTCATCAATGTAATTTGGAACAGGGATTCCGTTATCAGAGTTTTTAACCATATCAATCGCAACTTCCACCGCTTGAAGAACACTTTTTGAATCAATTCCGGAGAGAATAAAACAACCTTTGTCAAGTGCCTCAGGTCTCTCTGTAGAAGTTCGAATACAAACAGCAGGAAATGGATGTCCTATAGAAGTATAAAACGAAGATTCTTCCGGTAAAGTGCCGCTATCAGAAATTACTGCCATTGCATTCATTTGTAAACAGTTGTAGTCATGAAAGCCCAAAGGTTCATGCCTAATGACTCTAGAATCTAAAACAAATAAGCCTTTTTCCTGCATTATATCAAGCCTTTTTTTTGATCTGGGATGGCAAGAATAAATAATAGGAACATCATATTTTTCGGCCAACAAATTAATAGATTGAAAAAGAGAAATGAAATTGTAATCATCATCAACATTCTCTTCTCTATGCGCAGACAATAAAATATAATTACCTTTTTCAATAGAAATACCTATTTCATCAGACAATCTGCGATGAATATCAGAATTTAAAATTTTTTCTAGATTATTATGTAAAACCTCAGCCATAGGACTTCCTGTAACAAAAGTTCTTTCTTTAGGCAAACCACAATCTGCCAAATACGAACGAGCTTGTTCAGAATATGCCATATTTACATCAGATATAATATCGACAATTCTTCTATTTGTTTCTTCAGGCAGGCATTCATCTTTACACCTGTTGCCGGCTTCCATATGGAAAATTGGTATGTGAAGCCTTTTAGCCCCGATAACTGATAAACATGAATTAGTGTCTCCCAAAACCAAAACTGCATCCGGTTTCAACTCAGATATAAGTTTATATGACTTATCTATAATATTACCTATTGTAGATCCCAAATCATCCCCAACAGCATCTAAATATACTTCTGGATTAGCAAGACCTAAGTCATCAAAAAAGATACCATTCAAGTTATAATCATAATTTTGCCCAGTATGAGCAAGAATCGTATCGAAATATTTCCGGCATTTAGTTATTACGGCTGATAATCTGATTATTTCAGGTCTAGTTCCTACAATAATCAATAACTTTATTTTTCCATTGTCGCGCCACTTAGCAGAATACATTATTATACCCCTTTATTTATATATTGCCCTTTTCCGGATTATGTTTCTGAATATCTTCAAGTAGCACAGGTTCATAAAAAGTATCCGGATTATTATAATCAAATGGTTCGTTGGCCCACATAACTGTCACTAAATCGTCAGTTTTTGATAAATTAATTATATTATGCGTATACCCTGGAATCATCTGAACAGCTTTGGGTTGATCTCCCGTAACTTCAAACTCAAAAACTGGATATCCTTCATTAGTTTCCGGATCAATACCTATTCTACGCATTTGAATAAGCCCATGCCCGGACACCACAATAAATAATTCCCATTTTGAATTATGCCAATGTTGACCTCTAACAATTCCGGGTTTAGCAACATTAATGCTAACCTGTCCACAGTTCAAAGTTCTAATTAATTCTGTAAATGAACCACGATTATCTACACTAGATTTGAATCCATATATTATTTCCTTTTCAGGAAGATATGAAAGATACGTACTATATAGTTTTTTAGCCAACGAGTCTTTAGGTATTTGCGGCAAAACCAAAGTCTTAGGCATGTTTTTAAATTCTTTTAACATACCTACAATTTCACCTAAAGTAGCTTTATGTGTAATCGGAACATAACAATATTTACCTTTATCATTAGGACAAATATTTAAGCCATCATACTCGCATCGATGTTCTTTTCCTTCTAAAGCATCAAACATCTCATTAATTAAATCATCAATATATAATAACTCCAATTCCGTGGATGGATCATTTACTTTATAATCCATATTATTAGCTATTGCATTGCAAAATGTTGCTACTGCAGAATTATAATTTGCCTTACACCATTTACCGAAAACGTTAGGAAATCTGTAGATACAAACCCTATTCCCCGTTTCTCCAGAATAATTTAATAATACTTCCTCCGCTTTTAACTTGCTTTCTCCGTACTTCGAGCCGGCATATCTTCCTTCTAGTGATGCCTGTATCGAACTTGATAACATTATAGGGCAATTATTTCCAAATTTTTTTAGTGTATCTATTATTAAAGATAACGAATCTACATTGCCTTCAAAAAATTCAGAATCATCTTTAGGGCGATTAACTCCAGCGAGATGAAAAACAAAATCGCATTCTTTGCAAAACTTATCTATATCATTTTTATTGGTATTCTTATTTATTCCATTGATTTCAGTTATGAAAAGATTTGGTCTTGTTTGATTTTTACCATCCCTTAATTCTCTTAAATTCCAAACTAGATTTCTTCCAATGAAACCATTGCTTCCCGTTACTAATATTTTCATTTAAGAACCTCTTATATAATTACGCTTCGACAATATGAGGACGTCCCTCTAGTTCTTCTTTAACATAATCTGTACTCATAATCTTTTTAACAACACCATCTACATCGAGCCTATTAGTATTGTGACTTGTATATGCCTCTTTACTCTCTGTTTGTACACTCCCCTCAACGTAAAATTGATCATAATTTAGTCCTCGGCTATCCGGAATAATTCGAAAATAATGCCCCATATCTAATGATCTTAATCTTTCTTCTTTAGTCATTAATGTTTCAAATAATTTCTCGCCATGTCGAGTCCCTATAATTTTGGTTTCAGTTTCCCCAAAGACTTTCATAACTCCTTTTGCCAGATCTCCAATCGTAGATGCATCCGCTTTTTGAATAAATAAATCACCCGGTTCTGCATTTTTAAATGCAAAAGCGACCAAATCAACTGCTTCATCCAGATTCATAAGAAACCTGGTCATATTGGGATCTGTAATTGTTATGGGTGCATTTCTTTTTATTTGATCGATAAATAGAGGAATAACAGAGCCCCTGCTACACATCACATTGCCATATCGAGTACAGGATAAAATTGTACCAGATCTTTCAAATGCTTTTTGAGCCCTTGCTTGAACAACTTTTTCACCAACAGCCTTAGTCATTCCCATAGCATTAATAGGATACGCTGCTTTATCAGTACTCAAAAAAACCACTCTTTCAATGCAATTATCTACAGCCGCTGTAATTACATTATCTGTTCCAATTATATTAGTTTTTACTGCTTCCATAGGAAAGAATTCACAAGAGGGGACTTCTTTTAATGCTGCAGCGTGAAACACATAATTAGCGCCATACATTACTTCATGTACAGATGTTAAATCACGTACATCTCCTATATAAAACTTTACTTTTTCTGCAAAATCAGGATAACTGGCTTGCAGAAAATGTCTCATAAAATCTTGCTTTTTTTCATCTCTTGAAAAAATTCTTATTTCGGATATATCCGATTTCAAAAAATGTTTTAACACAGTGGAGCCAAAAGAACCTGTCCCACCAGTAATAACTAATATTTTATTTTCAAATAAATCAGAAACGCTTGACATAATATCTCCATAAAAAACATTTCAAAATAATAAAGAATCTATTTTAAATATAATCCTGCAACCTCTAAATCGAAATAATCGTCAATATCTATAGAATGCTCTTTTTTCATAATATACGGAATAATATTGTCGTTAAAACTTGTATTTTCATTTAAATAACGAATATTATTTATATATATGCATCCATTTACACGATAATATTTGGGCATGTCTTGTCTTCGACAAGTGCTTGACATATTTAGTATAGGGATTAATTCATCATTCTTTATAAATCTAATTAATATTGGGTTATCATCAACCTCTGAAACAGACGCCAAATCTTTGCAACCATTTTCAAAATATTTTTCAATAGCCCCGTCAATGTCTTCAGCCGTTCTTAATGGTTGTGTGGGCTGAAGAAGCACTAAATCATCAAAAACCATACCCATATCATATAGATTATTCGTGGCATGTAAAATCGCATCTAGTGTTTTGGCTTTATCAGAAGCCAATTCTTTGGGTCGCAAAAACGGTATTTGAGCGCCTAGTTCTCTTGACAAACTAGCTATTTCATTATCATCAGTAGATACCATTAAATAATCTATGTAATTACTTTTCAAACCTGCTTCTATTGTATAACTAATCAAAGGTTTTCCACACAAATCAACAATATTCTTATGCGGAATTCCTTTACTGCCGCCCCGTGCCGGAATAATCCCAAGTATTTTTCTTCCATTAAACATAATAATATTACCTTATATCAACAAATGCTTTTTGAATATTAATATCCCATATGTTCTTATCTTTTAATATCTTCATAAAATTTTCAGTACTATTACCTTTTCCAAATTGATAACTAACAAATCGATAGTTATCAACATTAGAAATAGCTCTGAGAATTTCTTCTTTCTCTTCTTTTACATGTTGAATATTAGGATTTTTCAAAGAATATCTTCCATTTTGACGTGTCCCTAAATCTATACTCGGAATAGCATATACACCGGTTTCTCTAATACCGGCGCTGGAATTTCCTAACATATAGCTTGCATGTTTTAAAATTGTAAGGAAATACTCAAATCTAAGTGAAGGAAAAACACGAAAACGCGAATTTTCTTTCAAACATTCATAAGAATTAATTATTATATCAGAGCCTAGATCATTATTGGGATATATAACTACAAAATTATTTCCAGATTCTAGCATCGCTTTAACTAAATTATCGACATGCTTTCTCAAAAGATTAATTTCCGTAGTTACAGGATGATACATACAAATCGCATAGCTATCAAAATAAATATCGTATCTCTTTTGTGCTTCATCAAGAGAAGGAAGATTGTCAGAAAGCATAATATCTATATCCGGAGAACCTGTAACAAAAATACGATTTTTTTCTTCTCCGAGTTGAATTAGTCTTTCCTTGGCCTCTTCATTACTAACAAAATGTAAATGCGATAATTTTGAAATCGCATGTCGAATGGATTCATCAATTGTTCCAGATAATTCTCCGCCTTCAATATGTGCAACCAAAATATTATTAAGTGCCCCAACAACAGCGCCAGCCATAGCATCTATTCTATCTCCATGCACTATTATCATATCAGGACGAATTTTTCGTATGTAGTTAGTTAAATCAGAAATAATATTCCCCAAATCAAAACTCATTATTCCAGAATTTGCTTGAGAAAAATCAACATATATATTCTTATATTTGTCCTTTAAAATCTCATCATAAGTGTTTCCCAACTTCTCAACAAGATGCATCCCTGAAACAAAAATATATAATTCGAAATCAGGGTCAGATTCAACCTCTTTAAGTAAAGATTTAATCTTACCATAATCTGCCCTCGTTCCCGTAATAAAAAGAATTTTTTTCATATTATTATTTCTCAATCATTTCCCATTTTAGGTGAGTATCAACATCAATATCAACTTTAGATCTTTTCCCTATTAATTCCTCATATTTTTCAGCTAAAATCTCACCTGTTCCAGGTCGCTTAACCCAAATGTTATCTCTAGAAAACTTTTCTCCCGCTTTAATTGGTTTAATGGTAACTACGGTGGCAAACGCAAAATCAATAGTAACCTTTTCCTCTAAAGTCGCTTCTTTTTTACCGCCAAGCATTTGGTAAATATCTTTAGCGGCAATTAATAGTTCTGAACATCGCTTTTCATCCATAGAACAAATTACATCAGGGCCAGGTCTATCCATCTTGTCTATAAAATGCCTTTCAACGATACTGGCGCCTAAAGCCATGGCAGCTATACAAGCAGTATTCGTTAAAGTGTGATCTGATAGGCCAATCGGTACCCCCGGAAAAGCATTCATCATCTCTTGCATAGCTCCAAGTCTCACCAGCCTTGGTTCGGTCGGGTACAGATTTGTAGTATGCATAAGAGCATACGGAACTTTTGATTCTTCTAAAATTGAAACAGCTTTCTTAATATTTGAAATATTATTCATTCCTGTCGAAACAATCATAGGTTTTCCGAACGATGCAATATGTTTAATTAAAGGATAATTATTTAGTTCGCCAGATCCAATTTTATATGCAACTACGCCAAAGTTCTCAAGCCTATTCGCTGCAGCTCTGGAAAACGGAGTGCTTAAAAAAATCATTCCTTTGCTTTCCGTATACCGTTTTAATTCAAACTCCTCTTCTTCATTTAATGCACATCTTTCCATCACATCATAAATCGAAACATTTGAATTTCCAGGTATAACTTCCTTGGCTGCATGGCTCATCTCATCTTCAATAATATGCGTTTGATGCTTAATTATTTTAGCTCCCGCTCGCGATGCAGCATCAACGATTAGTTTGGCTACCTTTAAAGAACCTTCATGATTTATCCCCATTTCTGGTATGACTAAAGGTTCTTCCCCAATACCAACTTTTATATTTCCAATTTCAAATGATGAGTACATTAGAAACCTCCCAAATTAAATCACCATTTTGGATTTCTTCTTTCTTCAATATATTCCCTTTTTAATCGCCATTGTCCCCAAGTATTTTGTTCAAATAAATCTCTGTTATAAAGTTTATCTAAAGCACAGTAAAACTCATCAATATTCATGCCAGTGAAATTACAAAAATCCTCAATGATTTTGGGATCGACATTATGATCGCGTTCTTCAGCAAGTTTTACAGCTTCATCTCTGGTTAAAATGCCATACCTCACCCATCTTGCAGCATAATCAGTTGCATAAGCATGTCCATATTTAGGATATTTCATCCACGCATTTAACAAATAGCCATAACTATCAATCTGATTAAAATTCTCTATATGATTGGTTCTGTCCCATTCATGCGTTAAATCTTTAAAGCCACGCCTTTTCGCAAACTCATAATTCTTTATTCCATTCCATTCAACAAAATAACTCAGATATATAGGATCAAGTTTATCTAGAACCTCTCTCGAAGGGGCCTCAAGATATGTTAATTCATCCATAGGCACACCTGCATCTACTAATTCCCGAAGATCTACTCCAGGAGCAACGCCATTAAACACTTGCTCCCTCGCAGAATAGGTTTCTTTATCATCTACGCCGCCATACTCATAGGAAACATTTTCTCCATATACAAGTAAAGGTATATTTAATGCAGAGGCATAATATAACGGAACAGTATAAAGAAGTCGATCAACATACCAAAGCGGTCTTCCATATTTTTCGAACATATATCGAGAGATAATTTTAGCAGCCTTTCTATTAGGTTTAAAAGAAATAAGATTACAGCCAAAAGCTTCCGAAATATTCTTCAAATTATGTTTTCCGGCCTCTGTCATAGTAAAAAAATCTTCAACAGTTATAAGCAAAGGATTCATATTCATAACCTCTTTCATAATATGAACCTGATAATGACTATCTTTGCCTCCAGAAACCGCTATAATACAATCATATTGACCGGGCATTTTCCTACGGTACTTATCACAAAGCGCTTTTAGTTCATCCATTCTTGAATTCCAATCAACATTTTTTTTGCGCATATTATTTTGACAAGCAATGCAAACACCATCGGAATCAAAAGTTATTCCCGGGCGCGTATTAGGCATAATACATTTTGTGCAAAATTTCATAATATAGACTCCCTTTATAGTATTTTTTAATTTAATTATTCTTAACTTATGTAATTAAGTAATGAAAATGAGACTATTTTTTCGGCTGTTTCTTCTTTATTATATAAATAATAAGCCTCATCTAAAGAATCCAAATAAGAAAAAACCAAACTATCATCAAGTGCAATTAAATATTTCTTAATCTCATCATCATTAATTTCTAAAGAACTATTCTGAATTTTATTAATTGCTTCAAAAATTTGATTATAGTTTTCACAAGGAATCACATTGGGCGCTCCCTTATAAGGATTACCTTTCCCTATAGATAAAGCATATTTATGCTTTATTAGAGCCTCTAATAAACAATTTCCTGTTTGACTGGCAACAAGAACAGATTTTTCTATAAGTTCAAGAGAATTTACCGATAAATCAATAAGTTTTACATTTTCAATTTTCGAAATCTTCTTGTAAAATTCCCGCTCTCGATTATATTGAACCCAATGTTCCTTTACATAAACATATAAATTACACTCTTTAGCCGCTTTGGCTAACAATTCAATGCTTAAAATTTGATTTTTAAACTCGCCTGCCATAGGCATAGTACTAGCTTCAGGTGTCATTTGTAATGGATAATATATATATCTAACATTTTCCTCGGGAAAACATGATAATTTCATATAATCTTTTAAATGATCCATTTTCTTTTCGTATATACGAGCCTTTTTTGTATAATATAATTCATTATTTAAATAAACTAATTTTTTATTATCATTAAAATGATGTTTAATTATCCTAAGTCTTAATTCTAATATTTTTATGAGTGAAATATTAGAAAACATTATTTTACGTGTTTCCTTTGTGATTTTTTTATAATTTTGAACACCCATAACAGACTTACTATTTATATTATCTACCACTCCTTTCATAAAATCAGAAAAGGAATCCTCTTTTAATTCTTCGTCTTGAAAATTATTATATCTATCCTTAATACTAGCGCCAACATTATAAATATCATTTCCCAAAATACATCCCAAACCGCAATAATAAAGTTTTGGATCCATCATTGTCATTTTAATTCTTTTTATTTTACAAAGCGAATATAAAATATATTCACCAACATGATGGGGAATACACATAAATAAAACATAATTAATATTATTAGACAATATTATATTATACCAATATTTTAAATGCTTATAATATATATCTTCACAGTATTTTCTATCGAAAACATCATATTGTAGAGTGCGCATCATTATATGTATAGCCATACTTTTATATGGCAACATTGCATCCAAAATTTCACCATCAATAGGAATTTGAGCATCAGAAAGAATATCATTTTCTAAAGTGCAAAAAACACTAGCAGGAATATAATTAAATGATTTATCCCTTTCTCTTTCCTCTAAATTACAATCAAGAACTATACCTGAAACGTTCGAAAATTCGTTTTTTAGCTTATTAATTATCGATTCAGTAATACCATCACAATCATTATTATTTCTAATTATTATTTTTAATTCGCCACTAATCATCGTAAAAAATATTAACCTTCTTATTGCTTTCTAATCTTTTTTATTATTTTAATTGAAAAATATTTAATTTCTTTAAAAAATAAAATAAATATAATTATAACTAAAACTAATTGAATTAAAGAAAATTTACATGTAATATGTTCTATAATTATTTGAATTAATAATATCAAATATGCAAATAAATGTTTTAAAACACTAGCTTTTATCTTGACATATTTAGAAGCATAATAAAATCTTAATAACCATAGTACAATGAATGAAAAAGAAGTCGCAACGGCAGCCCCTATAGTACCAAATTTACTTATCAAAAGATAATTTAGGCAAATATTAATTATTAAAGAAATAACAGTTGTTTTAGCAAAAATGCCAGTGTTCATTGTCTTGGAGAATGCACCACCCAAAAAAGAACTAAGCGCACTAAATATTGTAGAAAAAATCAATATCGATGAATAATTCCACGCATAAAAGAAATCTTTCTTTAAGATAAATCCCGCTAATGGAATATTAATAGCAATTAATACACTAGATATGCACACTAACACTAGATTATAATAATTATATGAATTTGAAAAGAAGCCATCCTCGTCATCTTTATTAACATCTTTAATCACAGACAAAAACCAAGCTTGTCCAAATATACTATTTACAGAAGATAAAATTAAAGGTATTTTAGATGCCGCGGAATACACCCCTGTGTTATCGACATCAATCAAATATAAAATAGAATATCTATCAAAAGCACTATTTAACCACCACGCTATACCATTAAATATCAAAGGAAAGCTATATTTTATCATCATTTTATAATTATTTTTTTCATCGAAATTACTATTAAAAACATTGGCAAAAGAAATCTTTAATGAAAGCATTAAATATATAATACTTGCAAATAAACCGATAATTTGGGAAAGCAAATATCCTTCAATTCGCAAATCCAAAACAATTAAGAAAAATATATTTAATAAAATAGTAACTATAGATGAAATAAAGCTAGCTATCCCTACATGGATTACTTTATTAATTCCCTGTGAATAATTTGAAATCAAGCCATATAAAGCAGTAAATAAATATATAATAAACAAAAAAATATAAAATGCACGATTTATTCCGAAAATATTACTTGCTCCAAAAAGAAAAACTAAGAAAAAACAAGGTAACGATCCTATCAAAAAAATCTTTATTCCAGCCCTCAAATAAAAAATGCCCTTGTTTGGTTCAGTAATACTAAATCTTAATACTGCATCACCAATATTTAATGTAAAAATATATACCAATAATGTAATAGTAGTTAATAATACATCAATTATTCCATACTCTTTGGTCGATAAAATATCAGTATATAAAGGCAGCAAAAAGAAAGATAAAATTTTTGTTGAAAAACTACTGATAAAAAAAATGGTAGTATTTTTGATTAAATATTTATTCTTAGTATTCATAAACAATAAAGCTAAATAATCGAATTCAAATAAGTGCTAAACTCTTTAGATACATTTTGCGGAAAATAATAATAATAATATTTTTCAATAATTTTATTATCAATATATTTATTTAAATGTAATTTAATAAAATCATCTAAACATTTTAATTGAGAATCAAACATATCAAAATCTTCAAAAACACTAATTGAATTAGTGTATTTTTCAACCAACTTTAACGAAGGACAATTTGAATTTTTATATATATTTATTATAGGTAATCCAGTAGAAATATACTCATATATTTTGCTTGGAATTTGATTGCTCATCTTGTTTCCTATGTTAACAAGAAAATCCGCATTTTGAATAATCTGTTTAGCTTCATCCATATTAACCTTACCATGGAATACAATTGCATCGCTGCATTCGTACGGAACATCTTTTCTTTCAGGTCCATAAAGATGTAATTTTATTTTTCCGCCTTTGCCTAATTCATTAAATAATTTAATCGTATATCCTGGATCTCTTATTCCAAGATATATTAATCCAGTAAAGACACAATTAATTTCTTCTTTATTATAAGATTCTCTTTTATTTATACTGTTAGTAACATCAATTAACGGCATATGAAATATATGACACTTATTGGCTATTGAGTTACCATAAATATTTAGTAATTCCTTGTAATAGATTTCATCAGTTAAAACAGCATCAAAATTATCAATTATACTTTTTTCAATTCTTTCGCTTAACTTCTTTTCTCTTTTTAAACGAGTAAGATTAGTACTACAAGGATCAACTTGCCAGAAAACTTTTTTTGCCGAAATATTTGATAGCAAAACAGCAATAACTGCATCGTAATTCCCGCTAATCGGAACTACAACATCGTATTTACCATTTATAATGCGTTCTAATGCTTGTTTTAACCGAAAAACATTATTAGGTCTAAATAATCTAGATTCTGATCCCGATTTCTCGTATAACCACCATAGAGTTTTCTCAGTTAAGGGGAGAATTTTTTCAAACATATTATGGTTATCTAATTCCTGCCAAAACTTTTCGCCTGTTATTCCTCCGTATGATAAAGTTCTATATATTTTTACTCCATTTTCTATTTCAAAATTTTTAAGAGAATAATTGTTACAAAGAGATAAAACACCAATCTGATTATTCTCTATTAATCCGCCATCAAAAACCAACTTTTTTATTAAATTGCTTGTGGTTCCAAAATACGGATATTCATCTGTTGTAACAAATAGAATTTTTAAACACCTTTTCGAATTAATCCCCATCTAAAAACCATTTCCTTCATACATATGCAAAAAATAATACATCATCTATATAAGTCTTTAAAATATATAATAACTCAAATATAGCTCTGGCTAAAACATATATATTTTTATTAAAATCGTACAATTTATATTTAAACTTTAAACTTCCGCCATATTTTATAATCTGTCTTTTTATATATAGATATTGACGGTTAATCTCTTTTTTTCTGGAAATATTGTGAAACAATGTTGCTTTCCAATAATCTTCAGCAAGGAAATCAATAATTTTATATAAAATAGGCAATTTAAGATTTTCACATACATTCTCAGAAAAACATTGCTTACATAGACAATAATATTTTTTATATGCATCAATATTATAATCCGCAAAATTAATACTAGTATGCATTGTACTATTTCTATTTTGATAATAATAATATAATTGTTGATTTATAATTGAAATTGTTTTTGACTTAAACAAAACATCAAACAACAAATAACAATCCTCAGCAATTCTTCCTTCCGGAAATCTTAAATTGTTAAATAAAATTTTTTTATATATTTTATTACATGGACAAGCAAAATAATAAGCATCTTCATCTGCATATCTTAATACAGCTTCTGTACCAGTTATTGTAATTGCTTGAATTTCATTATATTTTTTTTTACATAAAACATTTGATCTAAAAAATGTTTTTTTATGATAACACATAGAAATGTCAGAATCTGAAGAAATCAAAGCATTATATAAATATTCCAAAAATCTCGAATGTACGTAATCATCCGAATCAATAAAAGAAATATATTCCCCTTTAGCATTATCAAGGCCAACGTTTCTTGCAAACGCTTGTCCTTTATTTTCTTGATTAAAAACTTTTATTCTTCTATCTTTTTTTTGATATTCTTCACATATCTTTAAAGATTTATCTTTGGAGCCATCATTTATAATTATCAATTCAAAATTTCCATAAGTCTGTTCTAAAATTGAATTAATACATCTAGAAATATATTTTTCGGAATTAAATACCGGAACAATTATACTAATAAGCGGTTTATTCATTGTTTATCCTATATTTTCTTAAAATTTTGGCCTGGTTTATATTTTTCGTGAACACCCAAATTGTCTTTTAAACCATCTCTAATTGCAATACTAACAAGTTTATACTTCGAAAAATTAAAAGTAAAAAAAGCAAACAGTTTTCTTCTAATAATCCTCCAAAATAAAGACCATTTCCCAAAATGTTCTTTATACATTACTATAAGGTTTCTCGAAGCGTAATAATCTCTCCAGGAAGTTACATTTTGGGGAGCCACATTATCTTTATGTTCAATTTTAATTGATGTTGCACAATATATATCCCCTGTTTTCCCCATCCTGATAGAATGTTCCAAATCATCCTGATATATAAAGAAATCTTTTCGAGGAAGTCCCGCCTGTCTTAGGTTTTCTTTTTTCATTATTGTTCCAACAAAAGAATATAGATTAATTTTAAAATAATCTTTACCTTTGTAATATTCCTCGTTAATAGGAAATTCCTGTATACCAAAAATGGTTTTCTTTAAAAAGGATCTTTGAATCGGTGAAACATGATTATCGAAACTGCATACTCCACATATAGCTGAACTGGTTTTTATCAACTCTTGATTATTATCTATAAAGTCTTTTGCCTTCTCAAAAGCATCCAAAGCCGGAAATGCATCATCATCCGCAACCCAAATCCAATCGATATCATCATACTCTATTGCATCTTTTAAACCAGCGTAAAAGCCACCGCTTCCGCCCTGATTACTGTCTAAATATATAACTTTTTTTAATACATTATGATCAATCTGTTCCCATTCCTTAAGATAATCAACAGATCCATCAGTGCTGTGATTATCTACTACGATTATTCTTTGAGGTTTATAAGATTGATTAACATACAATTCAAGAGATTTCTTGAGGCAATCTATTCTATTATAAGTTACAATCACAGCTGCTAATTTCAAAACATTCACCTATTCACCCTAAAAGATTTCTTTTGAATTATAAAGGTAGCTCCAACAATCAATTAATCATACATCAAAAGCCCCCATTTATTTAAAAAATCCTTATACTATAATAGCATAAGGATTCTTTTCTTTCAAATAAATTGGATGACATAATATTAATAGCAAATGAAATAACAAATAATTATTTAAAATGAACTTTAAATATATGATATTGCCTTTTCATTATTTCATCCATTCCAACATATTCTAAATAATCTACATTATTTTCTGATTCAAAATACGAAACCACGTCTGATTCTAATGTATAATATTTTGCTGTATTTCCAGCCATCATAAGTAAATTATGATCGTCTAGATTATCTTCATCTAATTCTTCATCTAGAAGGTATGTGAGATTTAAAATAACATAATATGGTTGCGTTTTGTCAACATTATCAAAATAAGTGTGTGATTTATATGAACCAATAGTAGTAACATTAAAGTTGTTTGTTTTATATAATTTGGGTGCAAATAACACTATAGTCCACGAATTATCTAACATGATAACACAATTAGAATCCTCCTCCAATTTATCTAAAGTTAATCCATCAGTTTCGTGTTCAAACAAATATGCATGACTTTGGCTCATAAAATGTGATGAAACAGATAATAAACAAGATAAAATAATTAGAATAGCAGTGGCAAGTAATCTTTTATTAAATAATAATTTAATTAAATAATAGATTGACACAACTCCACATACTGCAGCCAAAGGATAACCAACAAAAATATATCTATTTGCGCATATGTTCATCAAATACCAGCTGGTTTTCCATGCCGCAATAACCCAAACCAATAATGAGGAAACAAATAAAACAATAATTGAAAAATTAAAATACCGTATTTTCTTAAAAATTTCTATAAATCTATTCTTTAAACTAATAAGAAATTTCTTAAACCACTCTTCTTTTCTAAATATAAAACAAATTGGTAATAATAATATAACTAAACAAGCCAGCCCAATTAAAAACCACTCAAGATAAGGATTAGGTAAAGGACTTACATGAATTCCAAATAAATCTCTAGTAAACTGAAAAGCATACAATCTTAGTTGCATAGAAAAAGGATATTTAATCAAAGAATATGAAGTCGATGAAGTATTTATTATATCAGATTCAAGAATATTTATTCCTAAATTTGAAAATACCTTAGGATATGCCAAACACGAAAGAATTACAGAAAATAAACAAGTAAAACCATAAATAAACACTAGTTTAATTCGTTTAGAAAACAAATAATATAAGCAATAACAAAGAGTTATTGAAAAAGCCGGTATTAGAAAAACATGCATCGTATATGATCCAAAAAACAATGCTGCAAAACAAACGATTAAATTTATAACAAGCTCACGTCTTATTGAATGATTGTTAGAGTAAATCTTGTGAGAATAATACATAAATATAGTTAGAAACATTATTCCTAAAGCATATATTCTAAGAAATATAGCAATATCCATTGCACCAACACAAAAACCATATAAAATGACAGAGCATAATCCAATAATTTCATTCTTTGAAATACTATTAGATAATTTATAAATAAAAATCTGACTGACCACAAAGGAGATAATATTCAAAATGAAACAAAAGTACCAAGAAAAGACTCCAGGAAAAAAAGAACAAATAGTATGAAGAACTAAAAACTGAAATGGAGGATTAAAATCTAAATTACAATTTTGTATAACTGATTTGTAAGCAAATCGATGATCCTTATCAACTGAAATATAATCTTTGAAAATCTGAGAATTATTCCAATTATTAAAATATGAATCTTCGGCATCATAATTATTTAAATCTTTAATATAATAACTATTTGCGAATCCATAATTATAGATTTCATCAGAATGATATCCTTCCTTAAAAAAAGCAAAAACAATAAATAAATATAATACTTGAATAGCAATTATAAAATACAAAGATTTGATATTCCAATTTTTAAACATATTAGATATATATACCCCTTCTATTCTCATAAATTTCATACAAATATGATAAGAAAAATATCACAAAAAAACAAGACCTCTTTCGAGGTCTTGTTTAATACTTATATTAAATATTAGTCAACATAGATAGGTGTGTAACCAGATACAGCACCCTTCTTTCCTGAAGAGTCAGAACCGGGAATTCTTACATGAACTGAGTTGTTATTAACGATATTGTACTCAATTGCTTTAGCGTTGCCGTTAGAGTTCCAAGACTTAATACCAGCATTGATATCAGCCATGCTGTCTTTGCCCATAATCTCAAGGAATGCAGATGAGAAAGCACCTGAACCTGAGCCTGTCTGCCACTGGTTGCCAGAAGGAATACCTGAGTTAGTAGCATTGATAACTTCAGGATCCATCATAGCTGTTGTTACTGCTGTCTTAACAGAATCACAAAGCTGTGTATCGGAAGAAACGTTTGTCTTCTCGATGTACTTAATAAGCTGAGGTGCCATAACACCAACGAGGATTGCCATGATAGCAATAACGATGATAAGTTCTACTAAAGAGAAACCT
>JAEEGL012268870.1_pt1 | contig 16750 bp, 14 predicted proteins | sample 9134231 | NCBI WGS metagenome assembly JAEEGL01 (sample SAMN16246548, study PRJNA631951) | gut metagenome | biome: gut microbiome; feature: rumen; material: fiber-attached | host: Bos | place: Iran: Karaj | collected 2018-10
CGGCCGCAAAAGGGGAAAAGGAGAAATGCGGCCGTACTACCTTCCTTACCAATACGGCCGCAAATGAAAAAAGACAGAGCTGCGGCCGTGCGCTTCGCTCATTTATTCGGCCGCAAAAGGGAAAAAGGAGGAATGCGGCCGTACTACCTTCCTCACCGATACGGCCGCAATTGAAAAAAGACAGAGCTGCGGCCGTAATCGATACGGCCGCAAAAGGGAAAAAGTATGAATGCGGCCGTATAAACTAGCAATTCACACTGCAGCATCCGGCATTCCCTCTGCCTTGCTCTGAACTCTAAACTCTAAACTCTTAACGCTTAACTCTTAACTCTGAACTCTTAACTCCGGTTGCTCGTTGCTCGTTCCTAACTGCCGGTTGTTTTATCTCCGCAAATTTTGTATAATCCAAATCACGCTTGTTGCTAAGCGTGTGAGTTTATGATTAGTTATTGGCGGAGGCAGGACCGTGAAACATAATATCAAAAAAGTCATACTGAGCATCGTGTTGACCGCTGCACTTGCGGCGGCTTTGGTTGTGCTTATCGGTTTCGGGGGGCGCAGAAATGCGCTTGCAGACGAGCAGAAAGCCCAGAACATAAGCTATAAAATCAAATTGACCTCCTCGCACGAAAAAGAGGTCGGAGATCTGCTTGACACCGACAGATACAGCAAAGTCTCGTTCGGAAGCGAAGGAGACACGTTGACCGCAAGGCTAACAGGCGATACTGAATACAAGCTTGCCGGCGTATACGTCATCTGGGACGTTGCCCCGGGGAAGTGGTCGGTCGATGCGGACGGAGAGAGACTCGATTGCGGCCAATACGGTTTTATCCATGAGTACGTTGAGTTTCCGCACGCTTTGACGGAACTGACGCTGAACGTCCCGCCTAAAGCGGTGATCTGCGACCTGATCTTTTATACCGAAGGTAAACTTCCCGAGTCCGTGCAGCGCTGGCAGCCTCCGTACGAGCGCGCCGATCTTCTGCTGTTTCCGACTCACGGCGACGACGAACATCTGTTTTTCGGAGGGATAATGCCTTACTACGGCGGCGAGCTTGGTTATAAAGTTCAGGTCTGCTATATGACGAACCACGTTTTCACCGAAAAATACCGCTGCCACGAACAGCTCGACGGCCTGTGGAAGGTGGGAATAAAGGCTTACCCGTGCTGGGGCGATTTCGTTGATGAATATTCAAAAACGCTGAAAGAAGCGCAGGACATGTACGGTACCGAGAACGTTGAGCGCTGGCAGGTGGAAATGATACGCAGATTCAGACCGTACGTCGTTGTCGGGCACGATTTTGAAGGCGAATACGGACACGGCGCGCACAGGATCAACGGTACGACGCTTCAGATAAGCGTTCCCGATGCGGCTGATCCGTCGAAATTCCCGGATTCTTTTGAGAAATACGGCGCCTGGGACACGCCCAAGTTTTACAGCCACCTTTATAACAGGGACAATGGCGTCATTATAGAGTGGGGCGATATGCCTCTTTCGGCATTCGGCGGGAAGACTGCGCTCGACGTGGCGAAGGAAGGTTATAAATTGCACGAATCGCAGCAATATACGCGTTTTAGAGTGATGACTGACGGGTACGGCGACTGCCGCCAGTTCGGCCTTTACCGCACTACGGTCGGGGAGGACGTAAAGAAAAACGATCTGCTCGAACATATAGTATTCGAACCGGATCCGACAGAGCCGCCTACGCCTGAGCCTACTCAGGAACCTACCCCGGAACCGACTTCAGAACCGACCGCCCTACCGACTGCGGTAACGACAGAAGATAAGACCGAAGCGCCTTCGATCTCAGGGGATAACACTTCTGAGCCTGAGGTTACTGACGTTCAGCCCGCTGCGACAGATGACGAACGAACTGTAAAAGAAAAGGGCAAGGATGGCGGAACGGGCTGGATCATTGCCGCCCTCATCATCGCGGTCGTGCTTTTGCTGGCAATGCTGCTTTATATGGGCAGGAGGAAATCTAAGAGATGAATGCCCTTACTATAACCGGCCAGATCCTGGGCTTTGTGGCGATGGCGCTCATCGTCCTTTCTTTTCAGTTTAAAAACAGCCGCATGTTATTTGCGCTTCAGATCGGCTCGTGCTCTTTCTTTCTGCTGCATTATTTGTTTCTGGGCATCGGCGGAGACGCCGGGGCTTTTTCCGGAATGGCTCAGAACGCGCTCGGGCTGGTGTTCAGGGTCGTCATTATGCTAAGCGCAAAGTTTCCGCGGCTAAAGAGCCCGGTCGTGCTGTCAATAATCGGAGCGGCAATGGCAGTGCTTGCAGTGTTTACCGTTTCTTCGGGCGATATCGTGGCGTTGCTGCCTGTCGTCGGCAATTTCCTCTGCCTGGGCAGTATGTGGACCGAGAACTCAAACGTGATACGGATAGCGCAGCTTACGGTCGTATCTCCCACGTGGCTCGTGTACGGGATATTCCGCTTTTCCATTGCCGGAATGATAGTAGAATCTTTTAATATTATCTCGATCGCAGTGTACTACGTACGGCTGGCTGCAGTTCGAAAACGCGGATAACTCTCAGGCCCTTTTTCTACATCTTTCCGCCTCTTTTTCCGCCTCTTTTTTCCTCTTTTTTCACTCGACATCCTGTCGCTTTTAGGCTATAATTATACTATACTTTCAGAAACGGAGATGCCTAGAATGAAGTACTTCAATTCGGAAAAAATCACGTACAAAAATATTGACGGGTGCAGACAGGGAGAAAGAGCTTTCCACTGGTACGATCCGGACAGGATCGTTCTTGGTAAAACGATGCGCGAGCAGCTGAAGTTCGCCGCGTCATACTGGCACACGTTCGTCGCAGAAAGCGCGGATATGTTCGGAACAGGCGTGCTGAACAAATCTTTCGGCGGCACTGACCCGATAGAAATATACAAAAACAAAGCAGACGCCGCGGCGGAATTCATGAACGTCGTTGACCTCGACTACTACTGCTTCCACGACAGAGATATTGCCCCGGAAGGTAAAACACTTGCCGATACGAACCGGAACCTTGACGAACTCAGCGACTACCTCGGCGGCGTCATGGCGAAAAACGGGAAGAAGCTCCTTTGGGGAACCGCAAATCTTTTCAATAATCCGCGTTATATGCACGGAGCGGGTACTGCGCCGTCTGCAGACGTATTCGCATTTGCAGCTGCGCAGGTGAAAAAGGCGCTGGAAGTCACCGTTAAACTCGGCGGAAACGGCTACGTTTTCTGGGGCGGCCGCGAAGGATACGAGACGCTGCTCAATACTGATATGGCGCTCGAGCAGGAGAATATGGCCAGACTGCTGTCAATGGCGGTCGAGTACGGCCGGAAGATCGGTTTCAAGGGAGATTTCTATATCGAGCCGAAGCCGAAGGAACCCACGAAACACCAGTATGATTTTGACGCCGCTACCGTTATCGGATTCCTTAGAAAATACGACCTGCTTAAAGATTTCAAACTGAACATTGAGGCGAACCACGCTACGCTCGCCGGACACACGTTCCGCCACGAACTGGCGACTGCGCGCATAAACGGCGTGTTCGGATCCATCGATGCGAACCAGGGCGACATGCTTCTGGGCTGGGATACGGACGAATTTCCGTTCGACGTGTATGAGGCGACGCTGTGCATGCTCGAAGTAATAAAAGCCGGCGGCTTCACCAACGGCGGTCTTAACTTTGACGCGAAAATACGGCGCGGTTCCTGCTCGCTCGACGATATGATCGACGGATATATCCTCGGAATGGATACGTTCGCGCACGGACTTCTGGCAGCGGAAAAGATAATTAAGGACGGCGAACTTGATGCTTTCGTAAACGACCGCTACGCATCGTGGAACACCGGAATAGGGAAGAAGATACGCGACGGTGCGGCAACGATGGAAGAGCTTTCCGAATATGCGCTGATGCGCGGCGACGTGCTGTCAACGGTCCGCAGCGGCCGCCAGGAGTATCTGGAGCACGTGGTCAATGATAAGATCTACGGGTGCAAATGATTAGATGTCATTCTGAGAGGAATGATATGAGCCGCGGAATATAATCTTCAAGCACTGTGTTCGGTCCGTAATAGATCTCATGGCGGCAGTTCGATACGCGCACGAGAATTCCTGAAGGGATGCGCTCCGCCATCTTCACGATATCGTCTTTTACTACTGTCGTGTCTCCGTCGGCAACGAACAGCAGGACAGGTATGCGGATCTTTTCGGGCTCGCCCTTCTTCAAAAGCTTCCCGGTCACCTTAAGCGACTCCATTGTCCATGCGTAGCTCGGACCGTTGTTCGAGTACTCGGGGGCGCTTTGCTTAACGTCCTGATAATATTCGAAGCGGGCGGCGGAATTTGACGCCGCTTCTTCGAAAGATTCCCGCCCCTCCGGCGCCTTCGACAGGAACAGACGTTTTTTCTTTTGACCGAACGCGATAAACGTGCCCGCCATCGCTTTGGAGATCCAGAGCGGAAAACCTCCGCGCTCCGGCGCGATCATCGGCGAACTCAGTACCGCTTTTTTAAACGGCTGATCATAATTCTTCTCAAGGTAAAGCCCTGCGACTGCTCCGCCCATCGAATGTGCATACAGGAAGCAGGGCTTTCGGCTTTGCGGAAGTTCGCTCGCGATAACCGCCTCGAGATCTGAGACGTAGGTGCTGAATTTATCTATGTGCGTAAGCTGCATGTCCTTGACTTCACGGTATGAGAAACCGTGACCGCGTTGATCGAATATTACGACGTCATATCCGAAATTCAAAAGATAATATGCAAGCTCGCGGTATTTTTCGGTAGTTTCGGTAAAGCCGTGTACGATAAAGACCGTTCCGTTAGCCGCGCCGCCCGGATTTTCGGGGTCCGAGGTGTAGCGTACGATATGCAGGGACTTCGCGTATTCGACGGCCAGCTTCCTGTCCTCGCGGCGCTTTTGCAGGAAGGGCAGGACGGTATCGTCCATCACGGCCGCATAGTTATCTTCGGGGACAATAATTTGCTGAAATCGCGCTTTGATCTCTTCTGCTTTTTTGCTGTCAATAATTCGTTTTCCTTCCATTTTTATTCCTCCGGCCGCCCGCTTTTCTTTGGCGCCGCGCCTTTCTGACGGCGCGGACAATTGACAAAATCAAAGGTGATATCGCGGCAATATTTTCGGGGTATATTTTAACAGAAAAATGAGAAAAAAACAAACCGGAGATTTTGCAAAAATTGCTTGAAAAACCACAAAAAAAATTGCAAAAAAATTGCCCCGCGGAATAACGTAAAAATATTGACAACCCCCTGCTTTTTGTTGTAATATACATTGAGTGCTTGAGATACATGCATTTATACGGAGGAGAATATGTCTGACGATGTAAATAATAACGCAAGAAATATAATAGAACCTTCAATTTTAGCTGGTTTTCAGGAATTTCTGCCCAAAGAGCAGATGCTCTTTACAAGAATGCAGGATCTGATCCGCGCATCTTTTGAAAGCTACGGATTTATTCCGCTGGATACGCCCGTGCTTGAAAAATCGCAGGTGCTGCTTGCAAAGAGCGGCGGAGATACAGCTAAACAGGTGTACCGCTTCGAAAAAGGCGATACGGATATGGCTATGAGATTCGACCTCACGGTACCGCTCGCCAGATACGTTGCCCAGCACTACGACAGCCTCGTATTTCCGTTCAGGCGCTACCATATCGGGAAAGTGTACAGGGGAGAACGCCCGCAGAAGGGAAGATTCAGAGAATTCTATCAATGCGACATTGACATCATTGGAAACGAAACGCTAGGTATACTTAACGACGCCGAACTGGTGAGCGTGATCAACGCTACGTTCGAAGCGCTGAAGATAGGCGATTTTACCGTTATGCTGAATAACCGCAAACTGCTCGGAGGGTTCTTTGCCTCCCTTGGCATAGATGATCCGACGGATGCGCTCAGGACAGTGGATAAGCTCGATAAGATCGGTAAGGAAAAAGTCCTTGAGGAACTCGTGGCGCAGGGAGTCGCCGAAGAGGCCGCCGAGAAAATAATTGCCCTCACGTCCGTAAGCGGAAGCCCGGATGAAGTGTTCGGGAAAATAGAAGCTATGGGGCTTTGCGGCATAGGCGGTTCGTTTGACGAGGGACTTTCCGAACTTAAAACAGTCTGCGGATACATAAAAATGTTCGGCGTTCCGGAGAGCAGATACTGCATCGATCTTAAGATCGCGCGCGGCCTGGATTATTATACCGGAACAGTTTACGAGACGAAACTGAACGGTTACCCCGAACTCGGATCGATCTGCTCCGGCGGCAGGTACGACGATCTCGCGTCGAATTACACTAAAAAGAAACTGCCGGGCGTTGGAATATCCATTGGCCTTTCGCGCCTGTTCTACCAGCTTTGCGCCGCCGGGATCATTAACGCCGACGGCAGATCTACGCCTTCCAAAGTGCTGTTCATACCTATGGGCGATACGCTCGAATATACTCTCGGGATCGCACAGAAGGTGAGAAAAGCGGGGATCGCCTGCGAAACTTATCTGGGAGAGGGAAAACTCGGTAAAAAATTCGGCTATGCGGATAAGCTGGGCATCCCGTACGCAGCGGTGCTCGGTTCGGACGAGCGCGACGCGGGATCGATAACAGTTAAGGATATGCGCACTGGTGAGCAGAACTCATACGGAAGCGTGGATGAATTATTGAAAACATACGATAAGAACGTTTGGATTAATTTGAATTACGTAATTACAGCCTGCGTCTTCAGACCGCGGGCAAATATCACAGGAGGGAAAACGGTATGGATACAGATCTGACAGAGAAACGCTCGAGAGGCAGACCAAGAAAGAGGCCGCTCCCGACGGTCGTGGCGAAATCTACTATCATCAGGCGCACGGTTCCGACGGGCAATGATTCGTTCGGTACCGAAGTGGTACAGTCAAGCCTGAATTTTGCCGGTGACAATGCGATCCCTGTTATCCGCTCTTCATCTGACGCGGGTGCGTACGGGTCTTCGGCGACAGGCGCTGAAGTTATTCCGGGCGTTACCGTTCCCGCTCAGCCCAAGCGCCGCGGAAGACCTCCGAAGAATAAAACGGCCGATGCTCCTCAGCCTGCCCGTGAAGGGGCTTCAGAGAGCGCTCAGGCCGTTTCCGAACCCCTCTCGCTATTCTCTGCGCCTCAGGAGGAACCGAGGCCTAAAAGGCGCGGAAGGCCGCCTAAAAACAGAACGGAGCCTGTGGCTGCGCCTAAGCCTGCGGCAGAAGAACAGAGAACTGCCCCGGCGGATATTGACGCCCCGGTACGTCCTGCCGTGAGGAGAATAAGACCCGAAGCGTTCAACGTGATCGATCCCGTCGTTTCGGACGGAGTTGCCCCCGCAAATTTCAACGGCCAGGGCGTAAGGCTCGGGAAAGAGCTCCAGGTGGGTGATTCGAGGCTCAGCTTCTTTTATATCGTATTTAAAAATCCTGAGCACGACGAACTGCTTTATCCGGATACGATGCATTCGATACAGCATCTGCTGAGCGCCGCGGCGAAAGAGGCAGATCTTCCGAACATTATCAAGATCATGCCGTGCGGGAGCAGGATAGCGATGGAGGTCGCGGTGCTCGACGCCCAATCGGACTTTGCGAAGCACGAACTCAGGAAGCTGATGCTTACGGCGGCGTACATGGATAATATTCCAAAATCCGAACTTACACACTGTACGAATCCGCGCTATCAGAACTTTTTTGATGCACACAGAGAAATTTGTGAATTCGTAAAGACGCTGTACGGTATAACGGTCGATTCGAGAAGCGGAGATTATTCGTGGTAAACGATCCCGGATTTTTCGCGGACCCAATCGAAAAGTGATAAAAAACACATATTCACAAATCGGAAAATTTCGGGTATAATATGCGCGCAAAAGATATCCTTCACCGGATTCTTTTGATGCCGGAGGTATTTCAAATGAAAAAAAGAAAACTGCTTACAGATATTTTCACAGTAGTGCTCATGCTCGCGATCGTTCTCGTAGTGCTGGCTTACCTTAACGTGTTCCCGGGGAAGAACGTTAGCGAAAAAGGTTCGCTTAATTACGTAATGGTCGCATACATAGGCATGCCGCTGGCACTTCTTTCCGTGCTGCTGATCGATCTGGTGTTCCCGCTGATCGATAACAGAAGGAGACTTTCCGAACCGGTATTTATCGTTAAAGTGGTGGCGAAAGCTATCATCTTTATAGCTGCCGTGGTCGTTGGAGTGCTTTTCTTCCTTGTGAACATCACGCCGCCTAAGAACGAGTTTGTAAAGGTCGGTATTTTCTGTGCCCTGTACTTTGTCCAGTTCCTTATAAACCTCGATCCTCCGCTCAAAGCGAAGATCGCGGCGCAGAAGGAGAAGGATAAGGAAAATGACGGCGATTACGACGACTTCGACGACGATTTTGACGATGACGATTTCGACGATGACGACGAAGTGACCGTTAAGAAAAAATGATCCTGCGATACTGATATTCAGATAAAACACCGCGGCCGGAAGACCGCGGTTTTATTTTGCTCTTTCGTACCGAAGCGTATGAGACCGCGGAGAAAATAGTAACTTTTCAAAAAAACTGCTTGACGGGGCCGTCAATAGCTGTTAAAATGCTCTCAATGCAGGTTCCGCCAGGTTCCCGCATAATTTACACGCAGAACGAGGGTGATGTTGATGCTGAATATTGACCGGAACGCTTACGTAAGCAAAGCCGTATATTCTGCATTCTATTTTGCCGTTTCCGCGCGTAACTGGCGATGGCGGAAGTTCTGATTTCTTTTTCTTTTATCCGGCACCCGGTACGCCGGAACTTTCCATATTACAAAAAATAATTGTCCGTAAGGGCTGTATGGAGGCGTATTGCCGCCATACGATCAAATGCGTATTTTGCTGAAAAAGGGGAATAACAGATGATAGTTGTTCTTAAATCCAACGTTAACGAGAACAGGCGCAAACAACTTATTTCCTGGTTGGAAAGCCAGGGCCTCGGCGTACATATATCCACCGGCGCGTACCAGACCGTACTGGGCCTTATAGGCGACACGGCGAAAGTAGATATGGAACTCATCGAAAGCCTTGACATCGTCGAGTCTGTAAAAAGAGTTTCAGAAACGTTTAAGCGCTGCAACAGGAAATTCCATCCCGACGATACTGTCGTTAACGCGAAAGGCGTGAAGATCGGCGGCGGTAATTTCTGCATGATCGCCGGACCGTGCTCGGTCGAAACTGAGGATCAGATCGTATCGATCGCAAAAGCGGTAAAAGCTTCCGGCGCAAACATCCTTCGCGGCGGCGCGTTCAAACCCAGGACTTCTCCTTACGATTTCCAGGGGCTTAAGGCTACGGGCCTCGAACTGCTGAAGATCGCCAGACAGGAGACTGGGCTGCCGATCGTATCAGAAATCATGAGCGCCCACGACCTTAAACTGTTCGAAGACGTCGATATCCTGCAGGTAGGCGCGCGGAATATGCAGAACTTCGATCTGCTGATCGAGCTCGGGCATTTCGGCAAACCGGTACTGTTAAAGCGCGGCCTGGCAAATACACTGAAAGAACTGCTCATGAGCGCCGAATATATTATGGCGGGCGGAAACGAGCAGGTCATTCTCTGCGAGCGCGGGATAAGGACGTTCTCGGACTACTACAGAAACACGCTGGACGTATCCGCTGTACCGATGCTGCACGAACTGTCGCACCTGCCCGTAATCGTTGACCCCAGCCACGCCACCGGAATAGCGCGTATGGTGCCGCCGATGGCATTGTCGGCCGTGGCCGCCGGAGCAGACGGACTTATCATCGAAGTCCATAACGATCCGATCCACGCCCTCTGTGACGGCGCACAGTCGCTCAGGCCGGAAGAATATGACGCCCTTTCAAAGAAAGTCAGAAAAGTCAGGGAGGCCGTTTTATGACCGCGGGAATAGTTGGGCTCGGACTTATAGGCGGGTCTTTTGCGAAAGCGTACGCGAAAGAAGGGCACAGGGTGCTGGGGGCAAACAGAAGCCGCCAGGTGCTCGATTTTGCGATGCTTTCCGGCGACGTGCACGCCGAGCTTACCGCGGATAATATTTCAGAGTGCGATATCGTTATTATCTGCCTCTACCCTGAAGCGGCGATCGCCTACCTGGAAAAAATGGGCAGGTTCATAGGCGAGAAGCCCGTCGTTATCGACGCGTGCGGAACGAAACGCGTAGTGGTGGAAGGCTGTTCTAAAATAGCGGATAAATACGGTTTTACGTACGTGGGAGGCCATCCGATGGCAGGCACCCAGTATTCGGGATACAAATACGCGAAAGCGAATATGTTTTCCGGCGCTCCTATGGTGCTCGTCCCGTGCGGTTCGCCGGACATTGAACTTTTGTCAAAAATGAAAGAACTGCTCGCTCCTGCGGGATTCGGAAAATATACCGTGACAACAGCCGAAAAGCACGATGAAATGATCGCTTTCACGTCGCAGCTCGCTCACGTTGTATCGAACGCGTACGTAAAAAGTCCATCATCGAAGAATCACAAAGGCATTTCCGCCGGCAGCTACAAGGATCTTACGAGAGTCGCGTGGCTGAACCCGGAAATGTGGGCGGAACTGTTCCTGGAGAATTCGGACAATCTTTCCCGGGAGCTCGGCGGACTCATAGAGCAGCTTAATAAATACAAAGAGGCGATAGATTCCGGCGACCGTGAAACGCTGGTGAAGCTGCTGGCCGAAGGCAGACGGATGAAAGAGGAGGCTGACGGAAGATGAAAAAGATAAGGGTAAACGTTTCCGCCGGCTATGACGTGATCATCGGCGAAGGGCTGTTAAGCGCTGCGGGGGAATATATAAAGGCGCTCGGCGGGGCAGGAAAGGTGCTGCTCGTATCGGACGACACGGTATACGGACTGTACGCAGACGTTGTCCGAAAAAGCCTTGAGGGCGCCGGGCTCGGCGTGAGCACGTTCACGTTCCCGCACGGAGAAGGCTCCAAAAATATTGACACATACTTCCGAATCCTTGAAAAGGCGCTTTCGGACAATATCGCGAGAAACGACATTTTCGTTGCCCTCGGCGGCGGTGTTACGGGCGATATCACGGGCTTTGCGGCGGCAACGTTTAAGCGCGGCGTGAGGTTCGTGCAGCTGCCTACTACGCTGCTCGCTGCCGTTGACGCATCGGTCGGAGGAAAGACTGCTATTGACCTTCCCGGCGGAAAGAACCAGGTCGGAGCGTTCCATCAGCCTTCGCTCGTGCTTTGCGACACGCTCACGCTCAATACGCTTCCGGAGGAACAGTACCGTTCCGGTTTGGCGGAGGCGATAAAGACTGCGATGATCGCGGACGAAGCGCTTTTTACCACGATCGAAAACGCGGATCGCGGGCAGGACGCGGAAGCTCTTATTGCGGCTTGTGTGGATATAAAGCGCAGATTCGTCGAAGAGGACGAGCGCGACACCGGGGCGAGAATGATGCTGAATTTCGGCCACACTTTCGCACACGCTATCGAAGCCGCGTCCGGATATACAGTGCTTCACGGCATCGCAGTAGCTGCCGGAATGGCGATAATCACGAGAAGCGCGTGTAACAGAGGCTATTGCGGCGACGACGTTCCCGCGAGGCTCGAGCGCGTGCTTTCGAAAAACGGCCTTCCAATCGATACGGAATACAGGGCAGAAGAACTGCTTCCGTACGTTTTCGGGGATAAAAAGGCGCAGACGGACCATATCAATATCGTGCTCCCGCGCAGGATCGGGGAGTGCGAGCTCAGAAAATTCGGGCTCGGAGAGATCGAAGAACTGATGCTGGACGGAGGAATACGATGAACAAAAAACCGCCTGAAAACGGAATATTGTTCGCAAAAGACGGAAAAACCGTGACTGTCATGCCCGGATCACGTTCCGGCAGGGCATACGTGCCTTCGTCGAAATCGGTTGCCCACCGCATGCTGATCTGCGCGGCGCTGTCGGGCAGCAGGACAGAGATAGCGATACGCGAAAAGTCGAAAGATATTGACGCCACCGTATCGTGCTTAAAAGCGCTCGGGGCGGGAATAACCGGCAGCACAGAAGGAAACGTAACGCGCTTTGTTATTGACCCGGTCAGGCCCTGCGGTCAATGCGGCAGCGAACCTGTACGCCTCAACGCGGGTGAGAGCGGGTCAACGTTAAGATTCCTGGTCCCCGTCGTTTGCGCGCTCGGGAAAACGGCTGTATTCACGATGGAAGGCAGGCTCCCGGAAAGACCGATGGACGCGCTTCTGGACGCACTTTCAGGCGGCGGCGGAGAGTTTTCGAAATCCGGTAATGAACTGTTTATCAGCGGCAGGCTGCGCCCCGGTCATTATTCGCTCCCGGGTAATGTTTCGTCGCAGTTCATCAGCGGCATGCTTTTTGCGCTGCCACTTCTGGAAGGCGGGAGCACGCTTACGGTCGAAGGCAAAACGGAATCGTCGGATTATATAAAACTTACCGAGGACGCGCTTAGAAAAGCCGGAATTGAATTCAGATATGCCGGCGGAAAATACATTGTCCCCGGATGTCAACGCTATTCACTTTCCGGCATGCATTTTATCGAAGGCGACTGGTCAGGCGCGGCATTCCTGCTTTGTGCGGGGGCAATGTCAGCGCGCGGAGTCACGGTTTGCGGCCTCAGAGCGGATTCGGCGCAGGGGGATAAGAGAATAATTGACGTTTTACGTGCTTTCGGAGCCACGGTCGAGCTGACCGGCGACTGTGTAACGGTCCGCAAAAACACACTTCTCGGGATCGCTCTCGACGCATCGGAAATACCTGACCTCGTTCCCGCGATTGCCTCCCTCGCTGCCGTTTCAGAAGGAACCACGCGCATCACAGGCGCCGCGAGACTTAGGCTTAAAGAATCCGACAGGATCCGTTCTACTGCGTCAATGCTGGATTCGATCGGCGCTATTGCGCTCGAGCAGGCAGACGGGCTCGTCATAGAAGGCAGACGTACACTTTCCGGGGGAAACGTAGATCCGTTCGGCGATCACCGCATCGCAATGGCGGCCGGAATCGCTGCCGGAGCGGCGCAAAGGCCCGTAGTGATATCGGACCCGGGCTGCGTATCGAAATCGTTTCCCGGCTTCTGGGACGTGTTAAAGAACGATATCACGCCCGGACGCGAGACTGACTGCGAGTGCATAAAGGAGGCCGGAGAAAATGAGTAATACTTACGGAGAAAATATAAAATTAACGATATTCGGGCAGTCGCATTCCGAAGCGATCGGAATGGTGCTCGAAGGCATACCGGCCGGACTTGATATTAACGAAACCGAACTTATGCGCTTTATGGAACGCAGGGCGCCGGGGAGAAACAGTTACTCTACGCCGCGCTTCGAGGCGGACAGACTGGAATTTCTGGGAGGCATTAAAGACGGAAGAACGTGCGGAGGCCCAATTTCGGCGATCATTCGCAACACAAACACGAGACCTTCGGATTACGCTAAATTAAAGAATATACCGAGGCCGGGTCACGCTGACTACACTGCGTTCGTAAAATACGGCGGGAAGGCAGACATGTCGGGCGGAGGACAGTTCTCCGGCAGAATGACGGCGGCTATGTGCATCGCGGGAGGGATATGCAAACAGCTTTTGGAATCGAAGCACATAAGCATAATCTCGCGCATCTGTGCCATCGGCGGCATTGAAGACGAAGGCGAACTTGCGGAAGATATATCCGGAAAAGCCTTCCCGACGGTAAGCGATACGGCTGGTCAGATGATGCAGGAAGCGATACTCAAAGCGAAGGCGGAAGGGGATTCGCTCGGAGGAATAATAGAATGCGCGGTGCTCGGGCTCGAAGCCGGGATCGGCGGACCGCTGTTCGGCGGAATGGAGAGCCGTATCGCTTCGATAGTGTTCGGGATCCCCGCGGTCAAAGGTATCGAATTCGGCGCGGGATTCGGTGCCGCGAAGATAAGGGGCAGCGAGAACAACGACCCGTTTTACTATGACAACGGAATTGTCAGAACGCGCACGAACAATGCGGGCGGAATTTTGGGCGGGATAACAAACGGGATGCCGCTTACGTTCCGCGCAGCGTTCAAACCCACGCCCTCTATAGCAAAAGAACAGGAAAGCATTGACCTCGAAACACGCACGGGAGCAACGCTTAAAATCGAAGGCAGACACGACCCGTGCATTGTCCCCAGAGCATTGGCGTGCGTGGAGGCGGCAGCGGCGATAGCTGTGTACGACGCGCTCGCAGGAGAGGCAAACGACAGGAAATAAGACCGGAAGGAACGACGCTATATGGATATTTTGAAAGAAAAAAAGCCGGATATGACTGAATACAGGAAGCAGATCGACGAAGTTGACGCAGAGTTCCTCAAACTGTTCGAGCAGCGCATGGATATCGTTAAAAACATCGGCGAATACAAGCGCGAACACGGGCTCGGAGTGTTTGACGCAAAACGCGAACAGGATAAACTGGCACGCACGGTGGAGAACGTTCCGGAAGAGCTTAAAAGCCAGTCGGTGCTGCTTTTAAGGCTGCTGTTCGAACTCAGCCGCTCGTATCAGCAGAATATTATGGGCCTGTCCGGCGATCTTTGCAAAAAGATAGGAGGCGCAATAGAAGGAAGCGAGAAGCTGCTGCCTGAATTCGCGCCTGTCGCATGCCAGGGCGTGGAGGGGACCAATTCTCAGTACGCCTGCCTGAAACTTTTCAAAAATCCGAATATAATGTACTTTTCAAGCTTCGAATCGGTATTCGGAGCGATCGAAAAAGGGCTCTGCAAATACGGCATTGTCCCGGTAGAAAACAGCTTCGCCGGAACGGTGAACACGGTGTACGACCTGATGATGAAGCACAGATTTTATATTGTCCGAAGCGCCAGAATGAAGATCACGCACAGCCTGCTCGCAAAGCCAGGGACGCGATTGGAGGACATTAAAGAAGTTTACTCCCATCCCCAGGCGCTTATGCAGTGCTCGGACTTTTTGAATTCGCTCTCGGGCGTAAGGCAGATCCCGTACGAAAACACTGCGCTCGCGGCAAAACTCGTATCGGAGAGCGGGAGAAACGATATCGCGGCGCTGTCAAATCCGGAATGTGCGAGATACTACGGGCTCGAATGTTTAAAAGCGGCCGCGGAGAACAAGGACAATAACTACACCCGTTTCGTGTGTATTACCCGCCACCTCGAAATCCTTCCCGGTGCGAACCGCACAAGCCTGATGGTCACGCTTCCGCACGAACAGGGCAGCCTCTACAAACTGCTGTCGAAGTTCTACGCGCTCGGTATCAATCTTCTTAAACTTGAGAGCCGCCCGATACCGGAACGCGAATTTGAATTCATGTTCTATTTCGACCTCGACGTTTCTGTGTACGCGCCGGAATTTCTAAAACTGATAGCAGAATTGCCCTCCGCGTGCGAAAGCTTTACGTACCTGGGCAGCTACAGCGAGGTGGTCTGATATGAAACTGAGATGCGGTCTGATAGGCGGAAGACTTGTCCACAGCTACTCGCCCCAGATCCACGCCGAACTGGGCGACTACGATTATAAACTCTTCGAACTGAAAGAGGATGAAGTCGGACCGTTCCTTAAGAGGGGAGAATTCGACGGCCTTAACGTCACTATCCCGTATAAAAAAACGGTACTTCCTTATATCGACGAGCTTTCGGACAACGCCGCCAGGCTGGGTTCGGTGAATACCATAGTCAGGCGCGCGGACGGTACGCTTTTCGGTGACAATACAGATATTTTCGGCACACGCAAGCTGATCGGTCTTTCCGGGCTGGATATTTCCGGGAAAAAGGTGCTCGTGCTCGGTTCCGGAGGCACCGGCGTGACGTTTATGCAGGCAGTGCGCGATCTGGGCGGTATTGCCGTAAATATCAGCAGGAGCGGGGAGAACAATTACGGAAATCTTGAGAAACATATTGACGCCGTGATGGTAATGAACGCGACGCCTGTGGGGATGTACCCGGACACCGGAAAATCTCCTCTTGACCTCACCTCGCTTCCCAATGTAAAATGCGTGCTTGACGCGATCTATAATCCCCAAAAGACCGCGTTGCTGATGCAGGCCGAAAGACTCGGTATGAAGGCGCTAAACGGCCTTTACATGCTCGTCATGCAGGCAGTTAAGTCTTCGGAACGGTTTACCGGTAATGCGATACCGGAAGAAACGGCCGAGGCGGTATATGAGAGGATCGCGGCGAAGATGTACACGAGCGAAACGGGCAGCTGGGCGGCTCCCAGCCCGGAGGACAGACTTAAATTATTGGTGATCAACGGACCGAATATCAATATGCTCGGCATACGCGAGCCCGATATTTACGGAAAAAGCGATTACAAGGCGCTGCTCGGATTTATTTCGAAAAGCGCGGAGGAAGCGGGGGTCGGCGTCACATGTTTCCAATCGAACCACGAAGGCGCGATTGTTGACGAAATACAGAACACACCGGGAAAATTCGACGGCATCGTGATCAACCCGGCGGCGTACACCCACACGAGCGTGGCGATACTTGACGCCTTGAAGGCGGTCAATATCCCGGCGGTCGAGGTGCATATTTCAGACGTATCGTCGCGCGAACCGTTCAGGCAGATATCGTACGCCGGGATGGCATGCATAAAGACGTACGCGGGCCTCGGCTTTGAAGGATACAGGCAGGCGATCCTGTTCCTGAAACAGTATTTAGAAGAAAAACACACATAGACCAAACGAAATTCATAACCGAAACGAAGAAAGGAAGGATGGTTGTTATGAACGAAATTCCCTACAAAACCTACTTAAACGAAAATGAGATCCCGACAGCCTGGTTCAATATCAGATCGGCTATGGTCAATAA
>JAEEGL014768880.1_pt1 | contig 16750 bp, 15 predicted proteins | sample 9134231 | NCBI WGS metagenome assembly JAEEGL01 (sample SAMN16246548, study PRJNA631951) | gut metagenome | biome: gut microbiome; feature: rumen; material: fiber-attached | host: Bos | place: Iran: Karaj | collected 2018-10
CTCGAAATTAATCACGTCGAAGTTGTCTATAAGCACATCGGGGAGGATGGCACGCAATAGGGTATCTGATTTCATGCCACAAAGGTAACGAATTACTCTTGACCGTGCAAGCCCTACCAACCAGGTTTATCCGCTGACCCAGAATTCATTAGCAAACAAATTATATACTGGTGTTCTCGAAATGTATTTTGTTCGCAAATTGTTCGCAAAACACGAAAATCAGCAACGTCACATCTCTGTAAGTTGCTGATTTTCAATGTGGGCCATCCAGGGCTTGAACCTGGGACCTCCAGATTATGAGTCTGTTGCTCTAACCAACTGAGCTAAAAGCCCGACGATACCACATCATGCGTAGTAATGGACTGCAAAGGTAATCTCTTTCTGACAATTTTCCAAATATTTTTGCAAAAAAGTTTTTGATGCCACAAAAATTTGGTCATTTCTACTTGTTTAACTAACTTTGCAAAACCACACTCCATTCATCCCACAAAACCCATTACCCCATTCAACCCATTACGCCCACCACCCCCATTCAACCCATCACTCATGGACAATAACTTCGATATCAGAAACCAAAATATCACACCTGCCGAAAAGGACTTCGAAAACGCCCTGCGGCCTTTGAGATTCTCCGACTTCAGCGGACAGCAAAATGTGGTGGAAAATCTCAAAGTGTTCGTCGAGGCGGCAAAATATAGAGGAGAGCCTCTCGACCATACACTGCTGCACGGCCCACCAGGACTGGGCAAAACCACACTGAGCAACATCATCGCCAACGAACTGGGTGTGGGTTTCAAACTCACCAGTGGACCGGTGCTCGACAGACCAGGAGACCTCGCTGGCATCCTCACCTCGCTTGAGACCAACGACGTGCTCTTCATCGACGAGATACACCGCCTCTCACCAGTTGTCGAGGAGTATCTCTATTCGGCCATGGAAGACTACCGCATCGATATCATGATCGACAAAGGCCCCTCGGCACGCTCGATACAAATCGGTCTCAATCCCTTCACACTCGTGGCTGCCACCACACGAAGCGGACTGCTCACAGCACCGCTGCGTGCCAGATTTGGCATCAACATGCATCTCGAATATTATGAGCCCGAGACCATACAGAAGATACTGAGACGCTCGGCACAGATCCTCGGAGTGAAAATCTCTGACGCTGCAGCCTCTGAAATAGCACGAAGAAGCCGTGGAACACCACGTATCGCCAACGCACTGCTCAGACGTGTACGTGACTTCGCACAGGTGAAAGGCAATGGCGACATCGATATCAGCATCGCCAAAATAGCACTCACTGCCCTCAATATCGACCAGTATGGACTCGATGAGATCGACAACAAAATACTCTGCACCATCATCGACAAATTCCGCGGAGGACCCGTCGGCATCACCACCATCGCCACCGCCGTTGGTGAGGACGCTGGCACCATTGAAGAGGTGTATGAGCCGTTCCTCATCATGGAGGGATTCATCAAACGCACACCACGTGGGCGAATGGTGACAGAACTGGCATACCGACACCTTGGACGAAATCCCTATCAACAAGCCATACAACAAGACCTCTTCGGATAAACATACACATCTCTCACCAAAAACTCTTCATCATGACAACAGCGATCTTCGTGGGAAGTTTCGACCCTTTCACTATCGGACATGACGACATCGCCCGAAGGGCATTGACCTTCGCTGACCGACTGGTTATCGGCGTGGGTATCAATGAGCATAAAAAATATATGCGCTCTGCCGAAGAGCGGATAAATGCCATACAGGCTATCTATGCCGACGAACCCAGAATCACCGTAAAAGGTTTCTCCGACCTGACCATCGACTTTGCCAAACGAGAAGGGGCGCAATGCATCGTCAAAGGGGTGAGGAGTGTCAAAGACTTCGAATATGAGCGGGAGCAAGCCGACATCAACGCCATGATAGGAGGCATAGAGACCATTCTCCTGTGCGCACGTCCGCAGTTGGCCTCTATCAGCTCAACCATGGTCAGGGAGCTGAGTCACTTTGGCAAAGACATCAGTTCATTCCTCCCCTAAATCCATACCTCCTCTCAACTTATCAACTCAAAAACTCAAAAGCTCAAATATGATCACCTACAACTGTGAAAACGTAAAAATGCCGCCTATCAGACGCCGCGACATCACTCGATGGATCAAAGACGTCGCCGCACAGTATGGCAAAAAAATCGGCGAGGTGGGATACCTCTTCGTCGATGACCCAAAAATACTCGAGGTCAACAACCAATATCTCGGTCATGACTATTACACCGACATCATCACCTTCGACTACGATGAGGGCGACACCATCAACGGCGACATCGTCATCTCACTCGACACGGTGCGCTCCAACGCCGAACAACAACACACCACCTACGAAGAAGAACTGCATCGTGTCATTATACATGGCATCCTACATCTCTGCGGACTTAATGACAAAGGACCCGGAGAACGTGAGACCATGGAGGCAGCAGAAAATAGCGCACTGCAAAAACGCAAACAATCCTAAATATCATCGCTCACTGGCAGGATGATATGCGAAAAAATTTGCCATTTTCTTTGTACTAAACTCCATTTTTACTACCTTTGCAGAGTATGAGGACATGTACACGATATCTTTTCATGCTGCTGATACTACTCACCAGCAGCTTTCTTTCCTTCGCTGCCACAACAGAAAGGGCGGACGACGGATATCCTGTGTGGGACGCTGACAATATCTCTCTGGTATATCTTACCGACTCCACTCAATATGTCAGTGATCCTGACCACATACTTTCCAGAGAATACAGAGACTCCGCCAACTATTACCTCAACCTCCTCAACCATGAACTGGATGTGCAGCCGGTGTTCATCATCGTCAGACACGTCAAAAACGCCGACGCTTTCCGCATGGCTCAGGATGTGGGCAACAAATATGGCGTGGGATTCAAAGACACACGCACAGGACTGATCATCATCATCGCTACTGAAGACCACCAATATTTCATCGCACCAGGTAAAGGTCTGGAGGCATATCTACCCGACGCCATCTGCAGCCGCATCGCAGAGCGATATCTGAAACCCAACATGCGGCTCAACAACCCCAACCTGGCAGTCTATCAAACCTGCCATGCCGTCTACTCCCAACTCAAAAGTGGCGAGCTGCCACCCGCAACAGCCTTGTCGGCCGACGAGGAAGAGGTGACTTGGGGCGATGTCATCCTACTTATCATCATTATCATCATCATCGTCTACTTGTGGAGACACAATGGTGGAAACATCAGCAGTGGTGGATTCAACGGAGGCGGATTCCGTGACGGAGGTTTCAGAGGAGGATATATCGGGGGCAGCTTCGGAGGAGGACTCGGAGGTGGCTTTGGTGGCGGTTTCGGAGGAGGTGGCTCCTTCGGTGGAGGCTCCTTCGGAGGCGGAGGCGCCGGAGGCAGCTGGTAACGACGAAAAGCGAACATCGAAAAGCGATAATCATTATTTATTCACAAATATCCAAACAATATGAAAAAAGGTACTATCATTATTCTAGGTATCGTGGCCGTTCTAGCTCTGTGGTGCATGAATGCATACAATGACATGGTGGCCATACAAGAGGAAGCCACCAACGCTGCCGCCAATGTGCAGTCGGCCTATCAGCGCAGAGCTGACCTCATCCCCAACCTCGTAGAGACCGTGAAAGGCTATGCCACACATGAGGAAAACACGTTCAAAGAAGTGGTGGAAGCCCGTGCAAAAGCCACACAAATCAAAATTGACCCTGCCAACGCTACACCTGAGCAACTTGAGCAATTCCAGAAAGCACAGGGCGAACTCGGTGCAGCTCTCGGCAGACTCATTGCTGTGTCAGAGAACTATCCCGATCTGAAAGCTAATGAGAACTTCAAGGATTTGCAGGTGCAGCTGGAAGGTACAGAAAACCGTATCAATGAGGCACGCAACAAATTCAATGAGGTTGTCACCAGATACAACCAAAAGATACGTAGCTTCCCAACCAACATCTTGGCTGGCTTCTTCCACTTCGACAAGATGGAGAAATTCGCCGCAGAAGAAGCTGCACAGAAAGCTCCAACCGTCAAATTCTAACGATACAACTTACTTCCCCTTTGAAAGGGGCATTTCCCCTCACTCATCCTCGCCAACAAGCTAAGATGAGTGGGGGATATTCATACAATCCATCTCCATGAGAAAAATCATCATCGCCGCACTACTGCTTATCGCCTGCACCAGCGCTGAGAAGCCAAAGAATAGTCCTCAAGACTCCATTAAGATATCTAACATATCTAAAGACTCTGTACTCTCTACAGACTCTCTCCCTCCCCTGAGCAAAACCGCACAATCGATGGCAGCACAAGGCATGGTCAATATCCATGATATCGACACCACCATCAGGGTGAGCCTGATGTACTCACGCCCTGACAACTTCACCGGAAAGATACTCTACGATGACCTGCGTGAAGGGTATCTACACCCGAAAGCAGCAAAAGCACTGGCCACAGCCGAACAAAAACTACTCCAACTGCGACCAGAACTGCGCCTCATCATCTTCGACGCCACACGCCCCATGAGCATCCAACAAAAAATGTGGGACGTGGTGAAAAACACCCCCAAATACTTCTATGTGAGTAACCCGGCACGAGGCGGAGGCATGCACAACTACGGCATGGCTGTGGATATCTCCATCTGTAAGGTTAACGGCGACACCATACCCATGGGAGCCACTGTCGACTTCATGGGCGACCTCTCACACATCGACCGGGAAGAGACGCTCGTGGCACAAGGACGTATCACACAAGAGGCACGAGACAACCGACGACTGCTGCGGGAAGTCATGGCTGCCGGAGGGTTCATGCCGCTCCGCACCGAATGGTGGCACTTCAACCTCTGCTCTCGCAAAGAGGCCAAACTTCATTATCAAGTCATCAAATGACCAACGCCGAGACAAAGGATTTCATCAAGGCGCACCAGGACGACGACATCCGCCAACTCGCATTACAGGCGGCACGTTATCCTGATGTCGACATGACCTATGCCGTCACACAAATAGCAGGATGGCAGAAAGCACGACAGAAACTGCCCTCCTGGACCCTTATAGAAGGCATTGTATATCCACCACATCTGTCTTTAGAACAATGCTCGTCCGAAACCACAGCCCTCTATAAAAAGAATCTTTGCTGCCGTCTACTGCAGCAATATGACGACGGTCTGTCTTCCACGCTCGTAGACCTCACAGGAGGCTTCGGTGTGGATTTCGCTTTCATGGCCAAAGCATTTCAACGGGCGGTCTACATCGAACAACAACAGACCTTGTGCCACATCGCCGCACACAACTTTCCATTGCTCGGCCTTCGTCAGGCACAAGTGATACAAGGCGATGGCATGGAAACACTGGCTACCATGCCTGCATGCACCGTAGCTTATGCCGACCCGGCACGACGTGACCAACACGGAGCACGCACCTACGCCATCAGCGACTGCACCCCCGATATACTCACCCACCTGACCATGATGCTCAGCAAGGCACGTTTCGTCATCCTTAAACTCTCGCCCATGCTCGATATCCACAAAACCATCGACGACCTGCAACGGCAGCATCCTGACGTGGTCAAGGAAGTGCATATCGTGGCCACTAGTAATGAGTGCAAAGAACTGCTCATCGTGCTTTCTACGCTGCAGATGTCTTCCTGCATCTACTGTGTCAACGACCACGACACGCACCCCATGAGCATCGACACATGGAGAGACAGAAGCCCACTACCTATCGCCGACAACGACCATATCCAAGCCGCACAGTATCTCTATGAACCCAACGCCGCCATCATGAAGGCAGGCGGTTTCCACACTCTCACAGCACAGTATCAGCTGAGGGTGCTATCGACCAGCAGTCACCTTTTTCTCTCCACCATGCCACATGACGGATTCCCAGGAAGACGCTTCCAAATCATCAGTGTCTCGACACTTAACAAACGGGAAATCAAAGAGAAACTCAAGGGCATCGTACAAGCCAATATCACCGTGAGAAACTTCCCTCTCTCGGTGGCCGACATCAGAAAACGACTCAAACTGCGTGAGGGAGGCATACATTATATCTTCGCCACTACCACCGCTACTGGCACACACTTACTCTTTGTGTGCATAAAAGCGTAAAAATCAATCATAAATTTTGCCATCTCACTGAATTTATGTAATTTTGTCGGGTATATTAATAGAAATCACCTCATTAGCTTCATTATGTCAACCATTACAATCAAGAAAGTTGAGACCAAACGGGATCTCAAACATTTCATCGATTTTCATTATTCGCTTTATAAAGGCAACCCATACGACGCGCCCAATCTCTACAGTGACGACCTGGCAACACTGAGCAAAGACAAAAACGCTGCCTTCGAGTTCTGTGAGTCGGAATACTATCTCGCCTACAAAGACAAAAAAATCGTAGGTCGTGTGGCTGCCATCATCAACCATAAAGCCAACGAAAAATGGAACCGAAAAATCGTAAGATTCGGATGGATCGATTTCATCGATGATATAGAAGTGTCTACAGCACTGATTCATGCCGTCGAAGAATACGGACACCAAAAAGGTATGGACGAGGTGGTAGGACCTCTCGGATTCACGGACATGGACCCAGAGGGCATGCTCATCTGGGGTTACGATGAACTCGGCACGATGGCCACCATCTACAACTATCCTTACTATCCGGAGCATATCGAAAAACTGGGCTTCGAAAAAGACAACGACTATGTGGAGTTTAAACTCTTCGTACCTAAAGAAGTGCCCGAAAAATATGCCAAAATAGCTCAGATGATAGAGCGACGCTACAACCTGCATGTAAGAAAACTCACACGAAGGGAAATATTTAAGGAGGGATACGGACAGAAAGTGTTTCAAATCCTGAATGAGTGTTTCAAAGACCTCTACTCCTACTCCGAACTGACCCCACGGCAGATAGACCAGTATGTCAAAATGTACATGCCCATGGCCGATCTCAACCTCTTCACCTTCATCGAGGACTGGAATTGTGAGCCGCACAAGATCGTGGGCGTAGGCCTCACACTGCCCTCACTCACCAAAGCCCTACAGAAATGCTACAAAGGCCGTCTGTGGCCATTCGGATGGTGGCATCTGCTCAGAGCTATCAAATTCCACAACACCAATATCGTGGACCTCTATCTCGTGGGCATCATGCCCGAATATCGCAAGAAAGGCGCCAACGCGCTGCTCTTCTCTGACCTCATCCCACGCTATGTGAAATGTGGCTTCGAATGGGGAGAAACCAACGTGGAGATGGAGACCAACGCCAACGTGCAAAGCCAATGGGAGGTGCTCAACCCAGTGATGCACAAACGTCGCCGCTGCTACAAAAAAGCCCTGAACTCCTAAAACCGTCGTCGACTATGCTACGATATCATCGTAGCCACCCATCCCCCATCGCCCCATGTGCTGCAATACCATCGCAGCGTCACAACAACCAAAAACCCCTTCACAATGACTGAAGATATATTTGACCCAACACTACAACAGACTGAATATACCGACGACAACATACGCACGCTCACAGGCATCGAGCACATCCGCACACGCCCTGGCATGTACATCGGTCGCCTGGGCGACGGTGCATTGCCCGAGGACGGCATCTACGTGTTGCTCAAGGAGGTCATCGACAACTCTATCGACGAGTTTAAAATGAACGCCGGTAAGCGCATCGAGATAGACATCGAGGACAACCTGCGCGTAAGGGTGCGTGACTACGGGCGTGGCATACCACAAGGCAAACTCATCGAGGCCGTCAGCGTGCTCAACACCGGTGGTAAATACGACTCCAAGGCCTTCAAAAAAAGCGTGGGACTCAACGGTGTCGGCGTGAAAGCCGTCAATGCGCTGAGCACACGGTTTGAAGTGAGGTCGTTTAGGGATGGACAGGTCAGAAAAGCTTCTTTCGAACGGGGTGTGCTCACCGCTGACATCACAGAAGACACCACTGACGAGAATGGTACCTACATCTGGTTTGAGCCCGACAACACCATGTTTAAAAACTACCGTTTCCATGATGATATCGTGGAGACCATGTTGCGCAACTATACCTACCTCAACACGGGTCTCACCATCATGTACAACGGGCGCAGAATACTCAGTCGCAACGGACTGGAAGACCTGCTCAACGACAACATGACCAGCCCTGGCATCTACCCTATCATCCACTGCAAAGGGGAGGACATCGAGATCGCATTCACACACACCAGTCAATATGGCGAAGAGTACCACTCTTTTGTCAACGGACAGCACACCACACAGGGCGGTACACACCAGAGTGCCTTTAAAGAACATATCGCAAAAACCATCAAGGAATTCTCCAACAAAAACTTCGAGTATGGCGACATACGAAACGGACTCGTAGCGGCCATCGCCGTCAATATCGAAGAACCGATGTTTGAGAGCCAGACCAAAATCAAGCTCGGTTCACTCACCATGAGCCCTGAGGGCGTGTCGGTCAATAAATACGTGGGCGACTTCATCAAACAAGAGGTGGACAACTACCTGCACAAAAATCCTGACGTGGCAGAGGTTATGTTACAGAAAATAGCAGAAAGCGAGAAAGAACGAAAAGCCATGGCAGGTGTGACAAAACTGGCCCGTGAGCGGGCCAAAAAAGCCAACCTGCACAACCGTAAGTTGCGGGACTGCCGTATCCACTTCAGCGACGTGAAAAACAACCGGAAAGAGGAGAGCTGCATTTTCATCACGGAGGGTGACTCCGCCAGTGGAAGCATCACCAAAAGTCGCGATGTCAACACACAAGCGGTGTTCTCCTTGAGAGGAAAACCACTCAACTCGTACGGACTGACTAAAAAAGTGGTCTACGAGAACGAGGAGTTCAACCTCCTGCAAGCGGCCCTCGACATCGAGGACGGACTCGACACCCTGCGCTACAACAAAGTCATCGTGGCCACTGATGCCGATGTCGACGGCATGCACATCCGTCTGCTTATCATCACTTTCTTCCTGCAGTTCTTCCCAGAACTCATCAAAAAAGGGCATGTCTATGTGTTGCAGACACCCCTCTTCCGTGTGCGAAACAGACGCACCAAAATCAAAGACAAGTCCATCATTGCTGAGGCGGACCAAAAACTCGCCAAAGGAGAGAAAAAAAGCGACTTTGTCACCCGTTATTGCTACAGTGACGAAGAACGCATCAACGCCATCCGACAACTCGGACCGGACCCAGAGATCACCCGGTTTAAAGGTCTTGGGGAAATATCGCCCGACGAGTTTGTCCATTTCATTGGACCAGACATACGACTCGAACAGGTGACACTGCATAAAAATGACCAGGTGCAGAAACTCCTCGAATATTATATGGGCAAAAACACGATGGAACGACAAAACTTCATCATCGACAATCTAGTAGTAGAAGAAGACATACCTGAAGAAGAGATTTATTAATTCATATCATCTCAAAAAAATGAGAAAAATCATCCTTGCAGCGCTGATGCTGCTCACTATAAGCGCACAGGCGCAAAAACGTATTAATGGTTTTGGACCCGCCGGCAAACTGCAAATGGCGGAAATGGCCGTGACCAACCTCTATGTCGATACCGTAGACGAAAACAAACTCGTGGAGGATGCCATCCGAGGTATGCTCGAAAAACTCGACCCCCACTCCACCTACTCCACCGCCAAAGAGGTGAAATCGATGAATGAGTCGCTGGAAGGAAACTTCGAGGGCATCGGCGTGCAGTTTAACATGATGGAAGACACGCTGGTGGTCATCCAGACCATCTCTAACGGCCCGTCAGAGAAAGTAGGCATCGTGGCTGGAGACCGTATCGTCAGCGTCAACGATACGGCCATAGCGGGCGTGAAAATGTCGAAAGAGGAGATCATGAAACGGTTGCGCGGACCAAAGGGCAGCAAAGTGCAACTAGGTGTCATGCGACCAGGCATCAACGACCGACTGACTTTCCATGTCGTACGTGATAAAATACCAGTCCTCTCTGTCGATGCCTCGTATATGATACGTCCGGGCATCGGATACATACGCATCGGCAACTTTGGAGCCACTACGTATGAAGAGTTCATGACAGCCATGAAAAAACTACAGGGACAAGGTATGGACCGCCTCATCATCGACTTACAAGACAACGGAGGCGGCTATCTACAGACCGCTGTGATGATTGTCAACGAGTTTCTCAACGAGGGCGACATGATTGTCTACACCGAAGGCCGCAAAGCGCCACGGCGCGAATATCATGCCGACAACCATAGCAAAATATTCAACGGACGGGTGGCTGTGCTTATCAATGAGTATAGCGCTTCAGCCTCGGAGATCCTTTCCGGTGCTATCCAGGACCAAGACCGTGGTGTCATCGTGGGACGACGCTCCTTCGGCAAGGGTCTCGTGCAGCGCCCGTTGGAGTTTGAGGACGGTTCGATGATCCGCCTCACCATCGCACACTACTACACTCCTTCTGGACGATGCATTCAGAAACCCTATACCAAAGGCGACCAGAAAGACTATGCCATGGACCTGGACAAACGCTTCAAAAATGGTGAGTTCACCAATGCCGACAGCATCCACTTCTCCGACTCGCTCAAATACTACACCCTACGGGAGCATCGCACCGTCTATGGTGGTGGTGGTATCATGCCCGACCATTTCGTGCCCCTCGACACCACTAAATACACCAAATTTCACCGTCAGTTGTCGGCCAAAAGCTATATCATCAACGCCAACCTGAAATACATCGACGAGCACCGCAAAGCACTGAAAAAGAAATACAAGTCTTTTGAGGAGTATAATAAAGGCTTTGAGGTACCTCAAAGCCTGATAGATGATATCGTCAAGAAAGCTGCCGCCGATGATGTCAAGCCCAAAGACGACGAGGAACTGCAGCGCACACTGCCGTATCTCACCACACAACTCAAAGCGCTCATCGCACGCGACCTATGGGATATGACAGAGTATTTCCAAGTAATGAATGAGACCAACGACATCGTGCTCAAAGCCGTTGAGGTGATGCAATAACACCTTATCTCACACCACCACCGGAACCACCGCCTCTAAAGCCGCCACCGCCGCCGAAGGAAGACGAACCTCCGCCACCGGAACTACGTGACATGGCCTTCTCTACATCCCTCGTACCAATATACGTGGCTGCCATCAGATTGGGCAAGATATTACGGTTGGTCATGTTGCGGGTGATCTCGCTCATATTCAAGAATTCCGGGTTGAGCTGCTTCATGTCTCTCATCACCTGTTCGCCAATACCGAAGAGGGTGGCATACACTAAGTAGTCATTCCACAACGCCACTTCGCTGAGATGACGCTCGTTGGCCAAGGTGAAATCTTCAAGGAATTTTTTCAGGCCAAAAACTTTCTTCACCTCTTCCAACTCACGCTTGCAGTCTTTCAAAGACATGGTGGGCTTAAGGGTTTTCAGAAACATCATCACTTCTGATCGATGGTTTCCCATCCAATAGCGCAACTCTTTGGGCTGCAGAATACGGTCGTCACCCGCCGCAGCTGAGAAAAAGTCATACAAAAGTTTCATGGGTGCACCTTTGAGCAGACGATTGTTGGGATTGAAGTTGCCGATGACGATACAGTCTTGGTTTTTGCCTTCACGCCCAAATAGTTTTTTAAAACCCGTCGGCGCGATATAATGATTCTCTATACGAAGTGTACCTGTGCGAATCATACGCAGCACCATGGCACTGATCAGGTTCTCCTGATTGCCTTCGCTGAAAACCTCATAACCCTGCAACATGCTGTTGGCACGGGCGAGATCGCCATCGAGAGGGATGTCTCTATACCAGTTGAGATCGCGCTCCAACTCTTTGCGGGCACGCTTCACAGACAGTTTGTGCCAGATGCCCCAAATCATCAATAGAATGACAAAAAGGCCGAATGCCAACGCTACAAAATTATCCCAGATGAATTTGAAAACGTTGGTCTTTTTTTCCTCATAGTTGCTACCTTTAAAAGCCTCTTCGCGCACCTCGTCAAACCTTCCGCTCTCTGACATCTCAGGATGAAGAATGCCTTTCTCCAACTCCATCATCACAATCATGGAGCTTTCAGGGGTCATAGGCTCACTGGTGGTGGCCACAACATCGCCATCCACCTTGTTAATGCTGCCATGGTAACCGAAACTCCAGATACGAATGGAGTCATAGGGAAAACCTTGCTCCATCTCGGGGGCAGTGATTGTGACAGTGGCTTTCTGAGGACTGGGTTTGATGTTGCGCGCCACAAACATAAAGTTGAAACCATCTGTGCCATTATAGCTACGCACCAGATTGGTCACCGTGTAACGGATGGTGTAGACACGCTCACCACTATCGCCTAAACCCCAGCACAACTCATAACCATCGCCCTTGCTTACAATGCCGCAGCGACCAGCTTTCTGCTCACGGGAGCGGTGAATATCCCACGACTCCTCATAGGTGTAGGTATTGCCTTTATCGTCAGACACAGAGAAATCACGTATATCACTGCCTGCAAGGTTGCCAATGACGATATAACTCTCGGTACCTACATTGTCTATAGACATCTCACGCAACTCGGTGATATCGGCGTCGCCATTGTCATGAAGTTCCACAAGGATATTAAGTTGACGCAAGACAGGACCTGCCACCACTGACGTGGCGGCAAAAAGGCAAATCAACAGTAGAGACAAATACTTACTTTCAGAATGCCTCATCGAGATTAGGATAATTTGATTTCTTCTCTTCATCAACAGTGAGATAAGCCTTCTCACGGAAATTGAGCATAGAAGCTACAAACGAGGATGGCCACATACGCACCATACGGTTCATCTTCGTGGCTGTGTCGTTGTATACCATACGGCTCATACGAACATTCTCTTCGTAAGAGTTCACACTGTCCATCGTCTTCAGATAAATGTCGTTGGCCTTCAAGTCGGGATAGGCCTCACCAATGGCGATCAGACGACCCAAAATCTGCGACAGTTCACCCTGCTGCTGCGTGGCTTCCTCGGCTGTCACCACCGTGCTCTGACGGCGGGCATTGATCACATTGATCAGTGTCTCTGACTCATGCTTGCTATAACGAGCAGCAGTCTTGGCAAGGGCCAACAATGCATCCCAACGGGAGTTGAGCTGCACGGCTATCTGGCTCATAGCATTCTTGCACAACTCATCGAGATTGACCAACCTGCGCTGTGTCTTGAAAATATACAAAAGAATGGCAATGACCAAAAAAATGATCAAACCAAGAATTAATACAAGTACTGTTACCATAGATGTCGTGATTTTTAGTTAGTAATACACGGCAAATATAACTGAATTTATCCACATTTGCAAAATTTTTTCAAAAGAATAGTGTTTTTATCATAAAAAACAGAATGAATTGTACACACCATAAAAGAGTGGTGAGATATTCAACACCCTCTTCATGGAGTGCCAAATACCTCACCACATCATACTTAACCTTTATATTCTAACCTAATAACCTAAAAACTAAAACTTAATAACCTTAAAACTAATAACCTATCAACCTAAAACCTATTAACCTAATAACCTAAATCTAAAAACCTAAAACATAATAACCTAAACCTAATAACCTATATCTTAACCAACCACTTACCTATAATACTTAAAATCAGTAGGCTGGTAAAATAACCTGCTATACTCATCATAACTCACATAAATTGAGTCTGAATGATGGGGATTAAATATCACTGTTGACATTTTCTTCCATATTTTCTGCATTGTCTTCATCTTCGTATTTTTTGTGTGTGAATAAAAATGTTGATGTCGTTTGACAATGCAAAAGTATGGCTTTTTCGGCCTCTATGATGATTTTTCGGTGTTTTTCTGTTCTATCATAGACGACAGCACGAAAAAAAAGCGACAAATGGCGCAAAGGGCGTCCAAATCTGTCGCATCGAGGGATAGAAAATGAAAAAGACGGTAAAACCCAAACCAACCAGCCTAATGACCGATTGGGGTTAAAGGTCGCGGGTAAGCATCAGACGATATTCTACAGGGGTCATACCAATCACCTCCTGCATACGGCGCTGCAAAGTGCGTACATTGCCAATACCTGACTCCTCTGCAACGGCGGCAATGCTCCACTGGGGCTTTTCACGCAACAGACGCAATGCAGTCAACATACGCAGATTGTCTAAATAAGCCTCTGGAGTGCGATAGATGGTCTGATGACGGAAAAGGCGCAAAAGACGTTCCCTGCTCACACCCAACAGATGAGCCAACTCAGTGGAGTCAAAGTCGGGGTTGAGATGGGGGCGGTCTTCCTCTACCCGCAATTCTATGAGAGCCATCAGCTGGGCGTCATCCTGTAAGTCGGCGTTACGCTGCCGCTCAATGTTACCGTTGAGCAACTCACGGGCTACATCGGAGCGCAAACGCAATTCGAAGTTGGCTTCCAAACGGTCGGCAAGATCGAGGTTACGCCCGACAAGGCGTATCATCTCATCTTTCAAGCGGCTGACTTCCTGGCGCAAAGCTTCATTCTCAGCCTGAAGTTTCTTTAAAGCGTCGTCCATTGCTATTTGATGTCAAAAAGTTGAGTAAAACCTATCTCTTCGAACACTTGGCGCAGCATGACACTCAAACCGGTGATGCAGACATGACCACCATTGACCCTGACCTTCTTGAGCAAACCAAGAAACAAACGTAAACCACTTGAGGAAATATACTCCAGATCGGTGCAGTCAAGGACAATGTCACGGTTGAGGTAATCGTTAAGCACATGCATCTCACGTTCGGTCTGCGCTGAGGAATTGGTGTCAAGACGTCCCTCAAAACGCATCACACAACGGTCGTTTTCTTCTATAAATGTCGTCTTCATAATCTTGCTTTTGATGATGAGATAACCAAAGAAAAAGATGGTTTCTCACAAAATTCCATATTGGCAACTCTTTTACAAGTCGCCAATATGGAAAAATAGGAAAATCGATGATTAGTCGGCCAGTTTCGCCTTGATGAACTCGCGGTTGAGACGGGCAATGTTGGCGATGGTCTCGCTCTTCGGGCAGACAGCCTCGCAGGCGCGGGTGTTGGTGCAGTTGCCAAAGCCCAGCTCTTCCATCTTGGCCATCATAGCCTTGGCACGCTTGGCAGCCTCTGGACGGCCCTGTGGCAACAGGGCAAGCTGTGAAACCTTGGAGGAGACGAAAAGCATAGCCGAGCCGTTCTTACAAGCTGCCACACAAGCGCCACAACCGATGCAGGAAGCACAGTCCATTGCCTCGTCAGCATCCTGCTTGGGTATCAGGATAGCGTTAGCATCCTGTGCCTGACCAGTGCGCACGCTAGTATAGCCACCAGCCTGGATGATCTTGTCGAAAGCGGTACGGTCCACCATACAGTCTTTGATAACTGGGAAACCAGCGGAGCGCCATGGTTCTACAGTGATCACGTCACCATCGTTGAAGCGGCGCATATAGAGCTGGCAGGTAGTAGCACCACGCTCGGTCTTACCATGAGGTGTACCATTGATATACAGAGAGCACATACCGCAGATACCCTCGCGGCAGTCATGGTCGAACACGAAAGGCTCCTTGCCCTCGTTGATGAGTTCCTCATTCAGGATGTCGAGCATCTCAAGGAAGGAGGTGTCGTCAGGTATATTCTTCATCTCATGGGTATCGAAGTGACCCTTCTCACGTGGTCCGTTCTGACGCCAAAACTTTATTGTAAAACTGATATTTTTTGCCATGATGTATAAGGTTTTTAGGTTCTTAGGTTTTAAACAACCTTAAAACCTTTATGATTAATTCTTATAATTTCGTGTTTGTACTTTGATTGCCTCATATTCAAGGGGCTCCTTGATCAACTCAGGATCCTTGTCTGGTCCCTGATATTCCCAGCAGCCTACATAGAAGTAGTTCTCATCATCACGCTTGGCCTCACCTTCCTCAGTCTGGTATTCCTCACGGAAGTGACCACCGCAGGACTCATTACGGCTCAGAGCGTCGTGAGCTACCAGCTCACCCATTGTGAAGAAGTCACGCAGGTGGATGGCCTTGTCAAGCTCAATGTTCAGACCTTCTTTCGAACCAGGGATGAACAAGTCGGTGTCGAATACTTTCTGGAGAGCCTTCATCTTCTTCAGACCTTCTTTCAGACCTTCAGCAGTACGGCCCATACCGACATACTCCCACATGATGTGACCCAACTCCTTGTGGATGGAGTCGACAGAGCGCTTGCCCTTGATACCCATCAGACGGTCGATTTCTTTCTGAACACCTGCCTCTGCCTCATCAAACTCTGGCAGGTCGGTGCTGATACGTGGCCAGATTTCCTGGTCGGCTAAGTAGTTCTGGATGGTGTAAGGCAACACGAAATAGCCATCAGCCAAACCCTGCATCAGAGCAGAGGCACCCAGACGGTTGGCACCATGGTCGGAGAAGTTGCACTCACCGATAGCGAAGAGACCCTTGATGGAGGTCTGCAGCTCATAGTCTACCCAGATACCACCCATCGTGTAGTGGATAGCAGGATAAATCATCATCGGCTTGTAATACTTCACACCGTTGATCTCATTGGCCACATCGCCAGGGAACACGTCGGTGATCTCCTCGTACATCTCGAAGAGGTTGCCATAACGCTGCATGATGACATCGAGGCCAAGACGGTTGATGGACTCAGAGAAGTCGAGGAACACAGCCAGACCGGTGTTGTTCACACCGAAACCTTTATCGCAACGCTCCTTGGCAGCACGGGAAGCCACATCACGAGGCACCAGGTTACCGAAGGCAGGATAA
>JAEEGL016358429.1_pt1 | contig 16749 bp, 12 predicted proteins | sample 9134231 | NCBI WGS metagenome assembly JAEEGL01 (sample SAMN16246548, study PRJNA631951) | gut metagenome | biome: gut microbiome; feature: rumen; material: fiber-attached | host: Bos | place: Iran: Karaj | collected 2018-10
AGTTCCAGTTTATACTCCGCCATATTGCCTCCACTGCGGCAGGCCTAAAACCTGCCTGCCTTAAAGCCGAAAGGGTGCGGGTGCCATACTGCACCCGCACCGGGATTGTAGTTTCAGTTCATATGTACAGCCCCTGCCGCCCGGCAGAGTGCGTGCTGTCCGTCTTACTGAAGGGAAGCAAGGATTTCTTCAGCGTTGTCCTTGGTAGCCTTGACATAGTCGCAGCCGATGTAGTGCTCGTTGCCGGCACCGGTGATGTAGTTGATTGCAGCGTCAGCAGCGCTGTGGGACTGGGAAATGTGATCGTTGAAGACAGTACCTGTCATTGTTCCTGCGATAACATCCTCAAGAGCCTCTGTCAGAGCGTCAACACCTACAAGATAGATGTTCTCGCCGACAACACGGCCTGCTGCCTGGATTGCCTGAAGAGCGCCGAGAGCCATAGCGTCATTGTTGCAGAAGACAACTTCGACATCATCGCCGTACTGTGCAAGAGAGTTGGCAACCAGAGACTGGCCCTGCTCCTGCTGCCACATACCGACCTGGTCATCAAGGCAGTTGACTTCGAAGCCTGCATCCTCAAGAGCCTTGATGGAGAACTCTGTGCGGTAAGCAGCGTCGATGTTTTCCGGATCGCCTTCGATCATGATGTAGTCGATCTTGCCGTTGCCGTTGAAGTCGATTGCATCAAGGCCGAGGTCAGCGATGATCTCGCCCTGCATTGTGCCGGACTGACGCGCATCGCAGCCTACATAGGTAACATCCCAGTTATTGTCTGCCCAGCGTGCTTCTTCCTGTGCATCGGGCTCGCGGTTGATGTAAACCAGCGGAATTCCGGCGTCGTGTACAAGATCTGTGATTGTAGCTGCGGAAGAGGAGTTAACGGGGTTGATGATGAGAACGTCAACACCTTCTGTGATGAAGTTCTGAATCTGGTTGGTCTGCTCGCCCTGATCGTTCTTGCCGTCGACGATCGTGATGTTCGCCGGATCAAAGCCCTGTGCTGTGAGATAGCTCTCAAGCTCATTGCGGAACAGGGTCATAAAGTTATCAGAGAACTGATAGATGCAGACACCGACCTTCTTGCCGGCAAGATCACCGTTTGCAGCCTCAGCGACTTCTTCTGCCGCTTCCTCAGCCGCCTCTGCGACCTCTTCCTTTGCCTCTTCAGCCGCAGGAGCTGCTGCCGGAGCTGCTGCCGGAGCGGGAGCTGCTGCGCAGCCTGCCAGTACGGATGCCGCCATTGCGGATGCTGCTACAATACTAAGAACCTTTTTCATTGCCATGATCTATATCCTCCTAAGATATCTGTTGATCTGAACCGTCAGCTGTCCGGTTCTGTAACTGTTTTGGATTATACGACCGGGCATCCTTCAAATATACGGAATATTCTTCGGTTTAGGGGGAAAATCCTTTGATTTTCGTGTATCATTAAATTTACAAGTGGATTGTTTCCATAAATTAATGGTACCTGCCTCTGAAGGCAGGCTTTTAAGGAGGTGCCGCATGAAATTCAGACCCGGAAGAAAACCCGGCAGGCTGTCGCTTAAGCCCGCGACGGCGCTGATACTCGCGCTGGTCCTGTCACTGCTTGTTCACCCCGCCTTTGCAATGGCAGCCGGCAGGGACTCAGACGCAGACAAAAAGGACCTGATGATCCTGTACACCAGTGATGTCCACTGCGGAGTTGACCAGGGCTTCGGCTATGACGGGCTCTTTCATTTAAAGGAGGAGTACAAAAAGAAAGGCTATAACGTGATCCTGGTCGATAACGGCGACGCCATCCAGGGCGAGGCCCTCGGACTGCTGACAGAAGGCGCTTCCATTATCGATCTCATGAACAAGACAGGCTATGAGATCGCGATTCCCGGAAACCATGAGTTTGACTATGGCATGGATGTCTTCCTGGAACTTGCCGAAAAGGCAGAGTTTCCCTATATCAGCTGCAATTTCACCTATGAAGATGAGCTGGTGTTCGATCCTTATATCATTAAGGAGTTCGACGGAATCAGCGTGGGCTTTGTCGGCATAACAACGCCGGAATCACTGACTACTACCAATCCTTCGAACTTTATAGATGAGGACGGCAATTATGTCTACGGCTTCTGTGAGGACAGGACGGGAAAAAAGCTGTACCGCGCCGTACAGGATGCCGTGGACGGGGCGCGGGAGGAGGGCGCCGATTATATCGTTGTCATGGGACATCTGGGCAACGAGGATAAATGCAGGCCCTTTACCTATGCCGACGTTATTTCCAATACGAACGGCATTGATATTTTCCTTGACGGACACAGTCACGACACTGACCAGGTTGTGATGAAAAACAAAGACGGCGGGGACGTCATCCGTTCTGCCTGCGGAACAAAGCTTGCCTCTGTAGGCTGGGCCAAAATCACACAGGACGGGGAAAAGGATGCCGGTATTTACACATGGCCCAATACTGTATCGCCCGCATCCCTTTTCGGGTTAGAAAACGACATCACGGACTCTGTTGCCGAATGGAACGCTCAGTTTGAGGATATCCTGAGTGAAAAGGTCGGCGAGACACAGTTCCTTCTCACAATTTGCGACCCTGTCGAGAAAGACAGCAACGGCCTCCCGGTCCGTATGATCCGCCGGGCCGAGACGAATCTGGGCGATCTTACCGCCGACGCCTATCTTGCCTGTACGGGAGCGGATATTGCCCTCATCAACGCCGGAAGTGTGAGAAGGGATATCCCGAAGGGTGTTATTACAAAAGAGGCCATCCTGGGAGTCCATCCGTACGGCAACGCCCTGGTTGTTGTGAAAGCTGACGGACAGCAGATCCTGGATGCCCTTGAATGGGGAGCCCGCAGTGTTCCGGATGAAAACGGAGGCTTCCTTCAGGTCGCCGGTCTTTCGTACGAAATACACTCCTACATTGATTCCGGCTGCACCTTTAATGAAAACGGCCTGTTTACCGGAATAGAGGGTGAACGGCGTGTCCGGAATGTCATGACAGACGACGGCCCGCTTGATCCCGGCAAAACCTACAAAGTGGCCTGTAGTACATTTCTCGCCCTGAATCATGGCGACGGGTTTACGCAGTTTTCGGACTGTGAAACGGAAAAGTCCGACCCCGTCTTAGACTATCAGGCTCTTCTGGATTACATAAAAGAAGACCTTGGCGGCAAGGTCGGACAGGAATATTCAGAACTCACGGGCGATGGAAGAATTGTCATTGTGGAGGAAGAACCCAAAGACAGTAAGAAGGATACCGGAAAGACAGACGAAGAAAAAACAGATGCCGGGGAGCCTGAAGGCTCAGGCAGCGGCTTCGCGTCAGGTGAGCCCACACCGATAGCCTCAGAAGAGTACGCCGACACTGCAGCGAAGGCTATGGACGGATTCCTTTCCGCTTTCCGTAAATTCGATATGCAGAAAATAGCGGAATACGCAGAAAAGAACAACATTAATTCCTTCGACAGCGAAGAGTTTTACTCAATCATTGAGGACCCTTCGGCACTTTTCGGCTCCGAGGATATGCCCGAGGGTTCAGCGGAGGCTGTCCTGGATCTGATGTCCTATGTCCTGGATTATGATTACGAGATCAGTGAAAGCCGCACAGAAGGCGATGATGTCTATCTTGACGTAACCCTGATTACCTATGATTTCACTTCAGTTTCGGAGGATTTTCTGGGTGACTTCATGGCAAAGGCGATGACGATGTACCTGAAGGATCCGGATCTGAGCGAAGACGCCGCCATACTTGTCATGTTCGAATCACTGAATAACGCCTTTGCAAAGCTGGAGGATAAGACCGAAAAGAGCACTGATGAGATCCGGTGCTTTCTTGAGGACGGCATCTGGTACGCCGATTTCCCCGAGGATTATATGGACAAAATGACCGGCAATTTCAATGATATGATGGAAGGCTTCTGATTTTTGCTTTGACTGCCGTTCTGACTGCTGCTCTCATAAAACTGAATAAGGGAAATTGAAAAAAGGGGAATGCCGCATCTGCTGATGAAGCATTCCCCTTCCTTAATACTCTTCTGTACCTGTCATGCGCGGCTAGTCCGAATCAATGACCCAGCTGGTTGCGATGTCAATCATATTGGGCTCTGTGACCGCAAAACCGCCCGTATCGGCGACAATCGCCGTCCCCAGGCTCGTCTCCACCAGGCTTCCGAAGGGATGCACCAGGTAACTGGCGGCGCACATGATATAATCACCGCACATTTTCACGCCGTCGGCGCGGATCCAGTATTTCCCGGGATATCCCATGCTGTTGAGACGCTCGACATTCTTGGACATATCGAGGTTATACCAGGTCTCTTTCCCGCTGGGACCGAATACAACGCCCAGTTCCTTTGTCAGAGGAACAGCGCTCCTGGTGTAAGACGTATAATCCGAGGGCTGCAGGACGGTGACATACTCCTGTGTGATGCCGTTCTTACTGGCTTCACGGATATGCTCCTCCAGCTGCGCGTAAATCTCTTCAGCGGTGGGCTGGTGTTCCTTTTCGGACTCTTCCTTCTCCTGCTCCTGCTTTTCGGGTACTGCCTGAGCAGGATCGGCGCCTTCTGCGACCGAGGCATTCTGCTGCGCCATAAGCGCCACCTGCTGCTGGTAGGCAACAAAGGTGCTGACATCCACTCCGTTGTCAGAGAGAACTTTAATAACCTGCTCCTGCAGGATCCTGAACTGCGTCACAGCGGCATCCGCCTCTTTCTGGCGCTGCTCAGCGTCTGCACGTCCCTCTGCCTTCGCTTTGTCGGCTTCGGCCTGGAGAGCGATGGTCTGGTTGGCTGCAGCAAGGAGCACGGAATTGATCTGCGCGAAGATTTCCTCTATGGAAGGCTCCTGAAGGGTACCGTCTACCTCCATGGGAGTGACAGCGACCTGGGTCCCGTCCTCCGTCACTGCCGCCTCGGCGGGCGATGACTCATCAGCGGCTGCTGATTCTACTGCTGCAGGGCTCTGCGTAACTGCCGCGTCAGCATGCAGCGCTGCCGGTGAAACCGAGGCTACGGACATACATGCAATCAGCGCAGCTGTAAGTGTAAGATTCCTGTTCAAAACATTTCCTCCATCGGCATACGCATTGAGGTAAAATAAGGCGCACCTTGCCTATGCCTGTAAGTAACAAGATATTACAAAATTATTTCTCTATTGTCAAGTCTTGCAATATTTTGTAGCCACTTTTATGAAATATTTTGAAAATTTACGTCAATAAACACACTTCTTTTCAGGAAATGAAATATGTGTTATAGTTCAAGCCTCCCGGGACAGGAGGAATGCCTGCTCGATAATGCTCATGGCTGACGGCCGGCTGAGAGTCAAAAAGGACAGGAAAAGAACAGAAAAAGGACCAGTACGAATGAAAGCTGTCAAAGCGTTTTTTATAACACTCTTAATTGTTTTACTCGCGGGAGCCGTAATCCTGGCATGCCTGTATTTATTCTCCGACAGGGAGCATGGCTCATTTGCGGAGGAGGCAAAAAAGAAAACCGTGGAATATGCCGCGCGAAGGATGCAGCCCGCGATTGAAGAAGCCGTCACCTCCGGACTCTCACAGGCAGGCTTCTCCAAAGAGGAGGCGCAGCAGCTTGTGGATTCGATTCCGCAGGAGGACAAGGAAAAGCTGATTGAGATTGCCGCTTCCCACACGGACAGCATTAACGAGGTCTCCTCCTATATCCGGGACGGCGACACAGAAGGCCTGACAGTTTATCTGCAGGACACCCTCAATGAGGAAGAGCTTCAGACCATCACGGACATGCTCGGTGAATACCTGCCGGCAGGAACACTGCCGGAAGGCATACTGCCCGAAGACGCGCTGCCGGAGGGCGTGCTGCCCGAAGGAGTGCTGCCCGAAGGTATGCAGCCGGAGGGCGGTGTGACACAGGAGTCTCTTCCCGGGAGCACAGAGCCGCCCGCCGCCCCGCAGCAATAGTAAAGCCGGGATCTGCAATGCTCAGGCAGCGCCGCCGGTGCCTGCCAGGTACTTAAGAAGAGTGCGGCGCACGGCGCCGGGACCGGCAAGCTCTTCCTTAAACATCTCCTCAATCTTCTCACCGAGCCCCGCCTCGTACAGATTAATTCCGAAGATGTTCGCGTTGGAGAGAATCGCTGCGAGCTTTCCATCCGCGCTGCCGGGGTCTCCCAGGCTGATACCCTCCAGCATCTTCTGAAGCTGCGGGATCATCGGATCCGGCGCGAGCTCCATGGTCCTGCCTTCATCGTCGACCGCCAGGAGGTATCTGAGCCATCCGGCGATGGCAAGCGGAATTCCGGTAAGGCTTTCTGCCGTGCCGTCCTTTTCCACGTAAGCCCTGATCGTCTCGCCGAAACGGATTCCCACCATCTGGGAGATATCCGTGGCGATCCGAAGAGACGTATCGCCGAGGTACTTGTTGGGGAAGCGTTCCTTCATCACCTCGTCGAGGAAGGCCTTCGGTGAAAGGATGCCGGGATCCGGCACCACCGCCATGCCTTCCTTATATCCGATAAGCCCCGCAAGTCTTGAGAGCTCGGGATCGCTCATTCCGTCCGCAAACAGCTCATAGCCCAGCATGCAGTCGTACGTGCAGAGCGCAGTGTGAATCGGATTGAGGCACACTGTGACCTTCATGCGCTCCGACTTGTTGACGGTTTCCCTGTCCGCCAGATACAGGCCGCCCGCGCTCTCGAGGGCGGGTCTTCCGTTCGGGAAATTGTCCTCGACAACCAGGTACTGCGGCTTTTCAGCGTTGACAAACGGCGCGATATAGGTCTTTTTCGAGGTTATTACCGGCTGCATGTCCGGAATGCCGGCCTCCTCAAGCGCCGCCGCGATCTCCGGCGAAGGTCTCGGCGTAATCTTGTCGATCATGGTCCAGGGGAAAGCAACCCGCCTCTCGTCACTGATGTATTCCATGAATCCGGGATCCGTAAAGCCTCTTTTTTTCCACTCTCCCGCGACCTCCAGGACTGCTTCCCTGAGCTTTCTTCCGTTCTGAGAACAGTTGTCCATGGAAACCAGGGAAAGAGGATATGCGCCGCTCCTGAAGCGGGTAAGGAGCATCGCTGCCACAACCGCCATCGCGCCGGATGCCCCCTCCGGCCCGTTTTCAAAATCCGCCTGCACATAGGACAGATACTGTCCGTCCGCGCCCTTGAGAGCGTACCCCTTCTCCGTGATCGTAAAGGAGACCATCCGGAGAGAAGGCGATGAGAACACCTCCTTAAGGCGGCTCCACTCCTTTTCGTCGGAAGCCTTCGCGAGGATGGCTTCGCCGAAACACCCGAGTACCTTCTTCTCCTGTGTCCCGTCAGCGTTAAGGATCACACTGAGCGCCAGATTATCGAACGGATCATAGATTTTCTCCTTAACCTCATAGTCAAAGGTTTCCACGCAGGTAAGTCCGCTCGTCATCAGACCTTCGGAAAGGAGGCTGTCCGCTATCGTTCCCAGAAAGACGCGGAAAATATTTCCTATGCCGAAATGCACCCAGACGGGTGTCTTTTTCGTCTGTTCATACACCTTTTCCACATCGTAGGACGGGAGCTTAATCCCTGCCTTTTCCCAGGCGTCTTTGTCTCTTATTCCTTCCAGTGTAAGCCGCATGGCCTCTCCTTTCTTTTCCTGCGTGATCCCGGTTATCCGCGTCCGGCTCATAATTCCGGCACGAATTTCAATCGCGAATCCCAGGCGCGAATTTCAGTTTTCCGTGTGCGCCAGTACGTAATACAGGTCATCTGGAGATGCTGACACGACGCGGTACATAACATCATCCTCAAGCTGTTCTATAGTATATCTGTTGACCAGAAGAAGCGCATCCGGATCCAGGAGCCACCCTGCCGTCTCACCCTCGCGGGGATGAAGATCCCCGGAGAGCTCTGCCGCAAGAAAATCTCTCTGCTCCCAGCTCTCCTGTGTATCCAGGACAATATCGATATAGATATCCGCTCCCGCCAGGTCAGAATTCCTGTCAAAGAGCGTAAAGAACGCGGTATCCGCGGCCAAAGTATTCCTGCGGAACTCTCTTAAGTCGCGAACATTGTTCCTTGCAGAGAGCGCACTGATCAATAACACAATGAGAATCGCCGCCCCTGTCTTGATCACCTGTGTTTTCACGCCGTCTTCCTTCCGCCCGGATATATCCCCGCGAAGGAGCGCGTACTGGCCCTTCAGGCGGTCCCACAGAAGCTGCATGCCCTCTGCCGAAAGAAGGAAAAGAGAAGGATAGGCGCAGTATACATACCAGGACAGCTTAGTAGCCGGGACCGAGAAGAGAACAAGCGGCATAAGCGCGCCGAGAATGAGCGGGAGCCTTCCGGAGTCAATGCTCTTTATCCTGTCCGCCGTCATAAGAACCACGACCAGGATCAGGCATGCAATGATCCCCTTATCGGTAAGGAGCTTGCCCGCATAGTACAGAAGGTCCTCCGCATGGTCCTCCGCGCCGTAGACACTGCGGCTGACCACGTCTTTGCCGATCATCGCGCCGATAAAGGAAAATCCGTCCCGCACTATTCTGAAGGCAGCCCAGATAAGGACAGGCACTGCGCAGGAGATGGCGGAAACAAGGACAGGGCGCAGACCTGCACCGGCCTTTTTATCCCTCCTGCCTCTCAGAAAATATGTCAGGATAATGATAAGAACAATTACGCCCGCATGCCAGCTCTTCGTAAGGAAGGCGAGGGCACAGAAGAATCCTGCAAGCGCAGGGTAAATTAATGAGCCCGCATCCGCCGAAAGGCAAAGGATCGCCAGGGTGTACAAAAGGACATACAGGGCATCCGCATCGCCGCTTCTCGCGCCGTGGGTGAAAAGATAGGTAGGCACGGAGGAAAAGGACAGAAGGGTAAACAGTCCCGCCGCCCTTCCCGTGCGGCGAAGGGCGAAAATGCTGCAGGCCAGCGCGCAGAGAATGGCCGAAAGGGCCGCATACAGGCGCAGGGAAGAAATACTGTAACCAAAAAGCATGTAAAAAAGCGCGATGCAGTACTCTGACAGCGGGGGCTTTAAGTTCCAGTAGTCCGGCTCGTACCCATAGGTCGTAACCACAAGATCCCCTGTCTTTATCATTTCATAAGCGCTAACGCCGTGCCGCGCCTCATCCCAGTTCTGGAGAGGCAGGACGTCCAGTCTGTAAAGGCATAAAAAGGAGAGCAGACCCAGCAGTGCCAGGAATGCTCCCGCAAATATAATCTTCTCTAATAAATTCTTTGATAAATCAGGCCTGTCTGTCATGAATAATCATCAGCCTGCCTTCATCCCCTGCCTACAGCATATGAGCGCGGAGCTCCTCTCCGTCCAGGGGGGAAAGATATGCAGGCGGTATATCCAGGACGGTCTTGCATCCGCATCCGCCCTCACTCTGCATGCGATAAGCCGCTCTCGCGAACGCGACGAGAACGCTGGTTGTGAATTCCGGATTGGAATCCAGCTTCAGACTGTATTCTATCACGTGGCTGTGCTCTTTGTTAACGCCGGTCCTGCCGCTGCGGAAAACAAAGCCGCCGTGCGCCATGCCGCTGTGATCCCTGAGCAGCTCTTCCTCGCTGATAAAGTGCACTGTCGTATCATAGTCGGAGAAGTAATTCGGCATCTCGACAATTTCCTTCTCGACGGCTGCCGGATCCGCGCCCTCTTCGAGAACGACAAAACACTCTCTTGTATGCTTCTGGCGTGTCGTCAGTTCCGGCTGCGAGCCGCTGCGGACTGCCTCAAGCGCGCTCTCTACGGGAATAGTGTACTGCTTTGCGTTCTTTACGCCCTTCACTCTGCGGAGCGCGTCGGAGTGGCCCTGGGAAACACCCTTCCCCCAGAAGGTATAATCGCTGCCGTCCGGAAGGATGGCGCTGCCGTATACTCTCGCAAGGGAGAACATTCCGGGATCCCAGCCGCAGGAGATAACCGCGACCTTCCCGGCCTTCCTGGCCGCCGCATCAACGTTTGCGAAATGCTCCGGAATCCGCGCGTGTGTATCAAAGCTGTCAATAACATTAAACATAGAGGCATAGTGCGGCGTCTGCACGGGCAGGTCAGTTGCGCTGCCGCCGCAGACGATCATTACGTCGATCCTGTCCGCCCAGCTGCCGGCCTCCTCAGCCGGAAGCACCGGTACGTTTTCGGTAAGAATCTTTACCGAAGACGGATCTCTTCTCGTAAATACAGCCGCAAGCTCCATGTCGGGAGCTTCCTTTACCGCAATCTCAACACCTCTTCCGAGATTTCCATAACCGACAATACCGATTCTGATGCTCATCCTTACCTCGCAATCCGGAGCGCCAATCATCTGCTGCAGATTCCGCGCCGGGACCATCCTCATATTCATATGAAGATCTTCCCGCCTTCATACAGCAGCGCCGCGCGCTGTGCGGCCGGATCGCTCCGAAACCGGTCACCTGCCGGCGCCGGAGAATATTATACATGATCCTGTATACAATGTCACAGAACAGCGGCGTATTTTTATAAATATGCACTCCCGGCGGCTGCCGGCCAGCATGCCTTACAGTACATGTACGCTCTCGGAGTCGAATGCCACGAACGCCTCGTCTCCCACACTGTAGATCTTCTTGTTCTTGGGATTGAAGTCCGTGATCTTGACCAGCGTATCGCCGACCATCACGTGGTAGTTCTGGTAACTGCCCATGAAGCATGAGAGAACCACACGGCAGGGGAGCTGTCCCTCGTCTGCAATGACGGCTGCCTCGGGACGCAGGACCAGCGTGCACTTATCGCCGGTCTTCTGCTGACGGATGTCGCAGACCGCGACCCTGCTGGTTCCGATCTCCACGACGCCGTCCGTCCCTTCCTTTGAAACCAGTGTGCCGCGCAGGAAATTGGCTTCGCCGATAAAGTCCGCGACAAACTCGCTGTCGGGATGATAGTAGATTTCCTGCGGCGTTCCCATCTGGGCAACCACGCCCTTCTCCATGATGATGATCTTGTCAGAAATCGCCATCGCCTCGCTCTGGTCATGGGTTACATAGACAGCGGTAATTCCTGCCTCCTGCTGGATGCGCCGTATTTCCGTGCGCATCGTGACGCGGAGCTTTGCGTCAAGGTTTGAGAGCGGCTCGTCGAAAAGGAGCACTCCGGGCTCGAGGACCAGCGCCCTTGCAAGAGCGACGCGCTGCTGCTGGCCGCCGGAGAGCTGGTTGGTCATCCTGGATTCCATACCCTCGAGGCCGACAAGCTTCAGGATTCCCGTCACCTTTTCCCGGATCACCGCCTTGTCGAGCTTTCTGAGCTTTAAGCCGTAGGCCACATTGTCAAAAATATTGTAGTGCGGAAGCAGGGCGTAGCTCTGGAAAACCATCGCTGTATCGCGCTTATTCGGCGTCAGGGCGTTGATCGGCTCGCCGCCCAGATAGATTTCGCCCTCATCCGGGCTCTCAAAGCCCGCGATCATGCGCAGCGTTGTCGTCTTGCCGCAGCCGGAAGGGCCAAGGAGCGTCACAAAGCTGCCCGGCTCGATGTCCAGCGTGGTGTCGCGCACCGCATAGAAATCCTTCTTTGTCTTGGGATCCTGATAAATCTTGGAAATATGCTCAAGGCGTACTCCCTTTTTTTCTTTAGCCATGTTATACCTCACTGAGGCAAAATCCGCGGACGCGGTTTTGCCGAATGCGGCGCCCCGGTGCGTCAGCACCGCCGGCGCTGTTTAAAAGGGCTGCATCAGCTGACCTTTTAAACTTATGCCTCCTCAAATTTCCGGCTGGTGCCGAAGTAACGGATTACAAGGTTCATCAGCAGAACCGAACCGTAGGTAATACCGATCAGGATTGTCGCAAACGCGCATGCTATGCCGTACGCGCCTTTTTCCGCGAATTCATTGATCTGCACCGTGATCAGCAGGTACTGCGGCGTGACCAGCAGGATAATCGCGCTGATAGCGGTTATGCTGCGGACGAAGGCAGTTACGAGTCCCGAAAGGAAGCTGTCCTTGATCAGGGGGAGCGTGACTGTCATGAATACCCGGAAGCTGTCCGCTCCCATATCGTACGCCGACTCCTCAATACTCTTGTCGATCTGCCGCAGGGCGGAAATACCGCTCCTTGTTCCCGTGGGAAGGCTTCGGACAATGAACACGATGATCAGGATCGCTCCCGTGCCGTACAGGCCCTGAAGGAATCCCGTGCGGAAAACGCCGGAGGAGAAGCCGCGGATATATCCGATGCCAAGAACCGTACCGGGAACCGCCATGGCCAGCATGGAAACCGCTTCGATAAAGCCTCTTGCCCGAAATTTTCTCTTTACCACCAGGTAGGAAATTATCATGGACAGAAGGGCAGTAATCGGCGACGCGATAAGGGAAAGGACAAATGAATCCCGGAAAGCCTTCAGGCCCTTGTACCGTTTAAAGACCTGCTGGAACCATTTGCCCGTCAGGTGGAAATCATAGCCCCAGGTGCGGAAGAGCGCGCCGAACGGGACGCAGATATACATGACAATGACAAAGACCGCAAGCGCCGAGCACATGATCGTCAGCGGGAGTGTCACACTCCTGTCCGTGATCAGCATGCGCTCGCGGCTCGCCTTACCCGTAAGCGTCGCCGTGCTCTTTGCCTCAAGCCAGTATTTCTGGAGGATGAACATAAACAGTGTGATGCACAGGAGGACGACCGCCATCGCGGAAGCGCCTTCCTTGTCGTATGCCCCGGTGATCTGCAGGTAGATCGTCGTAGCCAGGGTGTCATAGGAGCCGCCGATGATCATCGGGTTCGCGAAATCGGCGATCGATTCGATAAAGGTTACAAGAAACGCGTTTCCAAGCCCGGGCAGCACCAGAGGAAGCGTAACGCTGGTGAAGACCTTCCACCTTGAGGCGCCCATGTCTCTTGCAGCCTCCTCCAGCGAGGGATCGATATTTCTCAGAAGTCCCTTCATCATCATATAGCAGACAGGGAAAAACGTCAGTGTCTGGACAATGGCGATTCCCCAGAAGCCGTACACACTGTTGTCATAGATGTGAAGAAGGTATCTGGTGACAATACCCGCCTTGCCGAACAGCATGATCATGGACAGGGACAGGACGAACGGGGGTGATACGACCGGCAGCATGGAAACCACCCGGAAAAGCCCCTCCATAAACCGGGTCCTCAGTCTTACGTAGACCTCCACATAAGCGAACAGAAGACCGATCAGGGCGGAGGCGATACCCACAAGGAAGCCTACCTTGAGCGTATTCGTGATCGCCCTGCGGAAATTGGACATTCCCATGATCCTGCGGAATACATCCAGCGTGGGGCCCCTGTCGGTAACAAAGCTGTCCACCAGCAGAATAGCAAGCGGATACAAGATAAACAGTGAAAGAAACGCAATCAGCACTGCGATTGTTGTGACCATGACCGGGTCGGCATAGAACTTTTTCCGGTCGAGATCGGCACTCTGCGTCCTCGCCATATGTTATCATCCCTTTCCTCAAAAATATCGGGCGGACGGCAGCGCGCCGCCCGCCCGGCTTTTACGTCCGGACATGCCCCGGCTGACAGGAGCCGGAACCTGTACCATGGCCCGGTTCTGCGGATTTACTCTGTCTTGAATCTGTCGTCGGCCGCGCTTCCGAGAGCCTCCATGACCTCTTCAACATACTTCGGTGTGTTTTCCTTGGCGTCCTCAAAGTCATATTCCATGACGTTGTCGGGATCAAGACCGAATTCAGCGGCAATTGCGGGCTGCTGGGCGTTGTCGAGAACCAGGAACTGGTAAGAACCGTTCTGGGCGGCAAGCTCAACGCACTCGGGGCTGAGGGCATACTCGATCCACAGTTTGGCTGCGTTCGGGTGCTTTGCTCCCTTGAAGATAGCCGTAGCGCCGACCTCGAAGGATGTGCCGGTTGAAGGAATGATCAGGGAGATATTGCCGTAGCCGTTGTCCTCGATCTGTGTGATGCCGTCATGCAGGAAGCCGATGCCGACAACGCACTCGCCGGTGCCGACGTTCTTGGAAGGGCCGGAGCCGGACTTTGTGTAAACTTCGATATTCTTGTCCAGGTCTACAAGATACTGGATGCCTTCGTCGTGGCCGTATTTCTGGATCATGGTGTTGATGACCAGCTTCGCTGTTCCGGCTGTGTTGTAGTTGGAAAGCCAGATCAGTCCCTGGTACTTGGGATCCAGGAGATCCTGCCAGTCCTGAGGAGCCTCGATGCCCATGCGGTCAAGCTCGTCGCTGTTGACCATAAAGCCGAGGATTCCCTTGTAGATGCCGTACCAGCAGCCGTCTGCGTCGCGGTACATGTCGCTGATCAGGTGGGAAGCGTTGACGGCCTCATAGGGCTCAAGAAGGCCTTCGGCGGTCGCAACATTATAGGGATCGGTCGTTCCGCCGAACCATACGTCGCCGGAAGGATTGCCGTTTTCTTCTTCGATCTTGGACTGGACTTCACCGGTCGAAAGTCTCTGGTACTGTACCTCGATGCCGTAGAGTTCCTGGAAATGCTCGCAGGCGGCTGCCAGGTAATCTTCCTCGCAGGAGCCGTATACGACAAGCGTTCCCTCTTCCTTTGCGGCAGCGACCAGATCCTCGAGGCCGCCGGCTTCTTCTGCAGCACCTTCTTCTGCTGCTGCTTCTTCAACTGTCTCTTCGGCAGCTTCTTCCTTGACTTCCTCTGCTGCTTCTGCTGCGGGAGCAGGCGCAGCGGCAGGCGCGGCAGCCGGAGCCGCACACGCGGCAAGGCCCAGTACCATTGTTCCGGTCAGTGCCATAGCCAGTAACTTTTTCATAGAAATCATCCTCCTGAGAATATAGAATAGAAATCGCCACGGCCTCCGATGTTATGCGGAGCGCCTTACAATAACTGCACTGAAAATTGTACACCCTCATATTATGAAAATCAATTTTGACAGGGCAGAAAACACAAAAAACGAGTCCTGCCGCACCCGGTTTTTGTGCATCTGCTCCAGTAAAATGCTGTTATACCTTCCGCTCCTTCTGCTTTCCACCTCCGGGATCTGGTTCGGCGTCCGCATCCCGGATACAGCGGGAAGCCTTATTTCCCTCTGCCTTCCGGCGCTTCTTGCCGCTGCGGCGGAGGAGCTCATCTTCCGCGGGCTGGTATATCACGCCGCCCTTAAATTCACCGGCAGCACAGCGTTTGCCGCAGGCCTGTCGGCGGTTCTTTTCGGCGCGGGGCATTTTGTCTCTTATGCAGGCCTCTCCGGGCCCGGAGCCGCACCGCCAGCCGCCAGGGTCTGCCAGGTGATCTTTGCAGTGTGCGCGGGCCTCATGCTGGCTGCGCTTGTCGGCAGCAGCGGCTCGCTCCTTCCGGGAATTGTTTTCCACTGTCTCAACAATTTCTTCCAGGTGATCGGCGACAAAGAGGCGGCTCTTGCCTTCTTTGGCGGAAATCCCGTCCTTATGAGCATTGTTTCCGCCGCTGTCCTGTCCCCGGCTTTTCTTGTGTACGCCGCATTCTTATACAGAAAACGTGCAATGCGGACTTTAATCTGCTAAACTATTAGCCGTGAAAAATCATCTGTTTAACCGCCGGTTATACCGGCGCCCCGGGCAGGAGCCCGTTATGAATTCAGCAGGAGGAATCTGCCGCAATGAATATAGTCTGTCTTGATCTTGAAGGAGTCCTGGTCCCTGAAATCTGGATCGCTTTCTCCAAAGCCAGCGGAATACCCGAACTCAAAAGAACAACCCGCGATGAACCCGATTATAACAAGCTGATGAACTGGAGACTTTCCATCCTTAAGGAGCACGGTCTCGGCCTTAAGGAAATCCAGGATACGATAAGGACCATCGATCCCCTGCCGGGTGCAAGACAGTTCCTTGACGAGCTGCGCAGCATCACACAGGTCATCATTATCAGCGATACATTCACGCAGTTCGCGACGCCCCTGATGGAGAAGCTGGGCTGGCCCACGATCTTCTGCAATACGCTTGAGGCAGAAGGCAGCGGCGAGATCACCGGCTACCGCATGCGCACAAAGGACTCCAAGCTCTCTACGGTAAAGGCGCTCCAGTCGATCGGCTTTGAAACCATCGCCGCAGGCGACAGCTTCAACGACCTTGCGATGATCCGGGCAGGCAAAGCCGGCTTCCTTTTCCGCTCCACGCCGCAGATCATGGCGGACAATCCGGACCTTCCCGCCTTCGAGACCTTTGAGGAGCTTCTTGACGCCATAAAAGGCGTACTGGACTGACAGGCATATGACGGACGGGACGGCAGCGGCATCAGGCGCCGTCACGGCAGGACTTTCTATGGATTTATATATGGCACCCATGGAGGGCGTGACAGGGTATATCTACAGGAATACCCATCACGCCTTCTTTTCGGGACAGAATAATACAATCGACAAATATTTCACTCCTTTCGTTGTCGCGACCTACACGAGGAAGCTCAAATCCAGGGAGCGGATCGATATTCTCCCGGAGAACAACCGGGGACTTCAGGGAGAGATGCGGGTTGTCCCGCAGATCCTGACGAACAGGGCGGACGAAATGCTGCATATGGCAGGCGTCATGGCGGACATGGGATACCGCGAGATCAACCTGAATCTCGGCTGTCCGGTCCGCACGGTCACCTCGAAGGGAAAGGGCTCCGGGTTCCTCCAGTATCCGGAGGCGCTGGACCGTTTTCTTGACGAGGTGTATACGGGACTGGAAAAAAGGGCCGGGACCGGCGGCGGGGACGCGCTTCGTCTTTCGATCAAGACAAGAATCGGCTTTGAGGATCCGGGCGAGGCGGCCCGGCTGATGAAGATCTTCTCGGAGTATCCCGTCAGCGAGCTGATCATCCACCCGAGGACAACCAGGGAGGGATATGCAGGCTTTCCCCA
>JAEEGL016958092.1_pt1 | contig 16749 bp, 11 predicted proteins | sample 9134231 | NCBI WGS metagenome assembly JAEEGL01 (sample SAMN16246548, study PRJNA631951) | gut metagenome | biome: gut microbiome; feature: rumen; material: fiber-attached | host: Bos | place: Iran: Karaj | collected 2018-10
CGGAAGAAGAAGGATGTGTCAAAGTCGGTCGATGGTTGCGCGGCAACGACTACGGCCCTGCTGCTCCTTCGGGATTTCCACCGAAAGAGAACGGGTGGTTTTGCAATCTTTTTTACGAAAAGAATGTGCCGTATGTCTGGCGGTCGAATGAACGGTGTGCCAAAGACCGATTGTTGAAAGGGCTTCGCAGTGTCTTGCGTAGGGCGAACGTGCCGTTTCCGGTGTTGGTATTCCATGAAAACCATGGAGGATGGAGAGCATTATGCAATCCAACACGGTTTCTGGAGCTGGAATCGCTAGACGAATTGATGATTCTTCTAGATCGACATGTTTGGAATGTGGGTAAAGAACTTTCTTCATTCGGGCAATCCGATAATTACAACATGCTGTTTGGCGATAACGGGCCATACATGGTATTTTCACATGAGAACGAGCTTCTTTTGTTTTCGCGTGAATTGGCGTTGCTTGAATCCTACAGTAGTTTGTTTAGAGTTGTCAAATTGCCCGTACGACCCCAAGGAATTAGCTAAGGAGCTTGTCATGAGCACATCCAATGACATGAGTTTTATCGAAGTCGAAGAATCGCATCGCGGCTATCTTACGGAAATGCTAACAGGAGATGAGTTTTCAGAGAGGATATTGGGCAACATTGATGTTTCGGCCAGGTCAGTCCTGTCAACGATTCCAGCGTCAGAAAAAAGTAAAAATCTAGATTTTCATTTCGGCAAGATGTTTCCGCGGCGAACTGATGTTTTGGTCAATTGGATAAGGCATTTCCTCGATGCGAACGGTGATTCTTGCATGTTGTTCTTCAATACATGCGCTGAAAAGCAATACCCTTACATTTCTCAATACGCGAATGTATTTTATTATCATGACAGAATTCTCGATGCAGATAAGGTAGTGCATGTGGCGCTCAATGGCTTTTCGGAGGTGCAGATTCTGCAATCCTTTAACGATGCGGAAACATCAACCGTGGCAGTTGGAGCGGCAATAAGCGGGATGAGTCTAAAGACTTCGGAGCTATACACGGATGTCAGCAATGAGCGGCTTTTTGAATTGCTTGACGCTGCGCGCTATCTGATTCTTGGTATTTGTGATGGTGAAGCATGGTGCTTCTGGCCTACATGCAAGTTGTCCGCGAGGTGAACATAAAGTGGTGGAACTATGCGCATGTCTTGGACAGGTCAGGCTCATCTGTGCCAGATGGGGGACGTCGCGCGCATCTGCCGCCTTAGGACGTTCTTTGCCTCTGCCTGCTCTTCCATGGCGAGTATTATATCATTTCATCCGCGCCGCAGGCAAAGGGAAACAGTGTTGCGTTTGGCGGCCACATTGGTAGTACGAACAAGAGCGGCCTCGCAGGCGGTATTGCGCGATGCGGTACGATTTGATATAATTCGATTGTCTTGTTCACGGATTGTTTCCTGTCCTGTACGATTCGCATTTGTCAAATGTCGAATTCGGGCAGGGTGGATAATCATAAAATTAAAGGTTTGCCTCATGAAAAGATGTCTGGAAAGCACTTGGTACATGTCGGTTGGTTCTATCGTACTTGCCGCATTGGCGTGTTCCATGCAGCTTGTTGCCGCTCCCGCCAATACCGCCAACTGGACGAATACGAACGTGGGAACTTCCGTTACGAACGCCGCCGACTGGTTCACGGATTCCAACTGGGATTCGCCGTCTGCGCCAGACGGTGGCGATTGGAATGCAATTGTCCTGAGGAACGCCACAGGCTCGCGGTTTATAAAGATTGACCGTCCGATGGCGATCGGAGCCATTACGACACTTGTGTTTTCGGACGGATCGGCGAATTCCGTGAATTTCGTGTCCGATTCCGGCGTCACGCTCGCGCAAGGCAACGACAGCAGTCGTTACTATACTCTTACCGGCGGACGCTGGTTTTCGGATTGGAGTTCATCCGGTGACAAATGTGGTGTAGGCGTCCTGAACAACATGGAATTCAACGGACGGATCGTAACGCCCCGCTTCACGCTGGCCGGAGGATACTCCTGCTTCCGCCTGGACCATTTTGCCACAAGTTCTTCACCATTGCGTACGGACGATGTCCAGCTCAATCTCATATACCGCGGTAGCGGCCATCTCTGTGTCGTGGGAGCGCGAAAAGGGGTTGCGCATGATGGCACGTGGCACGTCACAGCCGGTTCGCCATACGTGTTTCGTACAGAAGCTACGCCCGTCATCGCACCTGGTGCAATCGTCACTTGTGGCGACGTGTTCCCCGCAGGTACGTTCGTAAAGCGCGTATTCTCGGATACGTGCATCGAACTTTCCGCCGCTGCTTCAGATGTGACGGAGACCGGAGAAAAAACACTTTCGTTTGCGGCAATCGTTCCCGTGACGCGTATGACGATCCCCGTGTTTGCCATGGCCACGTACGTCAGCAACTTCACCTCTTTCTCCATGCCCGATCAGGATGGCGATTTCCGTGTCGAGGTGAATAGTCTCGTATCGTATGGCGCACTCTCGAATGGGCACGGTCCTTACCGTTTCTGCCCGCATACGGTTTTGGGCAATAATCCTGCGACAATCGTAATTCACGATGCTGCCGGCGGCGGTACGGGCTACCATGCCAATGTCTATGCGCAAGCGCTTTTGGTGGAACTCGGCACCTGCCATCTGGAATTTGCCGAGACGGGGCGAACTGGTGCAAAGCCCGGATTCCCCGATTCGACCGCAACTACTTTTAACAACAGGGATTTTGTCAACGCTTCTTCAGTCACGCGATTGACCGTGACCAACGGGATTTCGGCGGCAATCGGACAGTTCACCAACTTTCACCATGTCGTTGTCAAGGATGGCGCAGGATCGCTTTCCATCGGCTTCACGAACAACGTGGCGCGCAACACCGGAAAGCTCGTTGTGGAGGAAGGTACGCTTGAACTGCCCGAAGGTTCCTGGGTGAAAACGGTCGCCGTGTCGAACGGCGCGACGTTGCGCATCAACGGCACGTTCACTCCAACCGTATTCATCGCCGAACCGGGCGCGATCGTAGCAGGTGACGGCGTACTGTCCGTTTCCATGGCTACGCCACTGGATGGCGTCCGGTTCACGGATGGCGCGGCCGTCCAGTTGCCCGGCATGCCGGCGCCGCGCCTTTCTGCTCCGGCTACGAACGTTCCGGATAACGTGGCGTTTTGGGTGGACGCTTCGCGCACGGATCGAATGACATTTGCGTCAGGCAGCGAGACCGATATCACGCGGGTCGACGATGTACGTGGCGCCGAATATGGCTTTGCAACAAACACGTTGGGGGGATACCCGACATTGCAAAAAGACCATCGTGGCAATCCACACCATATCTTTTTCAACACAACGTCAAAGAGCAGCAAATCCCAATCTCCGGACGACTGCATCGCGCTTATCTGGAACAAGCGGTACACGAACATCCGGGCCGTCTTTCAGGTGCTTGAGACTGCGGACGGAGGCGGACAGTTCCTGGGCAGCAATGGCTCCAGCAACCATTTCATGCGACCGGCGGAATATGGATACCTCTACAACAAGCCCATATTCTATAGCGGTACTTGCGCATCAGTCCTTGCCGGTCCTTTCTATGTCAACGGACTGCCGTACGACTCCAATTTGGGCTATCCATACAAGGGCGATTCGACGACGCGCAGGCTTGAGGACGGAACGCAGGCAAAGTGGTGGACGCCTGCCGTCTATTCCGCGCACCCGATATCCGATACCGCTGCCAACGCCTTTGCGTTCAATAGTTACGCGATAAACCGCAGCGGTTATCATCGTCTATGCGAGTGTCTCATCTTCACGAACGAGGTTACCGAGACGGAACGTCTGGCCATTACAGGCTATCTGATGAAGAAATGGCTCAATCACGACATTTCGTTTGAACGCTTCGACACCGATAATCCGTTCCCGGTTCTCGACACGACAGTGGTGGGCGGCATTGCAGTGGCGGAAGGGGATTCTCTTTATGTCGGGCAGATGGCAGGAGGAAACTCGTTTGCGAAGAGGGGAAGTGGTACGCTCTCGGTTGACGACTATGCGGATGCGCAGGGAAGTTTGATCGTTTCAGAGGGAACGCTTGAAGTAAATTCTGTCGTCCCGTCCCCCAGCCTGATCCCGGAAGGAGCGTACGTGCATTTCGATGCCTCCGACATGTCCACCATAACGACATCTGCAACCGGACGTGTCACCAATTGGCAGGATGTGCGCGGCAGCGAATACTTTGCGGCAACGGCCGTTTATTCGCCGACATGCGACTGGACGCGCGTTGCATACACTCCGCGTGGCATGACGGCCATCGACTTCGGACCTTTCAAAGGACGCAACGACGGGGCGAGCTGGGTGGACAAGTATAATTCGCCAGAACTGTACTATCCGCCATGTTCCGATCTGCATACGGTGTTCATGGTGATGGATACTTCGCAGGGTGGCGGCGTACTTGTCGGCGTAGGCTACTCTCCAAGCACGTTGCGCGGACCCAATGAAGGGTACGGCATATTGCGTCTTGAGACGCTAGGGGAAGGCATGCAGCCTTATTCCGCTCCAATCATAACCAACGCCTACACTACATGTCAGAAGAACATGATAACCTATCCTGCCGTCCTGCGCACGAACCTTAACGGACAACGCATCAATCCTCTTACGACAGGTTTTTCGGGCGGATGGGATCTCGTGTCGCTTGTCAGCTGCGAGGCTTTCGGCGGCGGCAGTTTCGCTTCGCACCACTGGAACACGTATGTTGGCGGACAGAAGATCGGCGAAGCGATACTCTATCGTGAGGGGCTTTCATCAAATGCCGTTGCGGGCGTGGAGGCGTATCTGCGCTGGAAATGGTTTGGCGAGACGACGCCTGGATACCGTCCTGCCGTGGCGAGCAATCTCACGGTTGCGGCAGGGGCGACATTGAACATCTCCGGCGGTGCGCCGATGACGGTGAAGGGGACCTTCTCCGGCGGCGGAACGGTTACGGGTGCGCTCGCGCTCGCGGCCGATGCGGTTATCGAAGTGCCGGTCGCGCCGAACGACACGATTCAGCCTGTGACCATCTCAGGCACGGTCGATCTCTCCAACGGCGGAACGGTGCGTCTCGTCGGCGATGCCCGCCGCTTGCGTGGCGACTACACGCTCGTATCATGTCCGTCGCTCACGGCGGCGTCCACAGGGACTTGGACGATCGAATTCGACGGCGCGCGTGATCCTGTTTGTAAGTATATCGTGTTCGCCACCGACGGAGCCTTCGTCCTTCGCGTGATGCCGCCCGGCACGACCATCATTTTCCGCTAACATGGATTTGCACGGGGACGGTCCCCTAGAAAACAGAGAGTTGTTCTATGAATAGACAAATCGCTTGTGTACTGGCGGCGGGGGGGCTTCTGCTCCCTTGCGCCGCCGATGTTTCAATCACGAACGAATGCGCGATATTCGCATTCGACGCAAAGGGTCGGATTACGTCCATCCGCGAGCGCGATGGAGGACGCGAACTGTTAGCCAATCCTACGCCCTTCGTGGGTGTAGGATTGTCGAACTGCGGTTTCCTTGGCGCGGATCGCATGGAGATGCGCGACGGTTTGATGGTGTTCTCCATCCCGGGCGGAAGAGGAGATGTGGCGCTGCGTCCCAAGCCGTTCGCCTCAGGCTGCACTTTCGAGATCGCCGATTTCAACGTTCCCATGGCGAAGCAGTTGTACGTGGGACGCATGGCGCCGGCATGCAACAAATGGCAGGGACATCGCGCCAACATGATGAGCGACGGACGGAGCGGTGTATGCGTCCGGCCTTATGACATATTCTCCGGAAGTGGATGCGGCGGCGCTTATCTGCACGTGCCTATCCCCGTGGATCGTGCAAAGGGGGCGCGCATAGGTCTTGTCGCGGCTTCCCGCGACCGTCTGCAAGCTGCCTTGCAGGAGATGACGCTGGCGTCTGGACGACCCCATTCTCCTGGCGGCGGAGCGTGGGCGCTCGGCAGCGAAACGACTCGCGGATCGTATCTGAACGCGAACGTGACGGAGGCATCGTTGGATGATTGGATCGATCTTGTCGAGCGTGGCGGCTTCGACGTGCTGCACTTCCGCGAGAACTGGTACGCGTGCCGCGGACATTATCCTGTAAGCACGAATGCCTGGCCGGGAGGACTCGCCGCGATGAAGGCGGCTGTCGCAAAGATACACGCCGCCGGCTACCGCGCCGGGATGCACACGCTCACGGCTTGCATCGACCCGAAGGATCCGTGGGTGGCGGGCCCGGAGAACTCTAACCTCATCGCCTGGGAGAAATATTCGCTGGCCGCAGACCTTGCGCCGGATGCCGTTGAACTTGTGGTGGATGCGCCGCCGGTGAAAAAGCACGATACCGTTTTCACATACAGCGGCAACGGCAACGCGTTGCGCATAGGAAACGAGATCGTACAGTATACTGCGTTCACCGACAAGCCGCCCTATACCTATTCGGGCCTGACGCGTGGCGCGTTCGGCACCAAGCCTGCCGCACATGCCAAGGGCGACGAGGTCGCGTATCTGCAGCAGCGCTACATCGCGTTCTATCCGGAGCCCGATTCGCCTCTCGCAGATGCCGTCGCCGATGCGATTGCCGCCGTGTACAACGAGTGCGGTTTCGACCAGATTTATTGCGACGGCGCGGAAGGGATGTTCTCGGCGTACGGTACGTCCACGATGCGCGACAAGATAATATCAAGGTGTGCGGCGGACGGTCGCCCGTGCCTGAACGAGGATAGCTGCGGCGGGTCGTCGCAGGCGTGGTGGTACCATTCGCGCGTGGGCGCGTGGGACAGCTGCTTCTGGGCCCCCAAGAAGTTCCACGATTTCCATGTCAAGCACATGAAGTACATGAAGGTCCGCGAATCAGACATGCTGGAGATACAGATGGGCTGGTGGGCGCCGTTCCTCGGCAATCCGCATTTCTCCTGCCACAAGCTGGACGACATGGAATACTACGCCTCGCGCAATGCCGGGCTTGATGCTTCGATGTCCATTGCGAACGTGAACGTTTCGCGAAGGCAGCTGGCGTTCCACGCCTCGCGCATGATGACCATCCTTGGCTGGTATGAACGCGCCCGGCGCGCGCGTGCGTTTGCGCCAGGCGTCCGCGAGGCTTTCGACAACAGGGGCGCGGAGTTCCGCCTGCGGCAGGATCCCGCGAGCGGCGCATGGAACGTCGCGCCTGTGCAGCCTTTCCATTTCCGCGCCAAGTCGCGCGAGACGGCCAAGCGGACGTTCCGGCTCGACAAGACGCCATCAAAGTCGGCGTTGCGCGTGGAGGCATTGTATGTCGGCGCGAAGCCCGACGGCAAGAATTCGCTACTTTTGACTGAGGGTGCCACCGCCACGAACATGGTAAAAGCAACGGCTAACAAGGACGTGACGCTGAAGGTGGAAGAATCGAGCACGGATGACGGGATTCGCGCTTTCCGCCTGTCGGCGGCGAATCGCGGAAATTCCTCACGTGGCGCGTGGGCGCGGGCGACGGCGTCCTTCTCGCCGTATCGTAGCCCTAGGAACAGATGGGTGCTGCGCTTCAAGGTGAAGGGCGACGGATCGGGCGCACTCCTGAACGTGCAGATCGAGACGCCCCGCGAATACGGCAAGGCGCTTTCCGAGCATTATGTGACGCTGGACTTCACCGGCTGGCGCGAATTCGAGATGCCCATGCGCGAACGCGATGCGGAACGCTATGCCGACTATGTATGGCCTTACACTGGCTATGCGGAGGTGTTCCACCGCATCGTGAACATGAATAACGTCAAGGCCGTCAACTACTACCTGAACGAGATACCTGCCGGAGGTACGGCGGTAGTGGAGGTGACGGACGTGACCCTCGTGCCGCAGGTCCAGACGAAGGCGACCCCGCATGCCGTGCGCGTGAACGGAAAGTCCGTCGAGATTCCCTTTGCAATGTACAGCGGATGGTTCGCGGAGCTTGAAGACGGCGTATGGACTCTTTATTCGGCGGACGGCGATCCGCTTGAACGCAAGGTTACGGGCGATGCGATAGAACTGGCGGCAGGAGAGAATGAAGTCGCATACGGCGGCCGCAGCGTGGACGGTACGCGTCCATGCGCCGAAGTGACGGTGTTTGCGATAGGCGAGGCAAAGACCGCGCTGAAGCCGGTTGCATCGCTTCCGTCCGAAGAGAGAAAGTTCCTTGCATACGAGGCTATGGATCCGCAGTTCTTCGCGCCCGGTAAAGGCTTTTCGGCGTTTGCGCCGCTTGTGGTGCGTCCGGGTGAAGAGGCAACCGCGGAAGTGACAGTCTACGGGCCCATGCCGTCGTGCACGGTTACGGTGGGCGAGGAAACGGCGTCGATACCGGCGGTAGAGAAGGGTTGCCACCGCAAGTTCAAGCTGCCGGGCCGCCATAGCGGCATTCGGCAGATTTCGGTTGTGCCAGGCGCAGATGGCGGCGAGACCGCCGCACGGTTCGAGTTCGTCAAACGTTACGTCCGTTGAATCCGGCGAGTGGAACCCTGCCATATGAGAGTTCACAACAATGGGTGGTTTTGATATAATATCGTCCATCTGGAAACAATAGATGATCGCCTATCTAAAAGGAATTCTCGATTCGAAATCGCCCGCCATCGCCGTGGTGGAATGCGGTGGCGTAGGCTATGAATGCTTCATACCGCTCTCGACCTACGACAGACTTCCCGCCACGGGGGCGGAGGTGAAGCTGCTCACGAGCCACGTCGTGCGCGAGGATGCGCAGATGCTCTACGGTTTCGCCACGGAGGATGAGAGGAAGACATTCGAGCTCGTCACGTCCGTTTCGGGCGTGGGGCCCAAACTCGCCCTCGCCGTGCTTTCCGGCCTGACCGTGGGCGAACTGCAGCTCGCGATCGCGGAGGGAAACTCGAAGAGGCTTGCAACCGTGAAGGGGATAGGCAAGAAGACGGCCGAGAGGATCGTGGTGGAGCTCAAGGACAAGGTAAACCCGATAGAGGCGCTCGCCAACGGAAAGATCGCTGGGGGGGATGCGGTCCGCGGAACCGCCCTGCGCGACGCGATGCTTGCGCTCACGGCGCTTGGATTCTCCGAGGATACCGCGCGCCAGCAGGTGCAGCGCGTGATGGAGGCGGATCCGTCCATCTCCGATACCGAAACACTTATAAGACGGGCGCTCGCGGGCAAGTAGCCGCCGGCGTCTTGCATGTCAAACTGAAAGGACACATCGAATGAACAGGAAAGAATTCTTGAAGGGGCTTGCGGCAGGCGCGGCATTGCCTTTCGCAGGATGCTATTCGTCCGGGCTGGAAATGCCTCAGGCGCGCAACGCGCACCTCAACCTCGCGAAGGTGTTTGGGCCGGCCGGCGCGAAAGGCAACTACCACGTATTCTCCAAGATGTTCCAGTTCCTCGACTACGACAAATGCGCGGAACTGCTTGCGAAGGCCGGTGCGACGGGCATTGAATGGACAGTGCGCAAGGGCGGTCACGTCACGCCTGAGCGCGTCAAGACGGATCTGCCCAAGGCCGTGGAGGCCGCAAGGGCCCACGGGCTCAAGAGCGACATGATGGTCGTGTCGTACACGGGCGCGGAAGATCCCGGCGCGGAAGATGTCTTCAAGACGGCGGCCGATTGCGGCGTCAGGCAGTTCAGGCCGGGCTACTACGATTATCGTCCCGGCGAGACCGCCATGCAGATGGCGGGCCGCGTCAAGGCCTCGTTCGACAGCTACGTGAAACTTGGCGAACGGACGGGGCTAAGGTCCGTCCACCACAACCACAACACCGTAGGCGGGACGGTGCGCTTCGGCGGATTGATATGGGACATGTGGTCCGTCATGAAGGACTACGATCCCAAGTACGTGTCGTTCGAGTTCGACCCGATGCGGGCTATACGCGAAACCGGCGCGTCATGGCGCGCGGCCTTGACGCGAGTGGCGACGCATATCGGCGCGGTATGCCTGAAGGATTTCAAGCTTGAACCGTCCGAAGATCCGCTTGCCGCCAAGGAGGTGCTTGTCGCGGCTGGCGTGGGCGTCATGCCGTGGGCCGATGTCAAGGCGGCACTTGACGCCGCCAAGGTCGAGGCGCCGTTCGTGCTGCACTACGAATGGCCTTTCCCCAAGGATGGCGATCTTGCCGCGACGGTAAAGACGGAACTCAAGTTCTTCAAGGGCGTCTTCGGTTGATTTTTTCAAAAGTAAAAAGGAGAGATAAGATGAGATTGACGGCAGTTGGCTTTGCATTTGCGGTTTTCGGGGCGTTCGCCGCGGGCGAACTGGACGAAGCGCAGCTGATAGGCACGACGGACAAGGCGCGGGCTATCGACTACGAGCCTGGCGAGACGATGACATTCACCTTGACGCTCAAGAACGCGAAGCCGTTCCCGGCCGGCGCGTATTTCATCAATTGGACGCGTACGGGCGACGACGGCAAGCACGATGCGGGGAAGGCCGAACTTTCCGCCGAGAAGCCCCTCACGATCCAGACGTCCCTCGCGGAACCGGGCTTCGTGCGCATCCAGGCCGTTGTCGTCGACGCGAAGGGGGCCCAGTACCGCAAGGAGCTTCATGTGGACGCCAACACGCCGGAGGGCAAGCGCGCCTTGAACCGGTGGGAACGGGCGGACAAGCGCGTGTTTTTCGATGGCGGCGCGGCGGTGCATCCGGAAAAGCTCCAGAGCGTGCCTGAACCTGCGGACTTCGACGAATTCTGGGCGAAGCGCAAGGCCCGTCTGGCGAAGGTGCCGATGAATCCGGTCGTGAAGCTCGCGAAGGAAAACGCGGACGCGAAGGTCTACACGTTCACGGTGCTGTGCGCGGGGCCGCGTCCCGTCACAGGCTGGTACACGGTCCCCAAGAAACCCGGCAAGTATCCCGCGCGCATCAGCTTCCACGGATACGGTGCGCATTTCGTGCAGTCCGTCCCTTCTGGCGGGCCGGGCGACGCGATAACGATGTTCATCAACGCGCACGGCTACGAACTTGGACGCGAGGATGAGTACTACACCGAGTTCTACAATTCCATCAAGTCGAACGACAAGACGTTCGGCCTCGATTCGCAGTGGCAGAACAAATCGACCGACACGGCCTACTTCGGCTGGATGTGCTACCGCATCATGCGCGCGCTGCAGTTCATCAAGTCGATGCCCGAATGGAACGGCAAGGACCTCAAGGCGAGCGGCGGTTCGATGGGCGGGCTTCAGACGATGTGGGCCGCAGGTCTCGATCCGGACGTCTCCGAAGCCTGTCCCGGGGTGCCGTGGTGCTGCGACATGGGCGGACGCGAGACGCTCAAGCGCAACGGAACGACATGGGGCGTCGGCGAGACGGCGGCTTTGCGCTACTTCGATCCCGTCAACATGGCGAAGCGCGTCTCGAAGAACTGCAAGCTCACCATAACGCGCGCGGGTCTCGGCGACTACTGCTGCCCGCCTAGCGGCGTGGCGATCCTCTACAACAACCTTACCTGCGACAAGACGATCAACTGGGTGCAGGGTTCCACGCACGGCCACGTGCCGCCGGAGGGTCTAGGCAACCAGTCGTTCACGCTGCACGAACCGGCGCGCCAGTAGACACGTGCCCGGTCCGGCATGTCCGGGAAAGGTCAGCGTACGCTGCCGTGGCCGGCGGGCATGCTTTCCCCGAGCAGGTCGAGATCGGCCGCACGTGATTCGTACCCCTGTATCCAGCCGTGCGAAAAGCCGAAGTCATCGGCGGCCGACGCGACCATGTCGTATTCATCCTCCGTCGCCACGCGGTCGAAAGGCGGTATGTCCTTTGCGCGGAATACGGGCGTATACTGGCTCATCACGGACACATGGACATCTGTCGAGCATTCCGACGCCAGCCATGCGAGATTCTCCACCGCCTCCTCCGCATGGCCGGGCAGCACGAGCAGACGCACTATGACGCCGCGCGTCGCGGCGCCCGGCTCTTCGGCGTCGATCGCCCCGAGCGTATTCCACAGCCACTTCACGGCTGCGCGGCTTGCGGCAACGTATCCGGGCGCTGCCGACGCCTTCATCGCCGTGGCGTCCGAGGCATATCGCAGGTCGAAGAGCGCGATATCGCAGAGGTCGCGGTATTCCTTCAACGTCTCCACCGATTCGTAGCCGCTGGAATTCCACACTATGGGCAAGGCCACGCCTTCGCCGCGCAATGGCTTCAAGGCCTCGCGGATGAAAGGCAGGTATGGCGTGGGCGAGACGAGGTTCCAGTTGCAGCATGCGTCTTCGACGGCGAGCTGACGGAATATCTCCGTGAGCCTTTCCGTGGAAACGTCTTCGCCGCCGCCCTGCCAGCTCCAGGGGGAATTCTGGCAGTAGAGGCATTTCATCGTGCATCGCGAGAAGAACACGGCGCCGGATCCGCGCGGACCGCATATCGGCGGCTCCTCGCCGAAGTGCGGCCCCCAGCGGAACACGCGGGCACATTCGCCCGCGCCGCAGAAACCGCCGGGTCTATTGCTGCACCGGCGCGGGCATAGGCTGCATCCGCTCATATCGTGCCCTGGCCTTGAGGAAGAAGATGCCGGTTACCGGAACCGTCAGGATATAGGCGATCCCCATGACGCCGATCGTCATCCAGAAATTGGACACGAGCAGTGCGATGAGCAGCAGTGCGCCCGCCATGACGGGCAGCTGTGCGCCACGCGAGACGTGCAGATGCTTGAGCGATATCGTCGGAAGCCGGCTCGCCATCAGCGTGCCGATGAAAAGCAGCATGAACATGCCGAAGACCGGATCCTGGAAGAATTCGGAGCAGACCGGCGCCTTGCCTTTCGCGTCGAGCGCGAGCGACAGCACGGCGGGCGAAAGCACCATCCAGCATCCGCCTGGCGCGGGCACGCCGAGGAAATAGTTTTTCCAGTACGGCAGCGACGGTTGTTCCAGCATCGTGTTGAAACGCGCAAGCCTGAAGCAGTCGCACATCGCATAGAAAAGCGAACATGCAAGGACGAGGCGCACCATGTATGGGGGCACGCCATTGTGCGCCGGACCGCCGGTGAGCCAGTAGAACATGAACATCGCAGGCGCCACGCCGAAGTTCACGAAGTCGGCGAGGGAATCCAGCTCGGCCCCGAGCTTCGAGCTGCACTTCAGCAGACGCGCCACACGCCCGTCGATGCCGTCGCATATGCAGGCGACGAGCAGCGCCACCAGCGCATGGATCCATCGCCCCTCCGAAGAAAGGGATATCGACATTATGCCCGCGCATGCGGCCGTGGAAGTTATTAGATTTGGCACGACAGACCTGAGCGGCACGCGGTCGTGCCGCTGGACGCGGTTCTTTCTGTGTCTTCCTCTAAACCTGAATTTGCCCATTGTAAACCTCTTGTGTCGAAATGAAGGCCAATCTCGGCGTTGCCTATAATTATCTCATTTCATTTGCTTTCGCGCAAGGGGTAAGGTATACTATTCGCATTCACCCAAATAGGAGTTCAAATGATCAACAAAGTCTATCTGCTGTCCTTGGCCGTAAGTGCCGCCACTGCAATCACCGCCGCACCGGTTCCAAATGCCGTCGTGGAAAAAGCCGGCGCCGAACGCATCACCGTGTCGGTGTCCACGTCGCCCGGCGCATACACGACATCATTGAAACGCAACCTGCAGATGTCAGGTTACTTCACTCTGGCGAACGAGGGCAGCATCAAGGTCACGGGTACGCCCGGCGTGTCGGTCGCGGCTTCAGGCCGCGGCAAGACCATCACCGCCACGACCACCTTCGAAAACGACTTTGGCGCGCGCATGGCCGCCCGCCGCTTTGCCGACGCGATGGTCAAGACGTTCTCGGATGGCGGCAAGGGGTTTGCGACGACCCGCATCGCCTTCGTCAACCGCAAGGGTCCGGACAACGCGGAACTCTACACCTGCTATCCCGACGGCTATGACATCCGTTCGTTGACGAGCGATGGCTGCGCCGCCGTCGGTCCGCGTTGGGCGCCGGATTCCGTGAACATCTACTATACGAGCTTCATCCACAAGTTCGGCAACGTCTTCCGCATCAACTCCGAGAACGGGAAGCGTTCGCAGCTCGCCCCGTTCAAGGGCACGGCCACGGGCGCCGCCGTCGCCCCCGATGGCCGGCGTTGTGCCATAATCCTCTCCTATCAGGGCAATCCCGAACTCTACGTCTTCGACTTCACCACGAAGATGGTGAAACGCATGACCGCGACCCTCAACGCCGCAGAGGCCTCGCCGTGCTGGAGTCCGGACGGAACCAAGATCGCCTATGTCTCCGACCAGAGCCGCCATCCGCAGGTATACATACTCGACGTGGCGACGCAGAAGTCCGTGCGCTTCACCAACAAGGGAAGCGAAAACACGAATCCGGACTGGAATGCGGAAGGCAAGCTCGTGTGGGCGTCGAAGCGCCAGGGGCAGACCGTTCTGATGGTGGCCGATGTCGCAGGCGGCGAGGCTTCCGCACGTCAGGTCACGGTTCCTGGAAGCTGGGAGCATCCGTCATGGGCGGCAGACGACCGCCATGTCGTCGCATCCCGCGACAAGGCTCTCTTCCTCGTGGATACCGATCCCGATGCGGACAAGCCCATACAGATATTCCACAACAACGGCAACTGGATGAACCCTGCGTTCAGCAGATAGTTGTTTGCAAGTTCACGGGAGATCGAATATGGATTACGCATTCTTCGACAAGGCAGCCTCCGTTTTCCCCGACGAATGTTTCTCGCGTCCGCCGGCTCTGGGGATAGTCCTCGGCAGCGGATGGGGCGAGGCGCTTGTCAAGGATAGCGTAATCCTGCGGATCCCGTATTCGGACATCCCCGGCGTCGGCCGTTCCACCGTGGTCGGCCATGCCGGCGAGTTCGTGCTGTACGAGCGTTTCGGCAGGCGCATAGCGGCCTTCTGCGGCAGACGCCATTGGTACGAGGGTGTTGGCTGGGAGACCGTCGTCTCGCCCATCGAGCTGCTTCGCCGCATGGGCACGCCGCGCATCCTGCTCACGAATGCCGTAGGCGGAATCAACCCCGCCTTGCATGCGGGCGATTTCGTGATCCTGCGCGATCATATCAATACCGTCGGCCTGAATCCGCTTGCGGGTGCGCATCACGAGGAATGGGGACCTCGCTTCCCGGACATGACCGAAGTCTACACCCAGCATCTGCGCGACATCCTGCGCGCTGTTACGCGCCGGCTTGGGCTGCGTACGCTGGAAGGAGTCTACGCATTTACCGCGGGGCCAGTCTTCGAGACGCCGGCGGAGGTTCGCGCATACGCGCATCTTGGCGCGGACGTGGTGGGCATGAGCACCGTGCCGGAGGCCGTCTTCGCGCACGCATGCGGCATGCAGGTCGCAGGGCTTTCGCTCGTCTCCAACCTGGCTTCCGGCATTTCGCCCGAACCGCTTGCGCATGAAGACGTCCTCAAGGCCTCGGCCGATGCCAAGCCTGTGATGACGCGCATATGCGACGCTTTCATCGAGGCTATCTGAGATGTCCGGGGAGACCGACTTCCGCGTCATAGATCCAGTCGCCGGCACCGACACGGGCGGCGGTTCGCGCTACATTTCCATGCCGGGCTTCACCGACGTGCACGTGCATTTCCGCGATCCTGGCATGCCGGAGGCCGAAACCCGCGCGTCCGGCGCGGCGGCGGCGGCGGCCGGCGGCATTGCGCATGTGGTCACGATGCCGAATACCTCGCCGGCCGGCGACAACGTCGCGTGGATACGTGAGCAGATCGAGGATGTCTCGCTGCCTGTCGCGATATGGCCTTCGGCCTGCATTTCAAAAGGGCGGCTTGGCCGCGCCGTAGCCGATCTGGAGGAACTTGCCGCGGCCGGCGCCGTCGCGTTTACGGACGACGGTTCGTTCGTCGATGATGCCTGTGTGATGGAGGACGCCATGCGCCGCGCCGCCAGGCTGGGAATCCCCGTCATGCAGCATGCCGTCGTGCCGAAACTCCTTGCTGGTGGCGTAATGCGCGACTGTCCGGTCGCGCGACGTTTCAACCTTCCCGTGATGCCGCCCGAGGCCGAGACGGAGGCCGTTCGCCGCGATATCGCCATTGTCCGCACGACAGGATGCTCACTTCACGTGCAGCACATCTCGTGCGCCGGCACGGTGGATCTGATCCGCGCCGCCCGGCGCGAGGGATTGCCCGTGACGGGTGAAGCGACGCCGCACCATATCCTCTTTTCCTGCGAGGACATTCCGGACGACGACGCGAACTGGAAGATGGCGCCGCCGCTGGGAAGTCCCGAAGACGTGGCGGCCATACGCGAGGGCGTGAAGGACGGCACGCTCGGCCTTTTCGCGACCGACCATGCTCCTCATCCAGCCGCCAGGAAGACGGGCGGATTCCGTTCCGGCGCCAACGGAATCGTGGGGCTGGAGACCGCCGTCGCCGTGACATGGCACGTGATGGTCGAAGAAGAGGGGATGTCCCCCGTGGAATGGGCACGGCGCTGGTCGACCGGCCCCGCGGCGCTCATAGGCAAGCCGTTGTCGGGCAGGACGGTCCTCGACCTTCGTGCCAATCGTATCGTCGATCCTGATTCATTCCGCACCAAAAGCCGTAATCAGCCGTATGCTGGAATGAAATTCCAGGCATGGCCTTTGCCCGTCTTGATGGATTCGTGTGCGTGATCGCCAAAAAGAAGGAAAGGTGATATATATGTGGCACAAGTCAGTGGCTGCCGCGTTCCTGGCGTTGTCTGCCGGCGCGACCCAATTCAATATCGAATGCGACCATCCCGATGTGCAATACAAGATCGGTGAAACGGCCGTGTTCACCGTCACTGCCGTCGGCCAGCCGGGACATCCGCCGAAAGGGGAG
>JAEEGL011649717.1_pt1 | contig 16748 bp, 12 predicted proteins | sample 9134231 | NCBI WGS metagenome assembly JAEEGL01 (sample SAMN16246548, study PRJNA631951) | gut metagenome | biome: gut microbiome; feature: rumen; material: fiber-attached | host: Bos | place: Iran: Karaj | collected 2018-10
AAGGCTGTATCAACATCCCTCAGTCTGGATAAGGAATCCTTAACACTTATCAAGGGAGAGACGGCAACTGTCACAGCAACCGTAACTCCGTCATCAAAGGAGAGCAGTGTAGTATGGACTACAAGCAATAAGAATATTGCCGATGTAAGCGGCAGCGGTGCAACAGCTGTTGTTACAGCCGGTTCTACAGAAGGGACGGCAACTATCACAGCAACCCTGGGTAAGATTAAAAAGACAGTTGAGGTTACTGTATCTGTTCCGATAAAGCTTGACAGCAATGAGATGGTATTGACATCCAGGTCAGGTGTAACAGCTGTACTTAATGCGATCGTATCCGGAGAGGAACTTAAGAGTAAGAATATTACCTGGTCGAGCTCGAATGATACTGTGCTTGACGTAACCGGAAACGGTGCACAGGCAACTCTCGATCCTGCAGATGATCTGAATGAGACCCAGACGGTAACCGTAACGGCATCTATTGATGGAACGGAATACAGTGATATTTGTACCGTAACGATCAATCCTCAGCCCACGGTAGCAGTACCTGTGGCGGATATAGGTTCTGCCGGTGAATCTGTTGCAGTTAAGGCGGGAACATATGTAACGCTCAGCAGTGAAACATTCGGAGCGGAAATAGTCTATAAAACAGACGGCAATGATCCGGTCGATGCGGATGGCAGACCTTCAACTGATTATATTTCATATTCTGACAGGATCAGGATCACCGAGCCCGTAACGATAAAGGCTGCGGCTGTAAAGCCGGGATATAAGACGGGTGCGGTACAGACGTTTACGAATACCATTGATGATACCAGTGCCGAAAGCTGGGGAGATGTAGACTCCGGAACAATAAAGGAACAGTATCATGATAAGTCATCTGAAGTTCCCGAGGGCATCTGGTATGTGATAAACGGCGTTGTATATGAAAAATCCGGGTACACCGGGTATGCACTGCCTTATACAGGGAGTAAGATCACATTCAACGACCATATCGAGGTATACTGCGGAAACAGACGCCTCTGTGAGAACAGGGATTATACCGTAAGTTATGCGAATAATACCAACGCGCTGGAGATGCCGTCCGGGGCTGAGTATGTTGAAGCTGATCTAAGATCCAACAATGCGGCCAAGGTGAAGATCCCCACAGTCACCATCAAGGGTAAAGGCAACTACAAGGATAAGGCGGAATTCCGCTTTGGAATATATAAGGCTGACATCAATGAAGCAGTCTTTACATCGGGAGATGCCGCATATATCGTTGCAGGTCCCAAGGCTAAGCTTAGCAGCGTTAAGCCGGTGGTCGCCCTGAACGGAAATACACTTAAGCTTAACAAGGATTATGAGCTCACATATTTTTACGATGAATCAGAGGCTCCTGTTGCTGATCCTGCCAAGGAGATCGTAAGTTCAGCAGGTAAGACTTATACTATCCAGATCAAGGCTAAGGACGGAAGCAATCTGACCGGCGTAAAGGACGCAAAGGTAACTGTGACGAGCGTAGCAGCCAAGTCGGATATCCCTGTGGCCCCTGTCAAGACCAAGATGAACAAGGTCAAGATCGCAGGTCTGTCAACAAGCGTTGAGTATACCGGATCAGAGATTACACTTAAGGATCTTTTCAAGGCGGATAAGGTCACAAAGGATCCTAACGGAGATAAGATTGAGTCTGATGCATGGGAGCAGGTAACGCTCTATACGATCGATGCAAAGACGAAGGTAAAGACTCCGCTCAAGCAGTATGTGGAAGGATTGGAGACTGCTACGGAATTCGCGACAGGTGTGTCCGCTGATGCCGGATACAGGGCAGACATGGCCAACACCGGAGTCACGGGCAAGTTTACACTGACATTCACGGGTATGAATGATTATGAGGGTACTCTTAAGAAGACCATCACTGTCAAGGCATACAATGTAAAGAATGATGCCAGAGGTGCACTGATCATCGATGACATCCCTGCAGTTGACTATTCCAAGGCCGGTGTAAAGCCGTCTGTAACGGTTAAGTATGTGACTGAGTGGACGGATGATACCAAGACTACTCCTAAGAGCACTGTGACACTCGAAGAGGGCATCGATTATACACTCACATACAAGAACAATGTGAAGCCTGCAACAAAGGATTCCGGGAAGAAGGCACCTACCGTAACAATAAAGGGTAAGGGCAACTTCACGGGAGCCAATGCCACCAAGACATTCACGATCAACAAGGCAAAAGTGAAGGATAATGTAACACTGACAGCAGCGGATGTTATCTTTAATAACAAGGGCAAGGCCGGATACTTCATGGTAACACCTAAGGTAATGGATAACGGCAAGGCTGTATCAGCAGGTAAGAATAAGGATATCGAGGCAGTAGGAAAGACTTCGTATAAGTACTATTATGCTGAGGATACCAGACTTGCAGATACGGCAGAGACTCCCAAGTATGCGGGAACAGAAGTGCTTAAGACCGATAAGGTAGCACCCGGAACACGCATAAAGGTGACTGCAACAGTAGTGGTTAAGAGTGATAAGAGTCCTTATGAGACTACAGGTGAGGAAGGCGTTACGATCGAAGGCTACTACAACATCCTCGATACAGGTATGGACATCAGCAAGATGAATGCCTCAATAGTTAAGGGGACGGTATTCTCATTCCATAACGGTGACGAAGTCATTCCGATCAAGGAGACACAGATAGAAGTAAAGCCTAAGGGTAAGAATACCATAGCGCTTATCCCTTCGGAATATGAGATCGTATCTGTTGTGAATAACCGTTTCTTAGGCAAGGCTACCGTGACCATCAGAGGAAGGAACGGCTACGGCGGAACCAAGACGTTCACATTCAAGATCGGCGCGATGAGCATGAAGGTCAGCGATAATCTTAATCCCTGATCATATCGTAATCGATAGCCGAATAGCTGAATAAAGGAAATACAGAGATCCCGGCGGGAGCAGATATGCTTTCGCCGGGGTTTTATTCATACGCTCTGTATATTTTCATGCGCTCTTTATATTGCGAAATGACACGCAATATGTTATAACAAACACATCCACGCACACTAATGACGATGGAGCAGATGAGACGTGAGGTCCTTGACCACATCTTTTAAGGGCCGTTCTCTATCGATCAGTGCGGTTAATCCCAATATTATTGATATATTGACAGGTAGGGGGCAGTGTGCCGTTCTGTCCGTATTTGTGATCGAGTGCCGTAAGATAATCTGGTTACAGGGCTATTGAGGTTTGTATATAGTAGAGATAATACTGCATACTCCTTTGACCGTGTCAAGGAAAGAGAGGACAGACTATGCAAGTAAAACAGCCTATGAACTATGAGGAAGCAACAGGTAGGGTTCCGTACAAAATGACGAACAATTACCTGTTTATTGCGGTATTGCAGGAGGACAAATATGCTCTGAAAGGGCTTGTTGCCGCGTTGCTGCACATGGATGCAGATGAGATTAAGAGCATTGAGATCGAGAATCCCATTATGCTTGGTGCGGATATCAATCTCAAAGAGTTCGTGCTGGACATTAAGCTTAAGTTCAATGATAACAGCACGATGAACTTGGAAATGCAGGTCTTAGACTATGGGAACTGGGTTCCCCGTTCGATCAGCTATCTGTGCAGAGAATGGGACAGGATTAAGAAAGGCGCCGATTATGATGAAGCCTGCAACGCATATCACATCGGCTTCCTTGACTTCACACTATTCCAAGAACGCCCGAAATTCTACGCAACATACCGACTTATGGACATAGCAGACGGATACGAGTATAGTGACAGATTCAACTTAAGTGTGGTAGAATTAAATAACATCGCAATGGCGAGTGATGAAGACAGGCACTATGAGATAGACAAGTGGGCAAGGCTTTTTAAAGCCGGAACATGGGAGGATATCAAAATGCTGGCTGAAGATAATAAATACATTGAATCTGCTGCAAAAGGGATGTTTTTTAAAACACAGGATGAAAGCATACTGCGACTGTGCCGCAAGATGGATGAAGAGATCGAAGGCGATAAGCGCAGGGCAGAACGCCTTACCAAACTCGAGGAGGATATAATTAAGCTTGAGACAAGGTACAGCGGCCTGCAGACGGAGTACAGCGGCCTGCAGACGGAGTACAGCGGCCTGCAGACGGAGTATAATGGCTTGCAGACGGAGTATAATGGCCTGCAGACGGAGTATAATGGCCTGCAGACGGAGTATAATGGCTTGCAGACAGAGTGCAGTGGCCTGCAGACAAAGAATAGCGACCTGCAAACAAAGAATATGAATCTCGAGGCAGAGAATTCAGAACTAAAGGAAAATATTGCTCGATTACAGGCTGAGTTGGCAAAGTTGAAAAACGGCAGATAATTATTGTATACTACGGGCATTTGAGGGAGGATGCGGTAGAAATGATCGGAGCATATGCTCATTAAGACTTATAGGACAAAACGTGTTGATAAAAATGCTCTGAACCATTGTATATAAAGGCTTTTAAGGTGTTTAATCTTCCTAAAATGAAGACTTTGGGAGGAATTAAATGAATCAGGTGAATTGTCCGGTATGAGGTGTGTAAAGTTTGGCAAAACAAGTGCCGGTTCCCGGCGTTGGCTATGTAAGCAGTGCAATCGATAGCTGAATAAAGGAAATACAGAGATCCCGGCGGGAGCGGATATGCTTTCGCCGGGGTTTTGTTATGAATGGTATCTGAAAATTCCTGGGATTTCGAATTGTGAACTGGACAGATGATGATTAATGGTTTATTATATGTACATAAAAGCGTACGGTATTATGTACGTTATTGGTTTAGGAGAATTATATGACAATTGCAAAGCAAATAGATATACGTTCGAATATCAAGAAATACTTTGATATGGCGTATGGCGGGGATACGATCATTGTACCCAGAAAAGAGAATAAGAACGTAGTGATCATATCTGAGGAGGAGTATAACCGACTCAGCAGGCAGAACCGACTGTCGGCATATGCAGACATGCAAATTGAGAAAATGGCTGATGCTAAGAGTATACATCAGACAAATACCACCGTCAAAGAGGATAATCTTGAAAAACTCAGGGTCATCGGTCAATTCAAAGATAATTGGAATGGTAATGGTGCAGAGGCGTTTCCTCAGGCACTCATCTCAAGGGTTAGAGATATTATAAATGATCTTCTCATTCAGCCTGAAGTTTTCCCGACTGCGCTCGGAACGATCCAGCTGGAATATGATAATTCAAGACGTGATCATATGGAGATAGAGATTGGTATGGGTGATGACGCAGAACTGTTTATTTCATCATACAATGGAGAAGAGAGATTCGAAACTTTTGAGGCATCCGGCCGGAGTATTAATGAGAAGGTGAGGGAATTCTATGGATAATACTTTTAAAAATGATGAGAGATTATATCGTGCAGTGTATCCGCCGGAAATAGCAGGTATGTACTGGCGTAAGGATGGGACAATATCATCGGCAGCATTCGCGGATGCAAGAGGCCTGTCAGTAGACAGAGGAGATTACAGAACGGATGAAGTAGTTGTAGATCATATGAGGAAGAGATTCACCGGATATATAATAAGATTATATGTCAAAAACTGTGTTGATATCGGCGCGGCAGTCAGATATCTGCCGTCTGATAGCAATCCTTATCATTCGGAGATCCATGGGAGCGAGACAGAGGTCCTGCTGTCTAAGCAACAGCGCCTGCAGCTGTCCAGAAAAGCATTGGTCATTGGATAAGTGCATGGTCAGTCTTCGGTATTCCAACGTGTCAGATCGGCTTCTGTCTCGATCTGCTTGAAGTAAAGGACATCCTTCTTGCTCTTGGCTAAGTCCTTGGTAAAGACACCTAAGAACCTGTAGGGTTTGCGGCCGATCTTGGCGAATACAAATCTTATGCCGTTGCCATCATCAGTGATGTCTCCGACGGTGTGCAGGTTCTGACCGTTCTTCGATATTGCGAATACGTTTTCCTTAGCGGTAGCAGCAGCTTTCTCGGCAGCGGCTACCGTTGTGTATATCTTGGGGAACCACACGAGCATCGTGCGTTCCTCATTCAGATATAATGCAGAACGGGAGTATGTCTTATAATCCCTGCCAAAGCAGCGATTAAGAACTTCATAACTGTACTTGAAAGTATGTTCATCTGCAGTAGAGATCTGTGTTATCGGCTCGGGATTCGGCTCGGGATTCGGCTCGGGGTCTGGTGTAACTTCTGCGGAGGCCTCAACAACAGGCTCTGTCTCTTTTGCGGCTTCAGCAGCGGGAGCGGGTTCAGGTTCAGTAACAACCTCTTTAACGGGTTCCGCTTTAACCTCTGCAACTTCAACATTAGGTTCAAGCTCCTTCACGGACTCCGGTTCAGCAACGACCTCTTTAACAGGCTCGGGCTCATTCTTCGGCTCCGCAGCCTTCTTCTTAGGGCGTTTCTTGATCGCGCCCTCGGGATCCTCAAGATCCGGGATCTCGGGTTCTATATCTATAACATCAGCCTTTATATATGAGTAGTCTTCGGCTTCCTTCTGGCTGTTGGCTTTTTCTTCCTTTTTCTTTTCTATCTTCCCGGGGATAGAGCGAAGGGTAGACGGAAGCTTCTTAACAGCACCGGGAAGTCCCTTTATCTTTGCAGGGATAGTCGCGATAAATGCGGTGATCCTGTTAAGTGTATCGATGAAAAACCGTCCGACACGCCCCTTGGCTGAAAGCTTTATCTTAGGGAGCTGGTGGCCTGTCAGAGAAACTACGGTAAATATGATCGTATACAATATGAGCCATATGATCGCGAAGACAATGACTATGCATATTATTGCAAGTATCGCGCCCACTATGCCCCAGAAATCATACATGAACGGTATTAAGTTGAATAATGCCCTGAAAAATCTGATCATTTGCCTCACCATTAATCCTTTTATCCTCATTATTCTACATCATTATAGCGTATTGTGCTATAATAAATCGTCTTACAGGGGTATATGCAGAAGGCATATGCCGCAGGACAGTTCATTTAGAATAATCTGACAGGAGAAATACAATGACATACAGGATCAGACAACAATTCGTGACAATTATACTGCCGGTTATGATCATAATATCCGCACTTTCGACAGGCATGAGAGCATATGCTGCCCGGGATGCCGGGGATGATGCGGCTGATTCGATAACCTTCCTGCGTGATAAGACGGCGGAAGATTTCTCGGAGGACTTCATCATCGGAACGTCCGTTACGGGAGGTGAGATAAGTGATGCCAGGCTCATGCAGTTAGTTACGGACAATTTTAACGGTATCACCCTGGGTAATGAGCTTAAGCCTGACTGCATGTTCGGATACAGGAATGAGTTCTGCCCGGGAACAGAGACCGCCGAACTAAACGGTGAGGAGATCGAGGTTCCCATAATGGGCTTTGCCAAGGCCGAGAAGTACCTTGACTATATCCTTAAGTGGAATGAAGAACATCCTGACAGGCAGATCAGGGTGCGAGGTCATGTGCTCGTATGGCATTCGCAGACACCGGAGTGGTTCTTTCATGAGGAATATGATGCTTCCAAGCCCTATGTGAGCCCTGAGGAGATGGATAAGCGGCAGGAATGGTACATTAAGAGCGTGCTTACGCACTTCGCGGGACCGGAGAGTGAGTATAAGGATCTTTTCTATGGATGGGACGTGGTAAATGAGGCGATAAGCGATGCCACAGGCACATACAGGAAGGATACGGAAGGGTCGAGCTGGTGGGCGGTATATAAGAGCGAGGATTATATAATCAATGCATTCAGATATGCCAACAAGTATGCGCCGGAGCATATAAGGCTCTACTATAACGACTATAATGACTGTACTTCGGCCAAGATAAAGGGTATCGAGGCGCTGCTTACAGCCGTAAAGGAAGCGGACGGCACAAGGATCGACGGAATGGGCATGCAGGGGCATTATGACATCAATTATCCCGGACTCTCTGCGTTTAAGCAGGCTGCCACAAGATACGGCGCCATCGTGGACGAAGTGATGCTGACGGAGCTTGACTTCAAGGCCAGCAGTACTTATGACGGGACCGAGGATACGCTTTGGAATGAATATATCAAGCAGGCTGTAAGATACAGAGATATCTATAATGCCATGAAGGAGCTTAACGACAGCGGTAATGTAAAGATGACGGGAATGATCGTATGGGGTGTTATAGACGGCAACTCGTGGCTTCAGGCATACACCGGAGTGGGTGGAGGCGTCACTGACGGAAGGCCTCAGTGTCCCTTGCTTTTTGATGATGATTATGCGCCCAAGCCTGCATTCTACGCCATAACCGATCAGGCTAAGCTCGATATCATGATAGAAGAGAATAAGAAGGCCGTTAAAGAAGCCAAGGAGGCTAAGAAGGCGGCTGTTCAGGCTGCTAAAGAGGCAAAAGAAAATGCGGCTGAGGCTTCCGCAGCGGAAGATACCGCGGGGACTGATGCTTCGGGAACAGCCGACAGCGGGACAGAGGCGGACACAGAAAAAGCCCCGGCAGAGTCACCGGCTGCAGCCACCATGGCAGGTGATCTGAGCCGCGGACACATAGCGGGACTTACAGTCTTACTCATATTGTGTGCATATGTGATATGGTACGGAATGAAGCACCGCGCTGACAGATAATGCTAAGGGCGAGGATATACGGGCGTAGTGATACAAGGTGTTAAATGTTAAACCTTGTGCGCCTGATCACCCTTCCTTCTTGATGGTAAGGAGCTTGCCGATGAGCACATCGATCTCAGCCTGTGTGAGCACCGACTGATTGTTGTTCATATCGATGTTGAGATCCTCGATCTGCCCGTATTCCTTGATGGAATTCAGAGCATCGATAAGAGAATCGATCTCGGGCTGTGACAGTGCCACGCTGAAGCCGGGCTTTTGGATCGGCATATCCTTGACTGTATTGAGCGAATTAATAAGCTTGTCGATCTCAGTCTGAGTCAGGACTACCTGACCGTTCAGTATATCAGTTGATATCGCTTCTCCGTCTGCATAATCCTTAAGAGATGTCAATGCCTCGATAAGGGTATCGATCTCTGTCTGTGATAACATCTTTCCCATAGTGTTGTCCTCATGTCTTGTCGCGGGAATGAATAATTCCGGACAGTTTGCATTTGTTGTTGATATGTTTATTATAGCACATATTCGGCCGATGTGTGGTAGAATATAGTGGTTGTTTGGAAGCCCCGGAGAGGGAGAGTGTGTATTTGATGAAACGAGTAAGAAGTATATTGTTTATCTGTATATTGATATTGGCGGCAGGGTTGACCGCATCCGGATGCGGCAGTATGGAAAAAACAGCGGCGCCTGAGGTGACATCCATCGAAGAAGATCAGGATGATCAGGGCGAACAGTCCGACGCTGAGACAGATGATATCAGTGATACTGCGGATGAAGAGGATGCTGAGGATGTTCCGGCTTCGGATGCGGCTGAAGATGATGTGACCTATGTAACTGCCACGGATACTGCCAATGTCAGGACCGAACCTTCTACTGACTCGGATATACTGCGTAAGCTCGCGGTCGGTGAGCAGCTTGAGTATGTTTCTCTGGAAGGCGAATGGTGCAAGGTAAGGATAGAAGGAAATGAGTACTTCGTATATACCGATTACCTCGAGGGTTATCCCGGTGAGGGCGATATGGCTGATGCTTCAGCTCAGGATCTGAGTGAGGCTGCTGAGGCTGATACCTTATCTGATGAGGCTGCAGAGGGTGATACGACAACGGTTCCGGTACCTGCGTCAGGTGACGGCAGGCTTATAGCCATAGATGCGGGCCATCAGGCCAGAGGCAATAACGGCAAGGAGCCTCTCGGTCCGGGTTCGAGCGAGATGAAGACCAAAGTTGCGGGCGGCACATCAGGCTGTGTCAGCGGACTTAAGGAATACGAGCTCACACTGCAGGTATCACTTAAGCTCAGGGATGAACTGACGGCCAGAGGCTATAATGTCCTTATGATCCGCGAAACCAATGATGTTGATATCTCCAATGCGGAGCGCGCTCAGGTGGCCAATAACGCAGGCGCGGCTGCTTTTATCAGGATACATGCAAACGGATCCAATAATTCCGGCGCAAACGGAGCCATGACCATATGTCAGACGGCGGCTAACCCCTATAACGGTGCTCTGTATGATAAGAGTAAGCTCCTGTCGGTATCCGTGCTGGATTCACTGGTGGCATCCACGGGTGCCAAGAGGGAAAAAGTGTGGGAGACTGACACTATGACCGGTATCAACTGGTGCCAGGTCCCGGTGACCATAGTGGAGATGGGATATATGACCAATCCCACTGAGGATGCGCTCATGGCTACGGATGATTATCAGAATAAGATAGTCACGGGGATAGCCAATGGTATCGACCTGTATTTCGGGCAGTAAGAGCGGCTTCTGGCGGGCTTAAACAGGCGTACAATTATTGTTATATCTGATTGATTAGGACTATGTGCCTATGATATACTCATAATGTTGATTCTTTTGATGAAATCGTTGTTTTGAGGAGAGTATGGAGCTTAAGAAAGACGAACCCGGATACAAAAAATTGCTTCGGGCAAGCATAGCGACTTCCTGGCTTGTCGCACTGTTCGCGATAGGGATCTATTTATTCGGACAGTTTATGGACAGGCATGATGTCCTGCGTGTCGGTTCCGCCAAGACCCTCTCGATAGAGTGGAATTACGAGACCTCTACGGGAGAGACGGGCGTTTGTACCCTTCCGAACAGGTTTGATATACCTGTTGGAGAGACTGTCACCCTTACATCCGTACTGCCTGATGATATCTATGAAGGAGAATACATGGTCCTCTCTGCGGGCCATGATGTCAAGATATATATTGATGACCAGATGCGGTTCTTCCATTCAAGGGAGAGCAGCAGGATCCCCGGAGGCATAACCAAGAGCGGATTCTTCCCGTTGGCACTGAAGGCATCGGATGCCGGCAAGACCATAAAGATCGTGAAGGATGAGCCCAAGGCATTTAACGGTGCCGTTAAGGAGATTTACTATGGTGAGATGTACGCCATCACAAGGATGCTCATGTCCGAGTATGCTTTCAGATTCTTTGCATCCATGCTGCTTCTTGTATTTGCCGTGACTGTATGCATCGGTTCGGCTGTCATCAGGATAGTGTATAAGGTCTATGACAAGGCGCTTCGCATGCTGGCATACGGAATGCTGTCCATAGCCATATGGGCCGTAACCGATTCATATATGTATCAGTTTGTGTTCGGCAATATATTTGTCGAAGGTATCATAGGCTATATACTGACGCCCCTGATGCCCATATGTTTCATCAGATATATCAATGAGCTTCAGAAGGGCAGATACGAGAAGATCTACAGTTATACCATCAGCCTTCTGGTGCTGGATGCCGTGATCATCTGTATACTTCACTTCACGGATATCCTGGCATTTGAGAGAACTCTTATATATAACGATATCGTAGTGGCTGTTTCGGCCATTGTGGTATTTATCATGTTGATAAAGGAATACAGGGAAGGATATATCGGAGAGTACAAGTGGGTTGCCATCGGAGCAGGCGGCCTGGGCCTTGGTGCGATCCTTGAGATCGTATTTATCAACCTGCATCTGACAGCATTTGGGGATGTATGGCTTATATTAGGCATATATTTCATGGTTGCAATGGCTCTCATCCATACCATAGGCGATATCTTAAGGCGTGAGAAGGAGAGGCGCAAGGCTATAGAGGCCAGCATGGTCAAGTCCAACTTCCTTGCCAACATGTCTCATGAGATCAGGACTCCGATCAATGCCATCATGGGCATGAATGAGATGATCTTAAGAGAGAGCAGCGAGCCGGATGTTCTTGAGTATGCTGAGCACATAGGCAGATCGGGCAAACTCCTGCTGTCAATAATCGGAGATGTGCTGGACTTCTCCAAGATCGAGTCCGGCAAGCTCAATATCGTGAGCGATCCCTATAAGATATCATCCCTTATCAGTGATTCGTATAATCTTATGAATCAGCTGGCTGCGGAGAAGAGCCTGGAGGTCAGGTTTGATGTGGATGAGAACTTCCCGTCGGTACTTGACGGCGATGAGAACCATATAAAGCAGATCGTCATCAATCTTATCACCAATGCGGCAAAGTACACGAAAAAGGGCTATATCGGCTTAAAGGCCTATGCAACCGACATTGATGACATGGATGTGGAAAATGTCACATATGAGAGAAAGATGATCAATATAGAGGTCATCGACAGCGGTATAGGCATCAAGAAGGAGGATCTCCCCAGACTCTTTGATTCCTTTGAGAGAGTGGATGAGAGAGTCAATCGCAATATACAGGGTACCGGCCTTGGACTGTCCATCGTAAAGAGTCTGACCGAAGCCATGAACGGAAGTGTGGAGGTTGAGAGTGAATACGGAGTCGGCTCCGTATTTATGGTCAGGATCCCTCAGAGAGTTATCAGCAAAGCTCCTGTGGGTGACAGCTGGAAGACGGTTGCCGAATATAAGAATAACGATCCCGACAGGGTAAGATATAAGGTGAGCTTCAAGGCACCTTCAGCCAGAGTCATGGCGGTGGATGATAACAGTTCAAATCTCATGATCATCAAGCAGTTCCTGAAGGCGACAGAGCTGGATGTGGAGCTTGTGAATAACGGTGAAGAGGCCATCGACCTGGCGGGTGAGAACAAATATGACGTGATCCTGTTAGATCACATGATGCCTGATCCTGACGGAATAGCCGTTCTAAAGGCGATCAGGAAAAAAGAAGGCGGACTTAATTACAATACACCTGTTATTGTACTTACCGCCAATGCGACTCAGGACAGCAGGGATGAATATCTGAGACAGGGATTCAACGATTATATCGCAAAGCCTGTGGACGGAGCTACGTTGGAGAGTGTATTGGTAAGATATCTGCCTGAGGAAAAGGTTAAAACAGGTGAGGCTGTTACGGAAGTGACAGGAACGGACAGAGCAGATAAGAGCAGTAAAGAGACTGTTTCTAAAGAAAGGGAAGGCGGGACTATGGAAAAGGTTATTCCTTCAAAGGAAAACGATTACGGCGGACTGTTTGAGAGAGAAGAGTTTGCACAGGTACTGAAGGTATTCGGCAATAAGGACTTTGCTTTTGAGATCATCCATAAGGTTGCAGAGGATTCACTTAAATCTCTGGATACCCTTAAGGAGGACCTGGAAAAAGAAGATTATGCCGACTATGCGATCAAAGCCCACGGTATCAAGGGCATGATGGCATCGGTATATTATGAGCCTTTAAGAGTACACTCTCTGAATCATGAACTGGCTGCCAAGGAAGGCCGGTATGATTTTATCAAGGAAGACTATGAGGAATACAGCAGGGAATGCAGAGAGTTCTGTAATTCCATACTGGGACAGGAGTAATAAATGAGGATAGGAATGGGATATGATGTCCACAGACTGGTTCCCGACAGGAAGCTGATAATCGGAGGGATCAATATTCCTTATGAGAAGGGACTCTTAGGCCATTCGGATGCCGATGTACTTCTTCATGCCATAGCAGATGCGCTGTTAGGCGCGGCAGCAATGGGAGATATAGGCAAGCACTTTCCTGATACGGATGAGAGGTTTGCAGGTGCCAACAGCCTTAATCTCTTAGCCATGGTAGGAGCTATGCTCGATGCCGAGAGCTATATGATAGAGAACATTGACGCTACCATAATTGCCCAGGCTCCCAAGATGAGACCTTATATTGACAGGATGAGAGAGAATATAGCCGGGGCCCTCGGGATCGACGTATCCCAGGTGAGTGTCAAGGCCACTACAGAAGAGGGACTTGGATTCACCGGCTCAGGCGAAGGTATAGCGGCTCAGGCTATATGTATGCTGACCAATCCAAGGGAGTTTGCCACTATGGATATGGCTGGTGCTTCTCTTGCGGGTATAAACGGAACATTTGAGACCACGTTCACGGAAGGAGCAGAGGGCGCTTCCGATGCAGGTTCATCCTGTGATACGGCCGCCTGTGCCTCATGTCCGATGAGCGAGGGATGCGGTAAGAAAAATTAAGTTATAAGTTAATTTCTGTGTTTTTGCCATAAAAGATCAGGTGTACTTATAACCTGATAAGGAAAGAAGATAAGCAAATGGGTTTTATCAAAACGATCAGGGAAGAGGTCAATCTTATAAAGGAAAGAGATCCTGCCATACACAGCAATATGGAAGTATTGCTGTACCCCAGCTTCAAGGCCATGATATACTACAGGATGGCCCATAAGCAGTATGTGAAGGGTCATTTCTTTCTGGCCAGGCTGATATCTCAGAAGGCTGTCCGTAAGACGGGTATAGAGATCCATCCGGGTGCAACTATAGGCAAGGGGTTCTTTATAGACCACGGTGCCGGGGTTGTGATAGGTGAGACTACTGAGATAGGCGATAATGTGACTCTGTATCAGGGAGTGACACTCGGCGGAACCGGTAAGGAGCATGGCAAGCGCCATCCCACTATCGGCAATAACGTGATGATAAGTACGGGTGCCAAGGTGCTGGGTTCCTTCAAGATAGGTGATAACAGCAAGATAGGAGCAGGAAGCGTGGTTCTTGAGGAAGTTCCTCCGGGATCTACGGTAGTAGGTGTTCCGGGGCGTGTAGTCAAGTCGGCAACCGACTGTCTCCCTCAGGACAATCTGGATCATGTACATCTGCCCGATCCCGTCAGAGAGGATATACGCAATCTTCAGATGGCTAATTCGGAGCTCATTAACAGAGTGCTTGAGCTTGAGAGGCAGATGAAGGAGAAGAATAAGTAACATACCGGGACAGAGATCATCTGCTCCGGACAATATATACTGATAACAGGAAGGTAATACTAGTGAAGCTTTATAATTCGTTGAGTAAGAGAGTTGAAGATTTTAAGCCTAATGAGGAGGGCAAGGTATCAATGTATACCTGTGGCCCTACTGTTTATCATTTTGCTCATATAGGCAATCTCCGGACATATATCATGGAGGATGTTCTGGAGAAGCTCTTAAGGTATTCGGGATATGATGTTAAGCGTGTCATGAATATCACTGATGTGGGTCATCTCTCTTCAGATGCCGACACCGGTGAGGATAAGATGCTGGCGGGTGCCAGGCGTGAGCACAAGACCATCATGGAGATCGCCAAGTTCTATACGGATGCATTCTTCAGTGACTGTGACAAGCTCAATATCAAGACTCCGGATGTGGTGGAGCCTGCTACCAACTGTATAACAGAGTTCATCCACATGATAGAAGTGCTTCTTGAGAAGGGCTACGCCTATAAGGCCGGAGAGAATATCTACTTTGATACCTCCAAGCTTAGTGAATACTATGTGTTTGGCGCTCAGAATGAAGAGGAGCTCATGGTCGGTGCCAGAGATGACGTATCTGAGGATACCAATAAGCGCAACAGGAATGACTTCGTTCTCTGGTTTACCAAGTCCAAGTTCGAGGACCAGGCCCTTAAGTGGGACAGCCCTTGGGGTGTGGGTTATCCGGGCTGGCATATAGAGTGTTCATGCATCAGCATGAAGCATCTGGGCGAGTATATTGATATCCATTGCGGCGGCATAGACAATATGTTCCCTCATCATACCAATGAGATAGCACAGAGCGAGAGCTATATGGGCCATAAGTGGGTCAACTACTGGTTCCATGTTCATCACCTCAATGATGAGACCGGCAAGATGAGTAAGTCCAAGGGAGACTTTCTTACAGTGAGCCTGCTCGAGTCAAAGGGCTATGATCCGCTTGCGTACAGGCTGTTCTGTCTGCAGAGCCATTACCGTAAGCCTCTCACTTTTTCATATGATGCGCTGGACCAGATGGCTGCTACATATAAGAAGCTTAAGAAGCGTATCCTGGCACTTGATACTGCGGGAACGCCGGATGAAGCAGCGGTTTCGGAGTGGCATGATAAGTTTGTGGATGAAGTCGGAAGCGACCTTAATACCTCAATGGGCATAACTCTTGTATATGATGTGCTTAAGGCTGATATGTCGGATGCCACCAAGAGAGCAGTACTTGAAGATTATGACAGGGTACTGTCCCTTGATCTGCTTAAGGAGAATGAAGGGGCTGAGGGTGCAGGGGCATCTGATGAGCTTACGGCATTCATAGAGAGTAAGATCGCAGAGCGTAAGGAAGCCAAGGCTGCTAAGGATTTCGCAAGGGCGGATGCCATAAGGGATGAGCTCCTTGCAAAGGGCGTGGCCATCAAGGATACCAGAGAGGGTACAGTCTGGGAACTGGTCTGATCTTATGATAAGCCGGCGGCGGTTCAGATACTTACCAATGAATTTATGGAAGATTTCTACGAGAAGATAAGAGAAGAATTCAATATGGGAGAGGTGGATATAAGGACATATTCACCTCTTACTCTTGCTTTTATAGGGGATTGCGTATTCGATCTGGTCATAAGGTCGCTTGTTGTAGGAGCAGGCAATATGCAGGTCAACAAGCTCCATAGGAAAAAAGCAGATATAGTTAAGGCACCGGCGCAGGCAAAGCTAATCGAAGCCATCCAGGACGAACTGTCGGAGGATGAGCTTACGGTGTACCGGAGAGGATGTAATGCCCATACGGCCAATAAGGCCAAGAATGCGTCATTTGGGGACTATCATAAGGCTACGGGACTGGAAGCGCTCATAGGTTATCTGTATCTTGAGCATGAGCAGGACAGGATACTTAAGCTTATAAAGTCGGGCCTTGAGAAGACAGGAGACATTTAGAGTGGAAGAAAAGCAAAAGTTAAAAGAGAATTTAATAGAAGGCAGAAACCCGGTAATAGAAGCGCTCAGAGCGTCAAA
>JAEEGL011935686.1_pt1 | contig 16748 bp, 13 predicted proteins | sample 9134231 | NCBI WGS metagenome assembly JAEEGL01 (sample SAMN16246548, study PRJNA631951) | gut metagenome | biome: gut microbiome; feature: rumen; material: fiber-attached | host: Bos | place: Iran: Karaj | collected 2018-10
AACCGAGATCGGCTTAAGGTTAGAATGACATTGGATTTTCACTCAGAGATCCAAGGAAAGACCGGCCGCGAGCATTCGCTCCCGGCCGGTCTTTCTGTAAGGTCAATATTCTATAAACTGCTCTCCGGAAGGTGTCCGGACCGGCAGTTTCTTCCGGCTGCGTCTGTCAAGAAGGATGTTCAGAAGAAGGAGAAGGAGGATGATCCCGCCCGCTGCCGCCAGGCCCTTCCAGGTGTGCATGAAGGTCACGACCTTCCCGATCTTCGGGACCCGCCATACAACGCGCCCCACGACCTGGCCGAAGGGCACCGGCTCATCGGCAATGGTGTTCGCGTCTCCTTTCGTGACCACATGGTCGCCGCCCACTTCAATGGTCCGGTGCGTGATCAGCATCGGTTCCTTCCCCGCTTCCTGCCGCACGTAGACGATGATATCGCCCTCCCGGTACTCGGACCGGGCCCGCTCCTGGTAGAGGATCATGTCGTCGACCTCGAAGACCGGACGCATCGACCCGGAGACCACCACAGCGTAGCCGATCCCGAAGAAGCCGGTGTAGCTCTCCGGTTTCACGGCACGCTGATAGATGCCGCCCGCCGTCAGAAACAGGAGAACAGCCATGAGCGCCCAGAGGAGCGCGCTGAAAATACTTCTTAAGAATTCTTTCATGAAAGGCCTCCCAAAACACGGTCCATGACCTCCAGGCAGAGGTCCGACGTTCGTTCGACTTCGCGGCGGTAGTCTTCCGCCCCGCCGGTGCACGCGTCCGAAACGGTCTTCAGAAGAAGGCACGGGACGCGGTTCCTTTCCGCGGTCAGGATCACGGCGGCGGATTCCATGTCGCAGATGTCCGCGCCGTACTTTTCATGAAGGGCCTTCTTCTCTTCCGCCCCGTCCACAAAACGGTCCGCGGACGCACAGGTGACCTTCCGGAGGTCCGGCTCTGTCAAGAGGGCGGCCGCAAGAAGACTTTCATCCGTCCGGAGGTAGATGTCCGAATGCCCCGGGTACTGCGCCGGCAGGACCGGATCGATGGCGGAAACGTCCAGATCGTAATGGACGGCCTTTTCCACGGCGCAGCTCTTCGCAAGGGCCATCTCTTCCGTAAGGCCGCCCACGACGCCGTAATTCAGGATCATTTCGGCCCCGTACAGGCTGATCAGAAGCTGCGTGCCCGCCGCCGCGGCGATCTCCCCGAACCCGGTGTGACAGACAGTAAGCTCCGCCCCCGGCACGTCATAGACCGTCACGTTCATATCGCCGTGTTTATATGCCGCTTTCGGCTCTCCGTATCTTCTCTGGACCGCGCCGATCTCCACGGCCACGATCATCCCGATCTTCCTCATTCCCGTCCTCCGGTCTCTATGCTTTGTAAAAGCCTTTTTTGACACTTCTTTGCTTGTAAAGGCCATACGGATATGATATACTTTTTTTAATTCCATTTCAAGCCTTTGACGTACGCCGGTCCGTATTCGGAAATGCAGGGCGGGCGGACGCCAAAGCAGCCGCTCCCGGCAGAAGGAACGCATCCGGAAGAGGCAAATAACGAACATTCAGGAGGAAAGAATGAGCAAGCACACAATCAAATCACCTGACGGACATCTGGCTTTATCCTTCTATGTCGAGGACGGCCGGATCGCCTATGACGTCCGGAGAGACGGCGATGAGATCGTCGGCCTTTCCAGACTCGGCCTCGTTCAGCCGAAGTTCGACTTCACGGAGGGCCTGACCCTGAAGAAGGAAAGCTGCGGCGAGATCTGCGAGACCTACAAGATCCCGGTCTTCAAGAAATCCGAGTGCGTGAACCACTGCAATACCATCGCCCTGGAACTTGAGAAGGAAGGGCGCGTGATGGTCGTGGAAGGCCGCGCCTATGACGACGGCGCCGCGCTCCGCATGATCCTGAAGGGCCGCGGCAACGGCGAGATCTGCAACGAGATCACGGAATTCGCCCTTCCCGGACACATCAACACGGTCACGGCCATGAAGTACCTCTTCACCTACGAAGACCAGTACCAGCCCGTTCCCATCGAGGATCTTTACCAGAACAATTACGCGTTCCCGGTCCTGTACCAGGTCCGCGGCAACATCTGGGCCTTCCTGGCGGAAGCCGGCGTCTTCGGCAATTACGGCGGCTCGAACCTGGGTTCGCTCCGCGGCACGCCCGGCGTCCTGCGCGTCCTGAAAGCCCCCGATAAGCTTGACACCATCAAGGCCAAATACCCGATGGAGACGCCCTGGAGAGTCGTTTACTGCGGCACGCTGGATCAGATCGTCAACGGCAACCTGCTGGAGAACCTGAACCCCGAGTCCATCGTCGAGGATCCGTCCTACATCAAGGGCGGCCTGGCTGCCTGGTCCTGGAACGCGGAGCGCCGCTCCGGCCGGGATTCCAAGCGTCAGCACGACTATGTGGATCTGGCCGCCGAATTCAACTGGCCCTACTCCGTGGTCGACGCCGGCTGGCCGAACGCCATCGACATCGCCGAGCTCTGCGACTATGCCGCGAAGAAGAACGTCAAGGTCTGGATCTGGGATCATTCCGCACATCTCCGGGATCCCGAGTTCGTGGACAAGACCTTCAAGGAGTGGGCAGGCTGGGGCGTCGCCGGCATGAAGATCGACTTCTTCGAGTCCGACGTCCAGGAAAGAGCCGGCCAGTTCGCGATGCTCGCGGAAAAGGCCGCCAAGTACAAACTCATGATCAACTTCCACGGCTGCATGAGGCCCGCCGGCAACAGCCGCGTCTGGCCGCACGTGCTGGCGTACGAAGGCGTCATGGGCGCGGAATTCCTGTCGCACATCTCGAACTTCCTGCCGATCGGCCCCGACGCGCCGCATAACTGCACGCTTCCGTTCACCCGGAACGCGATGGGCCCCATGGACTACACCCCCGTGGTCTACGAAGCGTACGACACCGGCACGACCGACGTCCATCAGACTGCCCTGCCCGTGATCTTCACCGCGTACATCACGCACATGGGCGAAGGCAAGGATGTCCTGGAGAAGAACAAATGCGCGCAGTTCCTGAAGGGTCTTCCGGCCGACTGGGACGAGAGCCATCTTCTGGAAGGCTATCCCGCGAGCTACGTCACGATGGCCCGCCGCAAAGGCGATGAATGGGCCGTGGCCGGCATCTGCGCCAGAAGGCCGCACAACGCCGAGGTCACGTTCGACTTCCTGGAGTGCGACAAGTACGACGCCGAGCTTTATCTGGACGATCTTTCGGATCTGTTCCCGGTCGACGCCGCGAACGGCGGAAACGGCGAGATGACGCCCGAGATCGTCGCCAAGCTGGAAAGCATGCGCGCCCGTTCCGTCCTGCACCATCATGACCTCAAGAAGACGAAGATCAAGAAGTTCGTCCTCAAGAAGGGCCAGACCATGGTCTTCCCCGAGGCTGCGAACGGCGGCTTCGCGCTTCGCCTGCGCCCGAAGAAATAAGGCTAACGTATAAAATCAGCGTGCGGCGTAAGCCTCACACGCAAAAAGGGACCGATACATCCGTACCGGTCCTTTTCTGATTCCTTTGCGGTCCTATTTCAGTCCGTTCTTCCACTCCCAATCCGGCTCGAAGATCCACATCTGATCGTAGTCGTTCCGTTTCACAACCAGATGTTTCGCCCCGTCCGCCTCATAAAGATAGATCATTTGGATCGGATCGGAAAAAGACGCCTCCAGTTCTTCGTCCGGAAGCCCCTCCGGATCAACTTTCGATACCGTTCCGATCTCAGTCATCTTTTGGGGATCGACATAGCCGGGACCGACGTAAACGTAACGCACCCCCTGATAAAACAGGTATTCCTTCGGGATGTTTCCGGGATAGTTCGTACTGACCTTCGGGTTCAGCGCGCCGCTCTCCCGGAGAATGAAAAAAACGGCTATGAGAAAGAGCAGAGAAAGTAATGAGAATATTATGATCCTTTTTATTCGCATTTCCTTTTGTCTCCTTATCGTTATCCAATACTCATAGCTTTTTCATTTCAGAACCTCCTAAAAGCAACATAGGAAGCGCCGCGGTAAAACGGCACTCCCCATGCTTTCGTGTCTCCGGAAACTATCGCACGTTTCCTTTCACACCTTTTAAGATCAGAGCTTGACGACCTCGGACTCCGCGTTCTTCTTGACGCTGGCGATGCCGTTCTTGCAGCCGGCTTTGGACTTGTAGCTCTCGGACGTGGCGATGATCTCGCCGTTCGAAGCTTTCAGACGGAAGCGGAATTCGCCCGCCTTGTCCTTGTAGATCTCAAACTTCGGATTCTTTTCCTTCACGAAATCCGTGACGGTCTGATCCTCGATCGCGGCCTTCGGGGCATTCTTCGTGACGCTCTCGACGCCGTTCAGGCAGGATTTCTCGGTGGAATAGACCTCGGAAACCGCGATCACCTCACCGTTGCCCGCTTTCAGATTGAAATTGTATCCGTTCTTGACCTGTTTCACAACATATTTGCCCATAGCGGACCTCCTAGCTTTTTTTCCATTTTATCTCATTCTTTCATTCATTGTCAACGGATTTGTCCAAAATGGATGCAAAAATGAGTGAATAAAGGACGTGGTTTCAGATGTGGACCCGGATGGTCGCGATCTCGAAGTTTCCCAGAGGGACCGTAACCTTCCCGTCTTCGCACGGAAGCGGCTTTAGATCGTTCTCCATGAGGTCCGTGAGGACCGCTTCCTTCACGGGGATCCCGAACCGAAGATGCGCTTCGGTCTTTCTGTCCGCGCTCTCGTAGAGCCGGACGATGGACCCATCTCCGTCTTCCGCCTGTTTCAGCGTTTCCACGATCACATTCTTCTCTTCGGCCCGGACCAGCGAGAAGTCCGCCGTCCTTTCGCCCGTCCCCGGGATCACCCGGACCGGCCGGTTCAGAAGCGCCGCTTCACGCACGGTACCGGCCTCCTCAAGATCGCCCTGATGCGTCAGGAGGGCGTAGGTAAAGACGTGCTTTCCGATGTCCGAGACCGGGTTCGGATAGGTGCCGGTCTTGATCAGGGACAGCGTCATCGTGTGGTCAAAGACGCTGCAGCCGTACTTGCAGTCGTTCAGGACAGACAGGCCGCAGCCGTTTTCGGAAAAGTCCATCCACCGGTGCGCGCAGACCTCAAAGCGGGCCGCGTCCCAGGAGGTGTTCCGGTGCGTCGGCCGCTTGACATGCCCGTACTGGATCTCATAGGTGGCCTCCGTGGCCTTCACGTCGACCGGGAACAGCGCCTTCAGGATCTGATGGCCCTCCTGCCAGTCCGCCTCGGTCTCAAAGTCGATCCGAGGACTCCTCAGGTACACCCGGACCGTCTGCCGGATCTCCGACTTCCCATAGCGGTAGACCGTGCGGACCCCAGCCGTTTCCCCCTCGCAGAAAGGCTCGGCGGAAACGACGTCCGTGACGTCATGGTATTTGACCTCGTGGTAGTTCGAGACCTCCCAGTTGTCGTAATCATACGGGTAGTTTTCGTAGCTCCGGAGCACGTTCATCGGTTCGCCCGCGGGCACGAGCTCGCGGCCGGCGTTTCTGAGGTCCTTAAGCGACGTGATCCGCATCTGCCGGTCGAACCGGGTCTCGTGGAACGGCGAACGGAGGAATTCCTTCGAGGCTTCCAGCGGCACGTCCGCTTCCAGGATCGCGGCTTCTGCGCTTTCCTCCGGGGCGTCGCCCTCTCCTTCCAAGGCCGGGCCCGGAAGCGTCCGGAAGCCGTAGGCCGGGACGTCCCCGGCAAAGACATATCTCCCTTCGGGCGTCTTCACGTATGAGGACGCCGTAAAGCCGTTCATGTTCACGGCGATGGGCCCCCGGAAGGCCTCTGACAGCGGTTTCAGGGCCTTTTCCAGGGCTCCGCCGACTTCACCCATCAGCGTTCCGTACTGGCGGTCGCTCTCCTCATAGACCTCAAAAATCGACGATCCGGGGATGATGTCGTGGAACTGGTTCAGAAGGACCGTCTCCCAGTTCCGCCGGAAAAGTTCCGCCTCATAGGGGCTTCCGAAGAGCGCTTTACCGAGCACAGACAGGCTCTCCGCTTCCTCCAGTCTCTGCTCCGCCATCCGGTTGTTCCGCTTGTTCTTCGCGGTGGACGTATAGGTGCCGCGGTGCTTTTCCAGATACAGTTCGCCGACCCAGCGCGGCGTCCGCCGGAGCAATGCGCAGTTCTTCATAAAGTTCTCCCGAACGCGCTCAAGGAAGGCGCCGGCCGTGGACATCTGCGCCTTCGGCTGGCCCGGCAGGCCGTAGGTCAGCCGCCGGAAGTACTCCAGCATCTCCGCCGTGGTCCCGCCGCCCCCGTCGCCGTAGCCGAAGGTCAGGATCGTCTCCTGATTGTATTCCTTCTGCTGGTAGCGTTCCCAGGTGCCGCGGTTGAAGGCCGGCGTGGCATCGGCCACATAGGTCGTGGTATTGTCGGTCTCCGCTTTCGGATCGTACTTCCGGGCGGTCAGGAAGTAAGTGAAGATCTCCGTTCCGTCCAGCCCGCGCCACAGGAAGGTGTCATAGGGCAGCTTGTCCGTTTCGTTCCAGGAGATCTTCGAGGTCACGAAGCTCGTGACGCCGGATTTTTTCAGGATCTGCGGCAGGGCCGCGCTGTAGCCGAAGACGTCCGGAAGCCAAAGGACCTTCGAGTCGACCCCGAACTCCTCCTTCAGAAAGCGCTTCCCGTGCAGGATCTGCCGCACCAGCGATTCGCCTGAGCTTAGGTTGCAGTCGGCCTCGAGCCACATCGCGCCTTCCGCTTCAAAGCGGCCCTCCAGCACCTTTTCCCGGACGCGCGCGTAGAGCGCCGGGTCCTCTTCCTTCAGGAACTTGAACAGCTGCGGCTGTGAGGACATGAAGATGAATTCCGGATAGCGGTCCATGAGGTCCAGCATGTTCACGAAGGTCCGCTGGACTTTTTCCCGCGTCTGGCTGAGCGTCCAGAGCCAGGCCACGTCGATATGCGTGTGACCGACGTAGGACGTCACCGCCTCCCTGTTCCCGCATTCTTTCTCATAAAACTCGGTCTTGAGCCAGTTTTCCGCTTCCCGGACGCTCTCAAAGAATTCGTCCGATCCGGGCTCCCTAAGATCCAGGAAGTTGCAGGCGATCTCCAGCGCCCGGAGGATACGGATATAGGTATAGTCCGCCGGATCAAAGCATCGTGCCGCTTCCAGCGGGACCTGAAGGTCATAGTAAAGCGCGCGGATCCTGCGGTCGGTCCGCGTAAGGTCCAGGCACACTTCCACCGGCACGTCCTCCATGCCGCAGTAGAAATAGAGAAGCACGTCGTAGTGACGGCCGCCCTGAAGCCTTATCAGCCTGTGGTTGACGTCGTAGGCGCCCAGAAGCACGCCGTTTTCATACAGCATGCCCTGCGGGTTCGTGGCGTCCCACTCCCCTTCCTTCCCGGTGGAAAGGCGGAGCGAAAGGTCCTTTTCCGGCACGTCCTCCGGCGTGTCAAAGGCCGCGTGGAACCAGTAGTGGGCGTCCCGTCCGTGCACGCGCATGTAGGGATCCCAGGCTTCCCAGGTCCCGTCCGGGACCGGGAAGACGCCCGGCTTCTTATAGCCCGAAGGCGTATACGTCACGCCACTAAGAGGCGCCACGGTCTCCGTTTCCAGGTCCCGGAGCAGCGTGCAGATCTTGTTGACTTTCCGTTCGATCATCGGATCCATCGTCGTTCTCCCTGTGAAAAGGGAGGCCCCGGATCACCGGCGCCTCCCGTGTTTTTAGTCCTTAATACAGCCAGGCCTTCTCTTCGTCCTCGTCGTCCTCATCCTTCGGGATGAACTTGGAGAAATCGAAAGGCGGCAGAGCCTTCCGGTAGAACGCCAGAAGCTCGTCGTCGAAGTTCGTGCGGACCTCGGAGGTCTCGTCGAACACCATGCAGTTCACGTCTTCAAATGTGCACGGATCCCACTTCGGCAGATACGCGTTGTTCGGATCGCCGGTCTTCGCGAAATTCACGAAGGCGCCGCAGATCTCGTTCTCCAGCCGCTCGCGGTAATCGATCGAGTAGGTGAAGGGGATCACGGCCGAGTTGTGGAACGCGAACGGGATGTCCGCGCAGTGCCACGGGGTGCGGCCGCCGTCATAGTCAAAGACCGAGGCCAGCTGGTAGCGGTAGACCGGGGCTTCGCCCTTCGACTTCTCACGCGCATAGGCGATGGAGGCCGGCGTGAACATCGTATCCAGGTCCTTCGCGAACAGGTCGGGCTTGCCGGGATAGGCCTTGTTGTAGAGCTCCAGGAGCTTCTTTCCGTTTTCTTCGCCGAACTGGTCGAAGATCACCTTGTCCTGGGCCGCCTTGTCCATGTCCTTCAGGACGTAGGGCGCGGGGCGGGAGAACTCGGAGAGGACCGTGCCGATCATCGTCGGGACCTTCAGGTAGGAAGGATTGAAGCCGACGTCCATCGGATCGCCCAGATACCAGCCGTCCTTCTTCGGGGCCCAGCCGATGCGCTTTCCTTCCTTCGCGAACTTCTTCACGGCCTTGTTCACGGCCATGATGAAGAGGCGGTAGTTGGCTTTCTGGAGCTTTTCGATGTCGTTGTCGATGCCCAGGCGGCGCATGACCTCAAGCGTGAATTCCTTCCAGTCCACCGCGTTGTCCGCGTCGGCGCTGAGCTGGCTGAAGCTGAAGATGCCGCTCATCAGGATCGCCTTCTGGAAGAGACCGTCCGCCGCGGGCGACTGGCCGAGCGCGGTGACCTTTCCGCCGCCGCCGGACTGGCCGAAGATGGTGACGTTCTCCGGGTCGCCGCCGAAGTTCGCGATGTTTTCCTTCACCCACTTCAGGGAAGCCACGAGGTCGGCAATACCGACGTTGGCCGAATGCGCGAACTTCTCGCCGAAGGCCGAGACGTCCATGTGGCCGAACGCGTTCAGACGGTGGTTCACGCAGACCGTGACCACGTCGTCGTACTTCGCCAGGCTGTCGCCTTCATAGGCCACGTGCTCAATGGCGGAGCCGGAGCTGAAGCCGCCGCCGTGGAACCAGACCATGACGGCCTTTTTCGCGTTCGGGTCCAGGCAGTTCGTGAAGATGTTCAGGTTCTGGCAGTGCTCCGAATCGGGCCAGAAGCGGTGCGGGACCACGATCTCGTCGTTCGGGGTCGGGTCGTCCAGGATCGGGCAGATCTTGCCGTACGCCAGCGCGTTCCGGATGCCTTCCCACGAATCGGGCTCTTCGGGCATTTCGAAGCGTTTCGCCTTCGCGTACGGAACGCCCAGGAAGCGGTAAACGCCGTCAAAGAAAAAACCTTTGAGTTTGCCCTGCTTCACCTCGACGACAGGGGAGTCCTTGGTGCATAAAAACTTGTCCATTCAAAACCTCCTAAAGATTATGATGTTCATTATCAGGTCCGGCCGGCGTCAGTACAGCCAGGCGCGGTCACTCTCTTCGTCTTCCGGCGGCGTCGGGCGCATGCCCATCCGCATCGGTTTGATCTGGTCCTTGTACTGCACGAACGCGGTGTCGTATTCGGTCCTGCATTCGGACTTCTCATCGAAGACCATCGTATGGAGCCGTTCGGGCTCGACGGCCTTCCAGGGCGCAAGCGCCCCGTGGTTCGGGTCTCCGCATTTCGCGAACGAAACGAACGCGCCGTTGATCTCCTTTTCGAGCCGCTCGCGGTACGGGATCGAGAACGCGAACGGGACCACCGCGGAATTGTGGAAGGCGAACGGAATGTCGGCGCAGTGCCAGGGCGCCCGGCCGCCGTCGTAATCGAAGATCGAAGCCAGGGTGTAATTGAAGACCGGCGCCGAACCCTCCCGCGCCTTCTGCAGGCAGTATTCGCGGGAAGTGGGCCTGCACATGCAGTCCGCGCCGATGGCGTAGACGATGTTCTTGCCCGGGTAAGCCTTCTTGAAGAGTTCGATCAGCCGGTCCGCCTTTTCATCGTCTCCGACGTAATTCCGGACAAGCGCCGTGCGCTCCTCTTCGGTCAGGGCTTCCTTATTGCCGATGCCGTCGTTCGAGCCCATCTCGGAGAGCATCGTGCCGACCATCGTCGGGACCGACTTATAGTGCTCGCTGAACCCGATGTCTTCCGGCCAGCCGGGGAACCAGTCGTTGGCCACCGGCGCCCAGAACGAGCGGAGGCCTTCCTTTTCGATCAGCCGGCAGGTCTTGTTGACGGCACGGATGAAGAGCTGGTAGTTCAGCTTCTCGAGTTTCTTGATCTCTTCGGGCCTGATCTCCAGCACCGAGAGCAGCTTTTCGGCAAAGTATTTGGGATCCGCGACGCCGTCGAACATGCCGGGGAAGGCCACGCCGCTCATGACGATCGCCTTCTGGAACAGGCCTGCCGCCGCCGGGACCTGGCCCATGGAAGTCACTTTCTGTCCGCCGCCGGACTGTCCGAAGATGGTCACGTTCTCCGGGTCGCCGCCGAACTCCGCAATGTTCTCCTTCACCCATTTCAGGGCGGCCACAAGGTCCGCGATGCCCACGTTGACGGAGTTTTTGTACTCTTCGCCGTAAGCGGAAAGGTCCAGGTGTCCGAACGCGTTCATCCGGTGATTGACCGAAACGGACACGATCCCGTCGTACTTCTCGAGGTTGTCGCCCTCATAGGCCACATGCTCGATGGCAGAGCCCGAGCTGAAGCCGCCGCCGTGGAACCAGACCATGACGGGTTTCTTCGCGTCCGGGTCCAGCGTGTCGGTCCACACGTTCAGGTTCTGGCAGTGTTCCGACTCCGGCCAGAAACGGTGCGGCACGACGATCTCATCGTCCGGATTCGGCGCGTTTAAGATCGGGCAGATCTTGCCGTAGGCCAGGGCGTTCCGGATGCCCTCCCACGCGTCGGGCGCTTCCGGCATATGGAAGCGGGCCGCCTTCGCGTACGGGATCCCTAAGAAGCGGTACACGCCGTCGAAGAAGAAGCCCCTGAGCTTGCCCTGCTTCACCTGAACGACCGGGGAATCCTTGGTGCAGAAAAATTTGTCCATTCATATCCTCCTAAATGTTGTTTATCATCCGTGCCGCACCGAAGATCCGGCACGGAAATATCCGTACCGCACCGGTTGCCTCGGCGCGGAATATGATCAAGCTTTTCTGCTCTTTTTGAGCTGGAATTCGGGCGGCAGGGGATCTCCGTCCTTGAGGCCTTTGACCTTCCGCCGGATCACGGCCATATAGTAGATGAACACGAAGAGGGCCGCGAATAACCAGCCCACCGGGAAACCGACGTAGACCAGCCGGACGTCGTGCACGATCCCCAGGGCCACCGCCAGGAAGATCTGGCGGCAGACGATCATGCCCACGATGGAGCAGATCATGACCACGATCGACTTTCCGTAGCCGCGCACCGCGTTCGAGAAGATCTGGTTCGCGGACTGGAAATAGTAGAACGGCATCATCACGTGGACCATCGCGATGCCGAAGCCGATCGCTTCCTCATCCTTCGTGAACAGACCGATGAGGGGCCGGGCCGAAAGATACACGGTGGTGCCCACGGTGAGCACGTAGACGGCGCAGATCAGAAGGCAGATCTTAATGCCCTTCGAGGCACGCGAATACTGCTTCGCGCCCACGTTCTGGCTGACGAAGGTCGAGGTCGAGAGGCCCAGGCACTGCGCGATCATGCCCACGAAACGGTCCACCTTCTTGGCCGCGCCGATGCCGGCCATCGCGGCGGAACCGAAGCCGTTGATATAGCGCTGCACAAAGAGGTTCGAGATCGACACCAGGCTGGACTGGATGGCCGCCGGCATGCCGATCAGCACGACCTCCTTCAGGATATCGGCCTTGATGTGGAACAGGTGCGAAGGAACGAGCTTGTACATCTCTTCCGTGGTGATCAGCTTCCGGTACACCAGCGTGCAGCTGAGGCACTGGGAGATGATGGTGGCCACGGCCGCGCCGCGGACGCTCCATTTGAGGCCGACCACGAAGAGGAGGTCCAGCACGATGTTCGTGCAGCTCGAAATGATCAGGAAATAGAAGGGGCGCCGCGAATCGCCGACCGCGCGGAGGACGCCGGAGCCCAGATTATAAAGAGACGTGAACAGAATGCCCACGAGGTAGATCCGGAGGTAAGCCAGGGCCTCCCCGTAAACGTCGTCCGGACATTTGACGAGCTTAAGAAGCGACGGGGCCAGGATGATGCCGAGCGCCGCCATCGACACGCCGATGATGATCGCGAATGTCAGCGCGGTGTGCACGGCGTCGTGCAGCTTTTCCGGGTCACGCGCGCCGAAATAGCGGGCAATGACCACGCCGGCGCCGGTGGAAAAGCCCACGAAAAAGCCGGTCAGGAGCATCGAGATGTCCGCGCTGGAGCTGACAGCCGCCAGGGCGGTCTTTCCCACGGTGCGTCCCACCACGATGGAGTCGACGCTGTTATAGAGGTTCCGGAAGACCTGTCCGGCGAAGATGGGCAGTGCAAAACCGATCAATAGTTTCAGAATGTTGCCTTGTGTCAGGTCCGTGCTGTTCTTCTTCATTCTGCCTCCCGGTTTTCCGTTGAATATGATCTATGGTTCAGTATACCACAGCCGCGCCGCGTTTGGCAACGGAAGAGGCTCCCGGGGCGCGTTAAAGAAGCGCCCTGAGAGCCTCCAGTTTTTCATCGGTCGTGGCCCAGCTCGTGGCAAAGCGGACCACCGTATGGTTTTCATCCGGCTTTTCCCAGAATGAGTAGACGACCTTCTCCTTCAGTTCAGCCGCCTTTTCGTCCGGAAGGACCACGAACTGCTGGTTCGTGGGCGAATCCAGGAAGAGCTCATAGCCCTTCTCCAGAAGCATTTTCTTCAGCTTTCCGGCCTGGCGGACGGCATCCCCGGAGATCCTGAAATACAGATCGTCCGTGAAGAGCGCGTCGAACTGCAGGCCCAGGACGCGGCCCTTTGCCAGGAGCGCGCCGCGCTGTTTGATCATCGTGAAGAAATGCGCCGGCGCGTCCCCTTTCGGGAAGACCACGGCTTCGCCCAGAAGCGCGCCGACCTTGGTGCCGCCGATGTAGAACACGTCGCAGAGATCCGCAAGCTCCGGAAGCGTAAGGTCCGCTCCCGGGCTCATCAGGCCGTAGCCCAGGCGGGCGCCGTCCACAAAGAGGGGCATCCCGTACTTTTTGCAGATCCCGTGCAGGGCCGAAAGTTCGGCTTTTGAGTAGAGTGTGCCGTATTCGGTCGGATACGAGATGTAGACCATGCCCGGGAAGACCATATGGTCGTGGGCGTCGTCCGCGTAGAAAGCCTCCAGGAACGCCCGGAGCGTCTCCGCCTGAAGCTTCCCGTCCTTCCCCGGAAGCGCCAGGACCTTGTGCCCGGTGCTCTCAATGGCCCCGGCCTCGTGCGCGTTCACATGGCCGGTCACGGCCGAGACCACGCCCTCATAAGGCCGGAGCATCGACGAGATCACCAGCTGGTTCGTCTGTGTGCCGCCGGAAATGAAGTAAACGTCGGCTTCCGGATGCCCAACGGCCTTCCGGATCTTTTCCCGCGCCGAGACTGAGTACGCGTCGTCCCCGTAGCCGGTCTGCGAGACCAGGTTCGTTTCCGCAAGGCGCCGGAGGATCTCCGGATGTGCGCCTTCGCCGTAATCATTTTCAAAATGAAGCATGCTGCCCCTCTCTCTTCAGTCTTTTCTCCTGCTTCTTCTGCCATTCGTCAAACAGGATCGAACGGTACACGACGTCCACGATGCCCTGGTTGTTGCGGTCCGCCTGCCGGAGGACGCCTTCCTTCTTCATGCCGAGCTTTCGCATGACGCGGCCGGACGCCGGGTTCGCCACGTCGTGCCGCCCGGCGATCCGCTTCGCGCCGACTTCGGTGAAGAGGTAGCGGATCACTTCCCGCGCGGCCTCCGTCATGATCCCTTTGTTCCACCATTTCCGGCCGATGCAGTAGCCGATCTCCATCCCGTCCACGTCCTCGTCGATCCGGACGACCGAGATGCTCCCGATAGGCTCGCCCAGTTCCCGGAGAACGATGGCCCACTGGTAATTGTCCGGCCGCGGATTCAATTCCTCCCACCGGGCCGCGATCCTAAGAGAGACCATCGGATCCGCGTGGTTCGGCCAGGTCAGGAATTTCGTCACCTCGGGGTCTGAAGCCCAGTTGCGGTACATCGCCTCCCCGTCGGCCTTCTTGAAAGGCCGCAGGATCAGGCGCTCCGTCTCCAGTCTTTTCGTTCCGCCGTGCCGCATGCTTCCTCCTTAAAGCCCGGTCTTCTCCCTGATGTAAGCGCGCGCCTTCAGCGCGTACTCCAAAGGATCCGCAAGGGCGGGATCCTGCTCGGCCTCCACGACCATCCAGCCTTCGTAGCCGGCCTGTTCCAGCACCTCAAAAATGGGGCCGAAATCGATGCAACCGTCGCCCGGCACCGTGAACGCGCCCAGGCGGACGCCCGCGAGGAAACTGAGTTCTTCTTTCCGGACCTTTTCCACGACTTCCGGACGGATGTCCTTCAGGTGGACGTGGCGGATGCGGGAAGCGTACTTTTTCACCATTTCCAGGGGATCCACGCCGCAATAGCGGAAATGGCCCGTGTCGAACAGGAGGCTCATGTATCGGGGATCCGTGCTCTCCATCAGGCGCGCCGTTTCATCGGCGTCCTGGACCACCGTGCCCATGTGGTGGTGGTAGGTCAGCGTGATGCCGTAGTCCTCGAGCGCGATCTTACCAAGCTTGTTCAGGCCCTCCGAAAGGGTCTTCCACTCTTCGTCGTTCATCACGTATTTGTGCCCGAAGACCGGCGTATCAATCTGTCCCTGCACGCTGTAGCTCTGCTCGGACGCGCCGATGATCTTCGCGCCCATCGCCTTTAAAAACGCGCACTGCGCGCGGAATTCCTTCTCCACTTCCTCAAACGGCTTCGTCAGAAGGAAGCTCGAGAACCACTGGTTGCAGATGGAGATCCCGCGGAGCGAAAGGGCTTTCTTCAGCGCTTCGGGGTCTCTCGGGTATTTGTTGCCCACTTCGGAGCCCTTGAAGCCGGCCAGGGCCATCTCGCTCACGCACTGCGCGAACGTGTTCTCCCCGCCCAGGTCGGGCATGTCGTCGTTGGTCCAGGCGATCGGCGCGATGCCGAGGCAGACTTTATTCGGATCCAGCATGGTGGTCCTCCCTTCTCACATGATCTCGGAAAGCAGCACGGGGCGGCCTTCCCGGAGCGACTTCTGCGCGGCCAGGCCCATCACCACGGGCTTCAGGCCGTCCACGACGCCAAGCGGCGTTTCCTTGTCGTTCACGATGGCGTCGATGAATTCGCTGACCTCGCGGCCGTACGCGTCCATGTAGCGCTGCAGGAAGAAGAACTGCGGCTTCTCCGCGGTGACGCCGGAGGCGTTACTGAGGACTGCGGTCGAATCGGTGTCGTTTCCGACGGCGACCATGCCGTCCGAGCCGAAGACTTCCACGCGCTGGTCGTAGCCGTAGGAAGCGCGGCGGCTGTTGTCGATGACCGCGATGGAGCCGTCCTCCATCTGCAGCGTGATGACGGCGGTGTCCACGTCGCCGGCTTCGCCGATCCTGGGATCGACCAGGTTCGCGCCCTCTGCGTAGACCTTGACGGCCTCGCAGCCGGAGAGATACCGCACCATGTCGAAGTCATGGATGGTCATATCCAGGAACATGCCGCCGGAGACCTTGACGTAATCGATCGACGGCGGTTCGGGGTCGCGGGACGTGATCTTGATGATCTCGGTGCGGCCGATCCTGCCCTCTTCGACTGCCTTCCGGACAGCCATGAAATTGTGGTCGAAACGGCGGTTGAAGCCCACCTGGTACTTGAGGCCGGTGCCCTTCAGGGCTTCGATCACGGCCGCGATCTTCTCAAGGTCATGGTCGATGGGCTTTTCGCAGAAAATATGCTTTCCGGCCTTGATGGCCTCCAGCGAGATCTCCGAATGCGTGTCCGTGGACGAGCAGATGAGGACCGCCTGGATCTCCGGATCGTTCAGGATGTCGTGATAGTCGCGCGTGACGTTCTCCACGCCCATACGGCGGACGAAGGCTTCCGTCTCTTCATTCATGAAGGGATCCGCGACCGTCTTGACGACCGCGTCGTGGACGCGCGTGACGATGCTCTCCATATGGACCTTGCCGATGCGGCCGGCGCCGATGATGCCAACTTTGATCATTGATGATTTCTCCTTGATTTATTTGATTTGATATTGCTTTTTAATTCCGCTCCACGGTGCCTTCCCAGGTATCGACCGTCTTCTGGCGCGACTTCTCGTCGTACCAGTGCGTGGTGACGGTCTTGGCCCGCGTGTAGAAGCGCACGCCGTCGATGCCCAGCACGTGCTGGTCGCCGAAGAAGGACTCCTTGTTGCCGGAGAACGGGAAATAGGCCGTGGGGACCGGGATGCCGACGTTGATGCCCACCATGCCGCCGTCCGTCTCCATTTCGAACCTGCGCGCGTAATAGCCGTTCTGCGTGAAGATCGCCGAGCCGTTTGCGAAGGGGTTTTCGTTCATCAGGGCGATGCCCTCCTCGAAATCCTTCACACGCTTGATCAGCGTGACCGGCCCGAAGATCTCCCGCGTGCCGACGGTCATTTCCGGCGTCACATGGTCGAAGATCGTGGGCCCGATGAAGAAGCCGTTCTCAAAGCCCGGGACCACGATGTCCCGGCCGTCCAGAACCAGTTCCGCGCCCTCGTCGATACCTTTCTGGATCCAGTCCAGCACCGACTGTTTGTGCTTCGCGCTGACCACAGGACCCAGGCGGGTCTCCGGATCATAGGCGCAGCCGACCTTGAGGGCCATGGCCTTCTCCTTGAGGAGCGCCACGAAACGGTCCGCGATGCTCTCCTGCACCACGATGACCGG